>Ga0247666_1000001_pt1 | contig 305029 bp, 337 predicted proteins | sample CNK07_metaG_FD_183025 | JGI IMG/M metagenome (GOLD analysis project Ga0247666, IMG submission 183025) | Soil microbial communities from Purdue University Martell Research Forest, Indiana, United States - CNK07 | ecosystem: Environmental > Terrestrial > Soil > Temperate forest > Bulk soil...
ACTAATTCAACCACTGCCTTCCAAGTAAAAAACTCCAGCAATAACGTAGTCACAAACATCGACACCGTCAACCAACGCCTAGGCATCAATACCAACTCTCCTGCATCACTCCTGCAGGCAACCCAAAGCAACCTTACTCCTGGCACTGTAAGTAATACGATTAATACAGCCACAGTTACCGGATCGGGCACTACCTTCACTAGCTCCTTCCAACCGGGAGACACCTTCACTATCACCTCAAGCACTAATACGTGTACCGTGCAAGAAATCACGAGTGACACGGCTCTAACTTGTACCGCTAACTTAGCAGGTAGCTCCAGTGGCTCAGCCTATTCCTTTACTCAACAGAATAGACTACGGGTCTTCGACAATGGTAGGACTATCGCTGGAGGAGCGTTGTACGTGACGAATCCAAGTGCCTCAAGGATGTTTGGGTTCGTGAATGATCCGGCAACAGGTTACCTCAAGCTAGTCGTCAATACCATTGGTGCGCCCTCATTCGGCAATGGGACGGATAGTGGTAACGTCAACCAGCTGAGTGCCTCCCAATACAACTCTGGTCCTGGAGGACAAGTTAGTACTGTATATGTCTACTTCCCCTCAGTAGCAGTAGCTCCCAATAACCATGTTAAAGCAGCAATTTACACGGATAACGGCTCTAACGTACCGGCAAACATTGTTTCAAGTGTCAGTGCTCCTTCGACAGTAGTGACTGCAGGCGTATGGACAGCAGTTTCTCTCGGTGGTACCTACACCTTGACTCCGAATACGAACTATTGGCTTACTTTTAATGTGGATAGCGCCTCAACTTCCTATGGTGTTGGTGGTAATGTCGCCGCTGTACGCTCGTCCTACACTGCTACAGGATCGAACACCTTCAGCAGTAACTTCCCGGGTGCTTTTACGCAAAGCGGTACAGGTGGTCTTGGATACAGTATCTATGCCCCATATTCTACCGTTACTGACCAAGCTCAGAGCAGCAGTGCCTTTACGGTCGACGACAACGGTAGTGTCGCACTGAAGGGCTTCACTAGGACCGACAATGCCTTCAACGTAACCGGTGCGTCAGGGACAAGCGTCTTTGATGTAAATACCCTGGCTAACCAAATAAGTACGACCGGCACGTTTGGGGTTAACAATATTGATTCCACGAACACCTTCCAAGTGCAAGCTGGCAGTACTACCACCAACGTTTTAAATCTCAAGAATAACGGTGGTACTAGTGTACTTAGCGTGACGAATACGGGGGGGACAACTCTGGAGCCTTCTACGAATACCGCTACTGCCCTTAGGGTGCAGAATGCTAGCGCGGTGAACCAGCTCACGGTGGATACGCAAAACTCTCGAGTTATTCTCGGTACTAGCGGCGGAGATACCACTGGAACGATCCTTGTCCTTGGTAATAAGACGAATGCAGGAGACCCGACCGGTGTCGCGGGGGCAATGTACTACAATTCTAGCACTAACTCTTTCCGTTGCTATGAGAATGGTAGTTGGTTGAGCTGCTTGGGCGGTCTAAGGTATTCCCAAACGAATCAGGGTAATCAGTCTGGAAACTTGCCGCCAGCCAATGACACAGTTGGTAACACGCTTACGGCAACTACCTTCGGCGATACGTATACCGTTCCGGCTAATGACTGTACGGCGGGGCGTGTATACCACGTTACCGCTTCAGGAGTTATCAGTTACAACACCACGAGCCCACCCATTTCACTTAAAATACTTTGGGGCGCGACTACGGTGCTTGCTATGGACTCAGGTGCGACGCTTAACGGTAGCCCAAGTTCAAACACAAATGTTCCTTGGATAATGCAAGCTACGCTCACATGTTACGCAACCTTCTCCGGGGGAACCACTTCTATGGAGGCGCAAGGCACGATGACGGTAAGCAATAACATAAATGGTCCTCCGAACATGTTCGCCCTTGGAGATGGTGCAATTGGACAAACTGTAACAGTGAATAGTTCTCAGGCGATTGGCGTGCAGTGGAAGTGGGGGGGTACGGCTGCCGTTGCAAACACCATCACTTTACGCCAGTTAGTAGTTGAGTCCTCGGGGCCATAGAGTAGTAGTCTGGTTGCCAGAATTGTTAAAGAGAGCTTATATAGTCTTCTAAATAGGTTTCAAACTACTTAAGATAGCCTGTAGTGTTTGTGAAGCTATGGATGCCTGAGTGTTGATGGTAACCCATGAGCTGCTACTCACCAAACTCCCTATGGTTTGACCACCCGCATTGCCGATGACTGCTTTGCCCTGGGTAGAAAGTACGGCGGATTCGTTACTCAGGATTCGATTATAGAAATCGTTAAAGTCTACACCTCGTGGCTTAGGAACGGCGCTGATAAATAGTTTTTTGTTGCCGTCAAAAAGCAGTTCGTAAATCACAACACCACTAGACTGCTTCAGGGAGCCCTTTTGAAAATGGAAACCCTGGGGCAGACTTTGTGGATAATATAGCTTAAATGAACTGGATTGTTGTGCAGCTATGATTTCAGGTGCGGGCCAGGGTTGCTGATTGAGCTGCTTCCATACGATGAACCCACCAATAAGTCCAGCTAGAACCCCACAAGCTATGACTACTATGAGTATCTTTTTGCGCCCCAGAACTTTCAACATACCTTTTTATGATAGCAGGTTATAGTGATTGATTCTTGAGTATGGTTCCTCTAAAGTACGGACTTTGTATTTACCGAGCAAGCCGTAGAAGCTATACTAAAATTTATTCGCTTATGTATGAATTTCGAAAACAAACACAACCTCCTCACCGCCAAGCAGTCGATGGCTTCCTGGGTACGTCCAAGAGACCGCAGGCTAATCAACGGCTTGATGGACTGCATAAAGTCAAACGGCACGTGGGCGATTTTAAACGTCCTGAAGGGCTGCATCCGATACCGCCTGTTGGGATGCGTGTCAATAGATCAGTAGGGCAGAGTGCTAAACCACAAGATTCCGGCCTCACGATAGGCTCTGGGAAGAAGCAGCCGTCCTTACTGCATATGAATCTGCCTGGCGACGACAATTCCATCAAAGAGAATGTTAGGGGTAAGGGCAAGAAAGATAGCGCATATAAGCGTGGTAAGCGAAGTTTCATTCGTCGTTGGAGCTTTCGCACCGGTCTTATTGGGGCGTCACTCGTCCTATTGTTGGGAGGTTTTTTGGGTATCAAGACCATGCTGCAGCTGCACAAAGTACTAAAAGGTGGTGGTAGGGCCGCAGCACTGCAGTCGAACGTAAAGCCACAGCTATTGAAAGGCGAAGGTGACGGACGTATTAATTTTCTACTGCTAGGTAAGGGTGGTGATGGTCATGATGGTCCGGATTTAACTGATACTATGCTGGTGGCAAGTATTGACCCGCTTAATAAAACAGCGGCGTTGGTGAGCATCCCACGCGATCTTTGGGCCAATGTAGTTGGTTATGGGCAAATGAAAATCAATGCTGTGTACGCAAACGCCAAGTACCACGATCTCAAGGTAGACCCCAAGGATCCAGCCAAAGCCGAAGCGGATGGTATCAATTTAGCCGCTCAAGAGGTTACACGGGTGCTTGGTATCCCCATCCACTATCATGTACTGATGGATTTTCAGGCCTTTAAAGAGGCTGTGGACGCTGTGGGCGGTGTAGATGTGAATGTGCCTACAGCCCTGGTTGATCCGACAATGGCTTGGGAGAATGGTTGGAATTCTGTGCTGGCCAAACAGGGGCTGGATCATATGGATGGTAGGCAAGGGTTGATCTATGTTCGGTCACGCCATGGTTCTGCACGAGGTGATTACGACCGTACGGAGCGACAAAGACAGCTTATTCAGGCATTGAGTCAAAAAGTGCTTTCTGCTGGCACTTACTCAAATCCGCTCAAGATTTCTCAATTACTGAGCGCGTTTGGCAATCATGTATCGACTGATCTCGGAGTTAATGATGCCTTACGTTTGATGACCATCGCCAAAGGAATCGCCGGTTCGTCGGTCAAGTCTATCGGTTTGGCAGATCCCCCCAACAATTACGTAGTGAATGGTATGGTTGGGAGTGCTTCTATAGTTCGTCCGACTGCTGGGTTTGATACCTATGCAGATATTCAAACCTACATTCGGAACACGCTTAAAGATCCATATATAGCAAAAGAAAAGGCAGCTGTAGAGGTGCTTAATGGCACCTCTACAGCAGGCTTAGCTACTACTACTGGTGATACATTGAAATCATTTGGCTATAGCGTTACGAAGGTGGGCAGCGCGCCAACCGCTAATTATAGTAAGACCACGCTCGTGGATCTAACGGCTGGCCGGAAGCCGTACACGAAGAACTATCTTGAAAAACGGTTCGGTGTGAGTGCTATAACCAAGCTGCCAGACGCCACAATCCAAGCAACGGGTGCTGATTTTGTGGTAATCTTAGGGCGGGATGCGACCACTAATAGCCAAAATTAAGCCAGCCAATGGCTTCTCGCGCGTTGCGCATGTTGGGCTCAACGTATTGCTCGCTTTGCTCGTGTTCGTTTTGGTTCGAATTGATTTTGTCCAGCTAGCCTTGGCCATAATTTTGTTAAGTAAGTGGCGTATGTTTGCAGTACGTCCAAGATTTTGGCCAGCCAATATTAGGGCTAATTCGATTGATATTATTGTTAGTGCCTCCATATTGCTTTTTATGGTGCACGCTAACAATACATGGCTCCAGCTAGTTTGGACCCTTGGCTATGTCTTGTGGCTGCTAATGGTGAAACCGGCTTCTACGGGGCTTATGATATCGCTACAAGCAATGACCGGTCTTTTATTCGGTATGACGGCGCTCTTTTTGGGATGGGGTGACGGAGCAGTCTATTGGTTGGTACTTAGCTCGGCAATGATTGCGTATTTAGTATCTCGCCACTTTCTAGATGCCTTTGACGAACCATATGCGCGACTCCTCTCATATTTGTGGGCTTATTTTGCCGCTGGTCTTACCTGGATACTATGCCACTGGCTTTTGTTCTATGGGTTTCTGGCGCAGCCAACCTTGTTGCTCACAGCTTTGGGATATGGATTGGCTGCGTTGTACTATCTTGATCATCATGATCGACTATCTAAGCTCGCCCGATTGGAAATTATCGTCACAACCTGTGCCATCGTGTTAGCGGTAGTAGTCTCGTTAACGGTTAATGTCAGTACGACGGTTCGTGCGCTGTTGCGCTAAGAAGAATAGGGGACTATGGAAGAGAATAAAAAGCAATCATCCAATCATTTTTCGCCAGAATGGAGGGGTAAGTCTAAGTTGACCTTTGAAAATGCCACGAAACCGGTATTGGGACAGGGTCATTTTAAAGGTAAATTTTTGGTCATGGCGCTATTGGTCATTGTCGCAATTGGCTCTGGTTTTTTTGGCGGATGGCAAGGAGCACGAAACAGTGCAAGCACTACACCTCAGAAGCAGCAAGTCATATTGAAGAGCCAAGGACAACTTATTAGTAATATTGCGAATACCGTAGGAGCCAGTGTAGTATCGGTGAATACTACTAGTGCGGTTGCATCACAGGGCCTTTTCGGCGCAGGCCAACCCAGCCAACAGCAGGGTGCCGGCACGGGTATCATTCTCACTTCCGATGGGCTGATCGTTACCAACCGACATGTAGCTCCATATGGGACAACCAGTGTGAGTGTGGTGCTTTCGGATGGTACAGAATTTGATAATGTGACTGTCATAGGGCGCACAAATAGTACGGATAGTTTGGACATCGCATTTCTTAAAATAAATGATACCAAAGGTCATAAGCTAACGCCGGCTACGCTAGGTGACTCAACTAAGATGCAGGTCGGTGATTCAGTTATTGCTATCGGCAATGCTCTCGGCCAGTTCCAAAATACAGTGACAAGTGGTATCTTGTCCGGCCATGGACGTAGTGTGCAGGCAAGTGATAGTGGCGGGGGCAGTTCTGAGAACCTAGAAGATTTATTTCAGACTGACGCAGCAATCAACGAGGGAAATTCTGGGGGGCCACTTGTCAATTTGGACGGGGAGGTGATTGGTATTAACACTGCCGTGGCGGGAAATGCGCAGAATATAGGATTTTCCATTCCCATTAACGATGTGAGCGGTCTTATTAAGACGGTCGAGCAAACAGGTAAGCTAGAGCGTCCTTACATCGGTGTGTATTATGTGCCAATTACCAATGATGTGGCCCAACAATACAACCTGAATACGACGCGTGGTGCGTATATACCTACGACCGATCAATTAGGTTCCGTTCCGATTGTCGCCGGAGGGCCAGCCGACAAGGCAGGCATGCAATCAGGTGATATTATCACCAAGCTTGACGGTAAGGGCATTGATCAGAATAATAGCCTATCGGCACTAGTGAATAAACATAGTGTGGGTGACAAGGTAATCCTTACGATAGTCCGGAATGGCAAGACGCAGAACGTGACAGTGACTTTAGGTGCGGCACCTACCGGCAATTAGATTAGTCGATTGGTTGAAATTGAAAGGCTTGAGCGAAACCTTCGGTCTGAGCGAGGTAGTAGTTCGCTCCGCGTGCCAACAGCGCGTTTGTGTGGTGCTGGCTAGGTAGAGCTTCAGTGATGATGAGTACGGGCTTGTGATTGAGAGTTATCACTTGGGTCCAAAAACGATTGTAGTGGTCAAGACCCTCGACTCCAGAAAAGATAGCATGCGGGGGTTCATGGGTCGCTGCTTTGTTTAGTTTTAAGCTTGTAGGCACATAGGGTAGATTGGCAACGATAACGTCCAGAGACGTTGTTTGGTGCTCGAGGAGATCTTGTCGCGTGAAAGTGGCATTGACGTGGTGCTTCGCAGCGTTATTCTCCGCTACGTTAAGAGCTCCCTGGTCAACATCGTATAGGTGTATGTGCGCATTGGATAATTCCAGCGCAGCAGTGATTCCCAGGCAACCGCTCCCCGTACCAATGTCGGCAAGCTGGAGCGATCTTTCTGGAGCTAGGGCTTTGAGTAGATTGATCATTGCTTCACTCTCCGGTCGGGGCACTAATACTCGTTCATCGACAAAGAACTCACGATCGTAAAAAGGGGCCTTATGCCTGATGTATGCTAGGGGCATGTGTTGTTCACGCTGGACGCGTTTTTTATAGAGCTCTGCAAAGATGGGGGCGGGGATTTCTCTTTCCGGGTGGGCGAGCAGTAAGGCTCGATCCTGCTGGAAGGCATCTTCAAGTAGAATGAGTGCTTCCAATCGAGCACTGCTGATGCCTGCCTGAAGTAGCTCCACACTCGTGGTCTTTAGGAATTCTTGAATGATCATACTTCGTCGTTCAAGAGTCGACGTTCATAAGCCTGTAACTGTTCAACGAGATCGTCAATTTCGCCGTTCAGAGCGCCAGGTATGTTGCTGCGTGAGTAGCTAATGCGATGATCAGTTATGCGATCTTGTGGAAAGTTGTAGGTACGGATTTTCTCGCTACGATCGCCGCTACCAATAAGCTTTTTCCGGGCGTCGGATAGCTGTTTTTGTTCTTCTTCAATCTTCATAGCCAGCAGACGGGAACGGAGTACTCCAAGTGCTTTTTCCTTGTTTTTGATCTGTGATTTTTCGTCCTGACAAGTCACGACAATACCAGTCGGCAGATGTGTAATGCGTACAGCACTGTCTGTTGTGTTTACACTTTGTCCACCGTGTCCACTACTGCGGTAGACGTCAATGCGTAGCTCGTTCGCATTAATTTCGATGTCAGTTTCCTCGGCCTCTGGTAGCACGGCTACGGTGGCGGTGGAAGTATGGATACGGCCCTGTGATTCTGTGCTGGGTACGCGTTGCACGCGATGTACGCCGGCCTCAAATTTCAGTTGCTTATACATTGATTCGCCACTAATGCTGAAGATGATTTCTTTATACCCGCCAACTTCGCTTGATGCTTCGTCAATAAGCTCTACTTTATAGCGATGGCGTTCAGCCCAGCGAACATACATACGATATAGGTCACCAGCAAAAAGGCTCGCTTCGTCACCGCCGGCTGCAGCACGAATTTCCATAACAACATCACGATCGTCATTAGGGTCTTTAGGGCTAAGCGCCTCTTGGAGTTTGGCATTATTGGCCGCCAACCCCTCACTTATCTTATGTAGCTCTTCTTGGGCTAGTTCAATCATCTCTGCATCGGATGTCTGCGATAGTTCAGTTGTGTCAGCCTGGTCCTTAAGTAATTGGGTGTGTTCCTCGAACAGACCTATGACGTACTCGAGCTCGGTACGGCGCTTAGCCAGTCTGGGGTACTCTTTGGAACTGAAGATAGTCGGGTCATCGAGGCGATCGACCAAGGTAGTAAGTTCTGCGCGTAAGACTTGTTCTTTTTGTTCCATAAGTTCTTCTTAAGTGTAAAACAAAACCGCCTGGAATGCAGGCGGTTTAGATTCAAAGTATGTAGCTACGCCTTGACGTCACTCTTTTTTGCTTCAGCTTTTTCTGCCTTAGCGGCATGACGGGTAGCTTGCTTCTTGGCTGCAGCCATGCGAGATTCACGTGCTTTTGCGGCAGCTTCGGCACGTGCTTTGAATTTATCTACGCGACCTTCAATGTCCACAATTCGTTCTTCGCCAGTGAAGAAGGGATGTGAGGTGCTGGTAATATGCACCTTAACGAGCGGATAATCAGTTCCGTCTTCCCATTTGGTAGTTTCTTCAGTTGCCACAGTCGATCGTGTGAGGAACTTGAAACCGTTGTTCAGGTCTTCGAACACTACTGGGCGATAACTGCTAGGGTGAATATCTTTTTTCATAATCCAAGTAATTGTATCTGTTCTTACCTGGAATGTCAACGGTCGTGTATGTGCCGTTTTACTACTTAGGGGGAGTGCATGACCGAGGTCTATGTACCACGTGCACTAAAGCCTTGATCGTCTAAAACAGATGGTGGCAGTTGTTCTACGAATAAACGGAAACAAAAACTATGCCACCAACACAGTTTGTACGGGATATTCGTACCATCACTCAAAAACCACCACCACTTCACGTCACGAGCAATGAGTTACCACAGTTCGACTTCGGCTCGCAGACCTACACGTTCAAGAATCCACCAGTGCAGCTAGTAATGTCCGTATGGTAAAAGTACGCGTTATTCCTTCCGTTTAGTTTAGGCGCTTACAGAGTGTAGAGCAGCCAGTCATTACGTAAAGTTTGACAATTACTGTATGTAATGTTTATATATAAAAATAGGAGAACAAAAATAAAAGATGAGTGAATATATTAGAGAAAATCCAAATAGAGGGTCGCAGCGGACTTACATGAAGAACGTGGTTGGTAAAATAGCGCTCGCAGGCCTCACATTCTTTGGTGGTAGCTATGTGATTGACCATTTTACGAATTTTAATGAAAGCAGGATTGTTGCTGGTGTGGATGCTGAGGTTGTCGGCGGTGACCACGAAACTGGCATCGGCGCTAGAAGTAGATCGGCGTATTTAGAAGTGACGCAATGCGGTAAAGATGCCGATGCCGCACTGCATGGTAAGCTACATCAGGAGACATTCAGGCAAAGCCCGCTTCCGCCGGACGCGGCTTGTGTTACTGAAAGCGTTACCGTAGATGACCCAGCATTTTATAAGACCCCGAAGGGCTCGGTTGTAGTATTTGCTGGAGATGTTGGTAAAAAGGTCGACACAGCAGTGACGCTGTCGCATGGTCTTGAGGTGGCCAAGATAGCCAGCGTGGTATATACGCCCCCGCACGAATAGCAGCGCTCTGCTCACTTCCACCCAGGCTGTGAGCAACAGCCTATATTTATGGCAACAGAGGCGAGACGCTCTACAAGCTTGACAACTCTAAGCGTACTTTCTATGACGTCATCGTTGGATCAGGACGAACAGGCCGATCGAGGTTCGGGCAGTGTTGACCCAGGACAGTCATACCTGACAACATGTAGACAACAGGGGTTGTTATCTGATATACTACGTAGGTATTATTAAATCAGGTTGGGGAACGTATCCTCCTTTGAGTTTAGCCGTGCAGGCACTCATGGGCACCCACCCGAAGAGAAAGGACAACACTTCCATGGCTACTGTTGATGTAGACATTAAGAAATTACTAGAGTCAGGCGCTCATTTCGGTCACAAAACGAGTCGCTGGCATCCTAAGATGGCTCCATATATTCACAGCAAACGTGATGGAAGCCACATTATTGATTTGACCAAGACCGTTGATGGCTTAGAAAAAGCATTGGACTTTATTGCTGCTACCGCAGGCGATGGCAAGCAAATATTATTCGTCGCTACTAAGCGTCAGGCGCAGGATATCGTGAAGCAGCTGGCTGAAGATGTGAAGCAGCCATTTGTTACTGAGCGTTGGCTCGGCGGTATGCTAACCAACTGGCCAACCATTAGCGGTCGTATAAAGCGCTTGCATGATCTAGAAGAAAAGATGGCTTCTGGTGAGCTCGCCAACAAGTATGCCAAACTTGAAGTACAACGATTCCAAGAAGAAATTGATCATTTGAACGAGCTTTACGGTGGAATCAAAGATATGCCCGCCAAACCTGGTGCTGTATTCATTTTTGACATCGTTTCCGATGTCAATGCCGTTAAAGAAGCTCGCAAGCTTGGTTTGCCGATCGTAGCCTTAGTAGATACCAATGCTGATCCGACTTTGGTTGACTACGTCATTCCTTGCAATGACGATGCTATCAAGACGATTCAGTTGATTGCCGATTACGCTAAACAGGCCGTTGAAGTCGGAAAGGCTAAGCACGACAAGGCTACCCCAACCGTCGTCGATAAAGACGAAAAAGCCGAAGGAAAGAAGGGATAGGGAGGAATGGCCATTAATATCGAAGAAATTAAGCGTCTGCGTGAACTGACTGGTGTAGGTATGACCGATGCCAAAAAGGCGTTGGACGAAGCGAGTGGTGATTTCGACAAAGCACTTGAGCAAATGCGTAAGAAGGGTATGACTAAAGCCGAAAAGCGCGGAGAACGCGAAGCGCGCGCTGGAGTCATCGGTACCTATAACCACGATAACCGTATTGGTGTTTTGCTTGAGGTGAATTGCGAGACCGATTTTGTAGCACGCAATGAGATTTTTACAACGCTTGTCAAGGATATCTCTATGCATATTGCCGCCAGCGCGCCGCAGTACGTCAGCGTGAGCGATATTTCTGAAGCCGTACAGAGTGCTAGTAAGGCCGAATTTACTGATAAAGTGAAGGCTGAAGGTAAACCGGAAAATATGATCGACCAGATCGTGGAGGGTATGCTGAAAAAGCACTTTGCCGAGCGTTGCCTACTGGACCAACCATTCGTGAAGAACCCTGATCAAACTGTTGGCGAGTTCATCAAGGCGCATATCGCAAAGCTTGGCGAGAACATCATCGTCCGTCGTTTTAGTCGCATGGCTCTTGGCGAAGTTAGCGAATAGCTCGCTTTTTGCACATATAGCAAAGCCACCTCTGTAAAAAGAGGTGGCTTTGCTATATGCTAGGAGGATATATGACTTTGACTGATGAACCCGAAGAAATACTTGATCTCGTAACTGATAAAGATGTTGTTATCGGCACAGTGACACGTGAAGAAGTGCAGCGTCGATTGATGAAATTGCCTGGGATGGCGCGCTCTTCTAGCGTTTTCATCATCAATGATAGAGGTGAGATATGGGTGCCACGTCGCTCACCACATAAAAAGGTCGCGCCGAATGGCTTGGACTACAGTGCAGGTGAGCATATTAAGTCAGGTGAGACGTATATTGCCGGTATGCTCCGGGGGATGCAAGAGGAGCTTAAGCTTCGGCTCCTCGAAAAGGACCTTGAATATCTCGGTAAGGTCAGCAACGCACCGGTCGGAATTCCTTATTTTAATTCGGTCTTCATATATCGTAGCAATGAAGCGCCACACTATAATAGTGATGACTTCAGTTCATATGAATGGCTGAAACCCGATGTTTTTTTGCAGCGAGTGAAAGCGGGCGAACCAGCCAAACGTGATCTGAAATTAGCGCTTGGATTACTACTAAATTTAAATAGGAAGGATAAATGATGGATATTAAATCATTTGAAGAAAAAATGAAGCAGGCAGTTGCGCACTTTCAGGAGGAGTTGAAGAAAGTACGGACTGGCCGTGCCAGCGCAAGCATGTTGGATGGCGTTATGGTGACAGCATATGGTACTCAAATGCCGCTCAATCAGACAGCAAATGTAACTGCACCAGAAGCACAACTGCTCCAAATAACTCCATTCGATCCAAATAATATCCAGGCTATTGCCAGCGCTATTCGCGACAACCCTACGCTAGGATTGAATCCAAGCGATGATGGGCGCATCGTTCGCGTGCCTATTCCGGCTCTTAATGAAGAACGACGGCGCGAATATGTGAAATCTCTCGGAGGTAAAGTCGAGGATTGTATGGTTGTACTTCGTAATATTCGTCATGATGCCATGGATGCCATTGGTAGAGCCAAAAAAGAAAAGCAAGTGGGCGAGGATGATGCCAAACGTCTTGAAAAACAAGTTGATGATGTTATGAATCGCGTTAAAGCAGAAGTAGACGCAAGCGCTAAGGCAAAAGAAACTGAGATAATGACAATTTAAGCTTGCGAGCAGGCAGCGAGAGTATACTACCTAAGACTCATGGAAGAAGCACTCATCATACCAACACATCTTGGGTTTATCCTAGACGGTAATCGTCGTTGGGCTCGACAGCATAGCCTGCCAGAGTTCGATGGGCATCTTGCTGGCTATAATGCCCTACGGGAAGTCATTGAAGGTTGTTTCGAGATGGGCGTTCCCTTTGTTACGGTCTATGCCTTTTCTACGGAAAATTGGAAGCGCGACAAGCGGGAAGTCTCAAGCCTTATGAAGCTGGCGACTCGCGCCGTCACTTCCGATCTCAAACGATTCGTCGATAAAGATATCCGAGTCCGATATGCTGGCCGACGGGAAGGCATTGGTAAAAAATTACTGGCTGGGGTTGAAAAAGCCGAAGCAGCAACGCGTCGTTTGAAGGGCGGTACCCTACTGCTTTGTTTCAATTATGGTGGCCAGCAAGAGATCCTGGATGCTGCGCGTCAATGTATAGCCGATGGGCTGAACAGAGATGAGGTTACTGAAGAGGCAATTGCTCAGCGTTTGTACGTGCCTGAAGCACCGCCTATTGATCTCATTGTTCGTACTTCAGGTGAACAGCGTTTGAGTAACTTTATGCTATGGCGAGCAGCGTATAGTGAGCTCCTATTTCTAGAGAAATATTGGCCAGACATGACAAAACAGGATGTGGCCGATATTATTAAAGAGTACAATCGTCGACAGCGTCGTTTCGGGGCTTAGCGGCCAAAATAAGGAGGGGTTTTGTCTATAGTATTATTGATCACAGGCCTGATATTGTTCATCGGATTGGTGGTAGTCCACGAGTTCGGTCATTTTTTGGCTGCCCGACGTAATGGTGTAGTGGTAGAAGAGTTCGGTATTGGATTCCCGCCGCGTGCCTGGAAACGCAAGACTAAAAAAGGATTTCTCTTCAGCATTAACTGGCTACCCATTGGTGGTTTCGTGAAGCTGAAGGGTGAGAGCGACGCGGCGACTGAGCCTGGTTCATTTGGAGCTGCCTCATTTAAGACTAAGACGAAAATTATGCTAGCTGGCGTGGGTATGAATCTATTGGCCGCGTTCGTAATTTTTACGTTTTTGGCACTCGTGGGCATGCCACAGTTGATAGATAATCAGTTCTCAGTACAGAGCGATACGAAGACAACCCAGCGCGAGATTTTAATCGGTTTTGTACAGCCTGGATCCCCGGCCGCCAAAGCGGGCCTGCAACCGCACGACGAGCTTATCGCTATGGGTCTCCCAGGGCATGCGTTAACGCCGATCCTCAGGGCTACAACGCTGCCACAGCTTACGAAGCAGTACGTTGGAAGCACGGTAGAGATCAGTTATTATCGTAACCACCAGGCACATGTTGCACGACCCACGCTGCGAAGCCAAGCAAAGGACGGCGCATATCTCGGGCTTTCACCGGCTGAGTTTTCACTGACCCGAGCCACTTGGTCGGCGCCAGTACAATCAGCTGGGCTTATATGGCAATTTACCCTGGCTACCTTTAAGGGGTTAGGGACGGCCTTGAGCGCTTTGTTTCATGGAGATACTGCGACCGCTAGTCAACAGGTATCAGGGCCGGTCGGTATCGTAGTCTTGCTGCATGATGGTAGCCTGTTGGGGTATCAATTCGTACTGCTTATAGTTGGGCTTATTTCATTGTCCCTGGCCATCATGAATGTGCTTCCTGTGCCGGCATTGGATGGAGGCCGTTTCTACGTATTGCTCTTATCACGCGTTTTTGGTAGAAAATTGTCCAAGGACATGGAAGAGCGTATCGTGGGTGCAAGCTTTGTGTTTTTATTGATCCTTGTAGTCCTAATCACGGTTGTCGATGTCAAGCGATTCTTCTAGCAACAATATGATATTTACTAAGCTGCCGTGGGGGCCCGCGGCAGGTGTTTTGGTAACTGCCATAGCGTTTGTTGCGGCACAAATTTTTGCTGCCAGTATCTTCTTGGCCGCATTGACTATGTTCGGTTGGTCAACGAACCACATCAACAGTTGGCTTAACGGGGTATTTGGTCAGTTTATTGTCGTGACGTGTAGCGAAGTAGTAGCCCTAGGGATTCTGTGGCTCTTTTTACGTTATCGTAGGATAGACTGGCGATTACTCGGCTTCAGACGAAACGTGGCTTGGAAAGATCTTGGCTACGCGGTGCTCGGTTTCTTGACATATGTCCTGATTTTCGTCATTGTCATTGCTCTCACCAGAGCATTGTTCAACATTAACGTAGACCAGAAGCAGGAAGTAGGCTTCCAAGATGTTATTGGTGGTTTTCAGAAACTTTTGACTTTTATAAGCCTCGTACTGCTGCCGCCAGTCGCCGAAGAAACGCTATTTCGCGGCTTCATGTTTGGCGGCTTTCGCAAGAAATTGCCATTTATCTGGGCGACCCTGTTCACTAGCATATTATTTGCCCTTCCGCACCTTTTTGAAAGTAGCCATGGATTGCTGTGGATTGGTGGAATAGACACGTTTATCTTGTCTTTGGTGCTGTGCTATCTACGAGAAAAGACTGGTGCACTGTGGGCAGGAATAGTCGTACATATGTTGAAGAATGGCATCGCGTTTCTGGCATTATATGTTTTCGTTAGTAAGTAGGCGTGTGCTATACTTGGCTCAAATGAAACTACAGCAACACAAATTCACCATTTCAATGCCGACCATTCCGGCCCCCGGGCTGTAGTTTTTCTCTTTTACCATTTTAATTTTTTATTAGAAAACGAATTGCAATTTAAGGAGCTATAACCGATGAAAGTATCGCAATTGTTTGGTCGGACTTCCAAGACCGAGGGCGTGGACTACAAGACTGATTCACATCGTCTACTGACACAGGGCGGATTTATCCGCGAATCAACCGCTGGGCGATACTTCTTTTTGCCGCTAGGTCAGATTGTACAAAATAATATTATTGCAGTCGTTCGCAAACATATGGAGGCTGCCGGTGCTCAAGAGGTTTTGCTGCCTACTTTACATCCTTTAGAACTATGGAAAGAGACCAATCGTACTACCAGCGCTGGCTTTGAGTTGATGAAGGTTGAAGATCGCCGTGGGGCTGAGTTTGCGCTAGGGGGTACAGCGGAGGAGATGGCTGTAGATGTGGTCCGCAAGTTCAATGTGAGCTATAAAGACCTGCCATTTAGCGTGTACCAGTTTAGTATGAAGTTCCGAGATGAACTGCGCGCTCGCGGAGGTCTATTGCGCGTCCGAGAATTTATCATGAAAGACGCATATAGCTTCAGCAATGAGGCTCAATTCAAAGACGTATATCAAACGTATTGGGATACCTACAAGCGCATTTTTGAGGAGCTAGGGCTTACTGTAGACGTCGTGGCTGCAGATAATGGCTATATCGGAGGAGAATACTGTCATGAGTTTGTGTCCGAAAGTGTCGCAGGGGAAAGCCGCTACTTCATAGACGAGATAAGCGGCTATGCCGCCCATGAAGACGTTGCGAAGTTCAAGCTAGATAATAAAAATAGCGGTGATGAGCTACGGAAAACACAAGAAGTTGATGCCGAGCGTGGCACGACCATGGAGGACGGAGTACAGTTGCACAATATGCCATTGTGGCAGCAGACCAAGGATGTCCTGTATTTTGATGAAGCTACGAAGCGATACATCTTGGCTCTCATACGCGGTGACTTCGAGGTAAACGAGACAAAGCTCATGCATGTTGCTGGGGCTTGGGACCTGCGTCATGCCACTGATGATGAAATTCGTGACGATTTAGGTAGTGAGCCCGGATTTATCAGTCCAGTTAACTTTGTGAAGAAGGGAAAAAAGACAGGTTATCCAGTAGTATTGGTGGGCGATCTTAGCTTGCGCACGGTTCGTAACATGTATGGCGGTAATAATAAAAAATACAAAGATCTGCTTAATATTAATATAGACCGTGACTATGTACTAGATATTGAAGCGGATATCGCACTTGCCCAGGCCGGTATGTTCAGCCCCGATGGCGGAACATTAATAGAGAAGAAAGGTATCGAGGTCGGAAATATATTTCAACTGGGCTACCATTATAGTAATCTCATGCATGATGCCGAATATACAGATGAAAAAGGTGTCCGCCAGAAGTATTACATGGGCTGTTATGGGATTGGCATCGGACGTACACTAGCAGCAATTGTGGAAGCCCACCACGATGAGCATGGCATTATATGGCCGGAAAGTGTTGCTCCGTATACAGTTTATCTCGTTCGCCTCGGCGAGGAAGAAGCAGTAATGCAAACGGCCCAACAGTTTTATGAGGACTTGACACGCGCTGGCGTCGCGGTATTATATGACGACCGTATAGGAACACGCGCTGGCGAAAAATTCGCTGATGCGGAACTTCTCGGTATACCATACCGGATTGTAGTGAGCGCTAAAACGCTTGCGGCAAACCAGTTCGAGGTAAAGAAACGCGGAGCACAAGATACGCAATTTATGGGTCAACAGTCTGTGATAAAAATGATCGCAGAATCGCAAAAAAACTTGCTATAATTAACGTCGTTCATAGCCGAACCAACCAGAGCACGAAGGAGTGAACACCATGAACAAATTATTTCATCTGACTAAACAAGGCGTCGACGAGCTGCAGCACGAGCTGGCAGAGCTAAACGCACAACGTACTGAGATCGCTGATCGGATTAAGACGGCACGCGAATTTGGTGATCTTGGCGAAAATATGGAATATACCGCTGCCATGCAAGACAAAGAGCGTAACGAGAACCGTATCGTTGAGATTGAACACATCTTGAAGAATGTTCAAGTGATTAGCGCACCAAAGGGCGACACCAAGGTAGTACTTGGATCGACTGTTAAATTGAAGGGTGGCGGTGAAAAAACCAAAGAATTTCAGGTAGTAGGTACCGTTGAAGCTGATCCGCTGAACGGCAAGATCTCTGACGAATCACCTATTGGCAAGGCGCTTATGGGCAAAAATGTCGGTGAGAAGGTTGAAATCAAGACTCCGGCAGAAACTGCTACCTACACTATCGCTGAGATAGCATAGGATACGTATACCACGCTGGCCTTTTTGACTACTAACAGATATACTTGCAGGTAATTATGCAATGGTTGAATCAGATAATTGACGCCGTTACTTCGAGCCATGCTGATGGCGAGATTCTGATTGAATCTGGCAGTTCGCCCTCAGGTACATACCACTTAGGACATTTGCGCGAGCTAGTGACCTGCGATGCGATTTTGTTAGAGTTACAGCGTCGTGGTCGACAAGCTCGACATATTCAGTTTGTCGATGATCTAGATGGATTCCGCAAAGTGCCAGTTAATATGCCTGTTGAATACGAGAAATACCTCGGTTATCCTTTATGTGATATGCCCGCACCTGATGGCTCTGATCAGTCTACGGCAGACTATTTTCTACAGGGCCTGGTTGATGCATGCCATACGCTAGGCGTTGAAGTGGAGTTCGTACGGGCTCATCTCAAATATAGAGAGGGGTTTTATGTGCCGGCTATTGAGCGCTCTTTGAATCATATCTCTGAGGCTAAGCATGCCCTTGAGACGGTTTCCGGCAGGCAGTTGGATGAGCACTGGTCGCCCATCCAGGTCATGGAAGATGGTCGGCTAAAGAAGAGAGTGTTCCTTGCATTGGATGAAGAGACGAAGACGTTGACCTATGAGAATGCTGACGGTGCAGCTCAGACTATTGCCTATGATAAGGGCGCAGTAAAATTGGATTGGCGTTTAGACTGGCCTGGCCGCTGGTGGCTGTTGAACGTAAATATAGAGCCCTCTGGCCGCGACCATATGACAAAGGGCGGCAGCTATGATACTGGTGTCCAGATCGTACGTGATGTCTATAACGCGGAGCCGCCTTACCCAGTAGCATACGATTTCATCAATATGGTCGGTGATACCAAAAAAATGAGTGCGAGTAAGGGTACCGGATTGGATGCAGTAGAAGGTTCAAAAATTATGCCTCCTGAAGTGGTGCGTTACTTTATATTGCGTGCTGCACCGAGCAAACGGTTGTATTTTGACCCCGTCAATGGGGTAGTACAACTAATGGATGAGTTTGCTGCTTTCGCTGCTAAGGTGGATAAGACTGAGAGCGAGCAGCAGCTATGGTACATCTGCACGCGTGGTAATACTGCTAAGCGTAGCGTGAGCCGCGTGCCGTTTTCACATCTAGTGGCAAGCTACCAGGCTTCATTGAAAGATGCTGATATGACGCTCGCTGTTATCAAGCGTACGGAGTATGCTACAGTTGCCGAAGAAGAAGCGACTATTATTCGTGAGGAATTGCGTTTTATTGATGAGTGGCTGCGCTTGCGCGCTCCAGAAGAGGTCACGTTTTCGTTGGCTGAGCGCATACATACAGCCGATTTTACCGAACAAGAACAAACTTTTCTGAAGGCATTAGGTGAAAAAGTAGCTCAAGCGCCAGCAGACGCTAATGGTGCCTATTTTCACATGGCTATTTACGGGCTAAAGGATGAAGTAGAAATGACTCCAAAGGAGCTATTTACTACGTTGTATCATGCCCTTATCAATAAGGAGAGTGGACCTCGAGCGGGTTGGTTTTTGAGCATGTTACCACGTGAGTGGTTGATTAAACGTCTTAGGCTTGAAGCCTAAGACGTTTAATCAAGGAAGCTTTTATGCAGCGCATACCAGTAGACTCCACGGATATTGTAGCTATTGGCTATGACCCTAAAAGTCGTATCCTAGAAATTGAATTTAAAGAAGGTCGTATATATCAATATCTGGACGTCGCCCCAGATATTTACGCTCGATTTATGCGTACGGACTCCTATGGGCAGTATTTTTATGCATTTGTAAACGGCCACTACCGTTACAAGCGTATTTCGCAAACCGATGAAGCACCCAAGCATGAAAGTATCGCCTTTGTAACGGGTAATACTCGTAAATTGCATCATTTACAGCGGGCTTGCGAGCCATTTGGCATTGTCGTAGAGCGGTTGGAATTACCGGTAGATGAAGTGCAATCACATGATCCAGAAAAGATTGCAGTAGATAAGGCTAAACGGGCCTACAAGCTCGCCGGCCGTCCGGTAGTGGTACAGGATGCTTTTTGGAATATATTGGCCTTACGCGGTTTTCCTGGGGCTTTTATGAGCTATGTGGTTGGCTGGTTAAAGGCTGAGGACTTTTTGAAATTGTTGGTAGGCAGGGCTGACCGCACAGTCGGCTACACCGATACACTAGTCTACTATGACGGCAAGCGTTCAAAAGTGTTTTCTATGGATATCTGGGGAAAGATTATTGACGAACCGCGTGGCAAGGGTCAGTCTATCGAGCAAATCGTCGTGTTGGACGGTCAAGATAAAACAATTGCTGAGTTCGAGGATGACTCAGCTATTGATTGTGAGGGGTCAGTCTGGCATGACTTTGCCAGGTGGTACAACTTGCAGCGTCGGTTGGGCAAAGCCTAGCACTTAAATAGTCCAATCTCGGTATACTAGGGGCATGAGTCTTTTGGATAGTTTTTGGCATCGAATATTACGGCGACCCTACTGGCTAGAGACCGTTGAAGTTGGTGTAGGGCCGTTGCCAGTTATTTTGCTTCATGGTATCGCCTCTGATGGTGGTATATGGAAGCCGCTCATTAAACAGTTAGACCCAGAAATATATAGAGTAATCGTTCCAGACTTGCTTGGTTTTGGTGACTCACCGAAGCCTCGCTGGCCAAATTACACCGTAGATGATCACGCTCGTGCAGTACTCGCTGCCTTGCGCAAATATCATTTGAAGCGTCCCGCTATCCTGGTGGGCCATTCAATGGGTTGTCTTATTGCAACACATATAGCGACGCTTCGCCCACAGTCGGTGGCACAGCTTATATTGTATGAGCCGCCACTTCTGGGTGAGCTTCCAGATTATCCTCGCCATACGAGACGAAGCGCGCGGTATAAGACGATGTTTGAATTTATAGCCTCGCATCCGCAGCTAGCCCACGTCGAAGCACGATTATTATGGCGTATTGCGCGTAAGTTGTGGGGAGCTCATCTGAGCCGCGAGGAGTGGTTACCATTTGAACGTTCTCTGCGTAACACTATCTTGGAACAGCGCGCTTACGACGAGCTGCGGCGTATCGCTTTGCCAACGAATATTATATACGGACGGTTGGATCTTATCGTCATACGGCGCGGCATAGAGCGTATGTTTACGCATAATGAATCTGTTAGCTTACATGTAGTAACGGATTTTCATGGCGTCTCAACGCGGTCTGCTAAGTACATAGTTCGTTTATTCGATCCTTACATTGTTGAAAGAAGTGTATAGAGAAATACCAAGCAAGAGGAGTTAAAAAATTAAAAGAGCCCTCGGGGCTCTTTTAATTCGGCGGCAAGAGATGGTTAACTCTTACTGGCGCGGCGCCTTAAGCGCAGTACGTTGCCAACGTAACCGAGTCCGCTCACAATACCGGCAGGTGCTAAGAAGTTGCCAGCCCCTGTATTGGGTAGGGTAGTAGCAGCAGCCTGCACTTGAGGAATGGGTGTCGTAGGTGGCGTCGGGGTGACAGGTGGCGTCGTCGGGGGAGTAGGTGGCGTTACTGGGGGCACGCTCACTTTAATGATCGCTACGTCACAGCCGGCTTGGTTTTGCTTACTGTCGTGGTTCGTAGCTTTACCGGTGTAGCAAGCTTTGTTGGTAATAACCTCACCGTCAGTGGCGTTAGCGTCAACCTTCACGCTATATGCCTTGGTTATGGTGCCCTTCTCTTTAACGATACCTATGGCTTCCACGATATTGGCGTTACCGCCTACTGCAGTCACGCCTACCGGCAAGTTGTCGGTAAGGGTGGTATCAACCATATCATCTACGTTGTCCTTGCTAGGACCACCATTGTTGCCGATGACTATGGTGTATACCAGAACATCACCGGGGTGTACCGTTAAAGCAGTGGCAACAGTATTTGCGTCAAGCATCTTACTGCCGGTAGTTTGGTCTTGTACATATTTGATAATGCTACCCTTAGGGGTGCAGGCAAATACTGGGGCTGCAACGAGGCTGGCTAAAGCCACGCCTGTTACGCTGCTGCTTACTAGAAGCTTAAATGATCTTTTCATCTCCGTATCCTTCCTCTTGGTCTGAAGTTCTCAAGCTCCAGAACGGATTAACATAATTTATTATACGATGATAATAGCCATAAGTCAATACCTTCCCAGATTAGCATCCACAGAATCCCAAAACAGTTAATATCACTGAGGGATAAGAGGGGGGGTCTGATTTATGCGTCGAATAGGCTCAGAGTCATAAAAGGTAACCCTTGGATTAAACCACTAAGACATCTCTTATTCGATTAGGATAGTTGATATTGCTATACTGTTTATAGCAACCTACGTATTTGCAAACATAACTAAGGAGAATCATGAAAGCAGTTTGGAACGATAAGGTTATAGCTGAAGCACCGAAAGACCAACTGATTTATATAGAGAAAAATTGGTATTTTCCGCCAAATAGCGTGAAGCAGGAGTTTCTGCGTAAGAGCGACACTCCCTATACCTGCCCTTGGAAAGGTGTCTGTCAGTATTTTGACGTCGGTGAGGGAAAGAGGTGGGGTGCAGATAATGCCTGGAGCTATCCCGAGCCAAAACCCTCAGCTATCGATATTGTGAAGAAGGACTTTAGCAATTACGTGGCTTTCTGGCGTGATGTGCAAGTGATCGAGTAAGGCTAAAAGCGAGTCTCTGGTTTAGATTTGGCCCAAAGACCCTCTAATAGCTGACGCTGCGCATCGGCAATCTGCTGATTATAGATTTCGATACCGAATATCTCATTTCCGTGCCAGTTATAATAGGACACGATATTGTCATAGACATCGCAGGAATGTGTAATAGGGAAGAAGGCTCGAGTATCAAGGTGATTGTAGGTGATCCCCTTGATGCGATTGCCGAGGGGTTTCCGTGTCTGCCAACTCTTTACATATGTATCGTCGAACATAATTTGTCTCTGCAGTTGACGCTTTTCGAACTCCTCGGCCCAACGTTGCATAAAGGCATTTCCCGTACCGGCATCCAATATTTGATACTGGTAGCCAATTATATTTGTTCTAGCATTTAGCTCGTTCCAAAGCATCTGACGAATGCCTTCACGGCCGTGGTATGATTGTAGCCGTGTCGCCGGAGAACTTAGTGAGTTACGAGCCAACATCTGCTGGATAAGATCTAGTTCATCTTGAAGGCTATGTAATTCTTGTTCTTTTTGCGTAATAAGGATATGTAGATTGGCGATAGGGGCTGCCTTAATGATGCCTCGCTTGTACTGAGTCTCCACCTCTATGAGATTAGATGCGAGTAGTTTATCGATGAGGCGATAGATGCGTGTTCGCTCTACATGAGCGTTACGTGAGAGCTCCGAAATGTTTTGTGGGCCATGCGTATGGAGCGCTAGATATAGATCGGCAATTTCTCTCTCGAGGCCAAGCTTCGCAAAATAGGTTCGAATGGCGCTCGTATCTGTTAACATACCCTATAGTATAGTAGTTGTGCGGTATATGCACAACAGTTTTCCACAACTTTGCCACAGGTAGTAAGCTGATTGTGTAATGAAGTGCACAGACTATGAAAAGCTGGCGGTTGGCATACTGCGCAAGTCGTACATCGGTACGGTAGCGACTACAAGTGTCGATGGTCAGCCCTGGAATACACCCGTAGTTATGGAGTGTGACTCGAGGCTCCAGTTGTATTGGTTTTCAGATCAGGCAAGCCAGCATGCTCGCAACGTGCGCGAGAACGGACGGGCGTTTATTGTTCTTTATGATTCGACGGTAACAAGCGGGCAAGGAAGACGTACCGGTTTATATATCCGGACATCAGCCCGCGAGCTTCACGATATCCAGGAGATACGTCGTGCTTGTACATTGCGTAAACCCAACAACCTCGACTACCCAAGGTCATTTATAGGAAAGGCGGTACGACGCGTGTATCAAGCTACCCCTGAGCAGCTTTGGATAAATGAAGAGCAGATAGAGGCGGGGGTATTCATTCGTGATTACAGGGTGGAGCTATCACTATTTGCAGTACAACTGGAGTTGAGTGCTGAAATGACTAGGCCGGACTAATGGTGAGTTGCTCACCACCAAGGTGCTTAGCTAAATAGCTATCGTGAGTAATATAGAGGAGTGCCCCACGGTATTGCATTAGCGCAGCTTCAAGCTCCTCGATGCTTGGTAGGTCGAGATGATTCGTAGGCTCATCTAAGATAATCAGGTTGGGTCCATTAGCAAAGAGTCGTATAAGCTGCAATCGGGCTTTTTGGCCACCCGACAGGTTGGCTACGGGCTGTTCACGATCCCCATGTGGGTCGAACAAGTAATTACTAAGGATACGCATAATTTGCTCATTGCTGATCGATAGTTCAAATGTATCATACATGTGTTGAATGGCTTGCCCTAGGTTCAATTCTAGTAGTTTTGGATCAATTTCTTGCTCGTACGTATTAATCCGTAATTGGGTATCGAGTTTAATGCTGCCATGTTGTAAGGTCTTTGGCCGCGCTTCAGTAAAACTGTTAATGATCGTCTTCACCAGGGTTGTTTTGCCTACGCCATTGCGGCCAATAATCTGGAGTCGTTCCCCGGTCTCGATACGTATACTGAGAGGTTGGAAGAATGGCTTTTCGTAGCCAGCCTGAACGTTATCAAGTACGAGCAACTCACGAGGACGCTCATCATGATTAAAGCGGTGAATATGGATGCTTTTTGCTTTGTGTTTCTGATAGTTCGCTTCGTCCTCCGGTCGCAGGTTTTCAACGGATTCTTTATCTATCCAGAAGCTAGGAAGTTCTTGAACTTGTAGCGTTGCCAACTCTTTAACCAGACGGTTTTCAATAACCAAGAAGGGATTCTTTTTGTCTGCGGTACCGCTCCAGCGAGCTTTTTTGGCACGAGCGGCCTGAATTTGTTTCTTGATGTTTTGGATGCGGCGCTGCATGGTGTCGTAGTCATTTAGGTCGGCAGCGGTACGGCTGGCGTTTTGTTTGAGGTACGCGTCGTAGTTACCATGAAAATTGAAGGCCTTTTGGTCTTTTATCTCTATGATTCGATCTACTTTTTGGAGGAGGTCACGGTCATGAGTAATAACTACGACAGCGTGTCGCGCAGCTATAAACCAATCCAAGAAAGCTTGTTTCGCCACGAAGTCCATGTGGTTGGTTGGTTCGTCGATGAGTGTTAGTTCAGCGTGTGAGTGCTCAACTCGTATGAGCTCAATGAAGCGTTTTTGACCACCGCTGAGCGAGCTCATCGGTCGGTCACCAGCCTCCGCGAGCTGATAATCTGCGAGTGAGCGCCGAATACGGTCCTCAACGTTGTAGTAATTAAGCGTAGCAAAACGTTCTAAAGCTTCGCTGTATCGGGTAATCTTACGCAAGTCATCGCCCATAATAGCCGGGTAGGTTTCGATGGTCTTGTGCAGAGTGGCATACTCAGGCAGGTTATTCAGGATGTAATCAATAACTGTTTGGCCAGCTACGTCATGGTGCTCCTGTCTCGTAAAGACTACCTGGATGCCGTTGCGATAGGATATGGAGCCGCCATAATCCTTGTCTTCATCGGCCAGCATCCGAAATAACGTCGTTTTGCCTACGCCATTTCGGCCGATGATGGCGATCTTTTCGCGATCACCTATAGCTAGCCGTAAGTCGGTGAATAGTTGCTTATTGCCGATTATTTTTTGTTCAATATCTATGGTAGCGAGCACGAAACAGTCCTTTCAAGTAAGCTTTATAAGAAAGAGAATTTTAGGGCTGTCTCGTCATGTGTATTATTATAACAGATAAGATATTGTTGTAAAGAGAGCTATGTCGCGAATAAAATATAAAATTGCGCTACACTAAAGTTATGAAAGTACGGAAGGCAATCTTTGCCGCTGGTTGTTTCTGGGGCGTGCAATACTACTTCGATCAAGTTCCAGGAGTTCTCCGGACAACGGTCGGGTACACAGGCGGCCATACGAAAAATCCAACCTATGATCTGGTTTGCACGCATACGACTGGTCATGCTGAAGCAACGCTTATTGAATTCGACACAGAGCTAGTGAATTATAAAACGCTATTATTACAATTTTTCAGAATGCACGATCCTACTCAGTTGAATCGTCAAGGGCCGGATATTGGTGACGAATATCGGTCGGCTATTTTTTACTTTGATGAGAAGCAACACGAAGAGGCTATACGGATACGCAACCAGTGGCAAATGACTATTGGCAATCCTGTAGTGACGGAAATTGAGCCGGTCGGCCCCTTCTATAAGGCTGAAGAGTATCATCAGAAGTTTACCGAAAAGACGGGTATGGGCATGTGTCATATTCCGTATGCCCCAGTGGCCTCAACGTGAGCGAAGTGCTATAGTGAATTCATGGCTACAAAAAAGACAACAATTGAAAATAAAGAGGTCGCGAAAAAGCTACTAATTACACCTGCAGAACTACAGCAGTTGCATAAAATGAACGGTTGGCTGGCCCTCGTATTTGCCGTACAGGCTGTTGCCGTAGTGTTGTTTGGTGGTTCCAAAGTTGTCCCAGTGACCTCCTCATATTTGGCAGTTGACCAATTGGGGACTCAAGCTACTGGCCACCAGGTGTTAGCAGTCGCAGCACGTCATCTGTTCGATATACGATTCACCATAGTTGCGGCCATATTTCTGGCAGTGTTTGCCTTGACTAATTTGGCACTTGCAACCGTTGGGCGTAAGCAGTATGAGCAGCGCTTACAGCGAGGGATGCATATCGCGCGCTGGTTAAGTTTTGCACTTGGCGGTGGCTTGATGGTTGCTGCCATCGGCTTGGAGAGTGGCATATATGAGGTCACCGGGCTGATAGCACTCTTCGGATTCACCGTGCTCGGCGTGAGCTTAGAACCACTTGCAGAGCGGTTGCACCGTGAGGCTAGAGGCACAATGCTTGCCGCCGCGGTATGCACTACCGCAACAGTTGCCGCTAGTTTGCCTTGGATTATGCTTGGCATAGGCGTTTTGGGCGCCGTTTTGTGGAATGGCCATATCCCCGGCAGCGTTTATGTGATGTATGTAACGACACTAGTACTACTTGGCTGTTGGGGGTTAGCGGCACGTTTTCGTATGACTGCTCGTGGTAAATGGGGTGATGTGCTGTACGCTGAAAAGATGTATATGTTTTTGGGTTTGGTCGCTGCAACTATCCTGGCTTGGCAGATTTTTGCAGGAGCGTTTTAGCTCTTTTGCATGAACACACTCATTTTTGATTTTGACGGTACCATCGCCGATACTTTTTTTATCGCTGTGGAAGTATTTCGGAAGCTAGCTGCTGGTCGTCATCCTAGCGATGATAAAGAGATTGAAGCTTTACGAAGCTTGCCGGCTCGAGACGTTATTCGTCGCGTCGGTGCAAAGTGGTGGCATCTGCCGTATATCATATACTATGCGCGTCGCGCTGTGCGTCGCCGCCAAGATGAGATTAAGCCTATTAATGGTATCGCACCCGTGCTTCAGGAGCTCCATAACCGTGGGTACCATCTATATATTGTCAGTAGCAACAGTACAAGGAATGTCCGCCGATTTTTGAAGCAGAATGAGCTTGAGGATTGTTTTGATGGGGCCTATGGTGGTATTGGGTTGTTTGCGAAAGCCGGAGGCTTGCGCAAGATTGCCGAGCAACACAATACCTCACTAGGGGATTGTTATTATATCGGTGACGAGGCTCGTGATGTTGAAGCGGCACGACATGCCCACATGGCCTATGTGGCGGTTAGCTGGGGCTATAACAATGTTGCGGGGCTCAAGCGAGTCCACGCAGACATTATTATCAATAAGCCAAAAGAACTACTTGGTCTGTTTAATGCTCAGCGCAGTTAGAGCAAGCTGCTATAATATAAAGACATGAATTATTGGAGGGAACGCTCCGTGCCATATAAGCCGGGGCAGCTACAGTCGTTTAAGGTCAGTCGATCGAAAATCGAATTATTTATGCAATGCCCCAGATGCTTCTGGTTAGATGTGCGCCTGAAGATCAAACGTCCAGAAGGTCCACCATTTAACATAAATAAGACTATCGACGAACTTTTTAAGAAAGAATTTGATGTATACCGAGTAAAGGGTGAGCCACATCCGTTGATGGTAGCTCACAGCATCAAAGCAAAGCCCTTTACTCATGAAAAATTGAATGATTGGCGTGAAACCTTCGTCGGAGTGCAGTACGTGCACCAACCAACCAATTTATTGGTTTTTGGCGGTATTGATGACGTATGGGTTGATGACGAGAGTGGTGAGGTAATTGTGGTCGACTATAAGGCCACATCTAAGGATAAAGAAGTTACTATCGATGCTGGCTGGCAGATTAGCTACAAGCGTCAGGTGGAAGTATATCAATGGCTTTTAAGGCAAAATGGCTTAAAAGTGAGTGATACTGCCTACTTTGTGTATGCGAATGGCCGTGCTGATTTAGAAGGTTTTAACGACCGCGTAGAGTTCCGTACAAAAGTTATCCCCTATCTTGGCAGCGATAATTGGGTTGAGCCGACCATCCTGAAGATGAAGGCATGCATGGATGGGGATATGCCCGCGGTAGGCGATAGTATTATGGGCGGCGAGTGCGATTTTTGTGCCTATGCTCGCGAGCGTACGACGCTGACTCTAGCTGAACTCCACAAGCGGGCTAAAGCCAAGAAGTAACCGTACCTGTAGCCTTTATGGATGTTTGTTTGAAAATTGGCAAGCCAAGCGCTAAGCTTCTCCCGACTACGTAATCTAGTCATTGTATTATTTTACGCACTATCAACTGATATAATATAAGTGATGATATATCTCTGCTTCATAAACAGTTATAGTTTTTTTTCGAGTCGTTCCATCAATCTGCCAAAGTAGTATTTTATATAGTAAAGGTATAAGTAATAGGGAACGAACTACATGATCGACATCCAATTTATTCGAGACAATGCAGAAGCGGTAGCAGAAAAATCTAAGCAGAAAGGTTACCCGGTAGACGTTCCTCATTTGTTGGAATTAGATAAACGCCGCCGCGAGTTATTGGGTGAGGTTGAAGAATTACGGGCTCAGCGTAATGAGCTAGCTGGCGTCGCCAAGGGGCAACGACCGACTACCGGACAGATTGAATTCGGCAGGCTGCTGAAAAAGCAACTTGCCGAGCTGGAACAACAACTAGAACCTGTTGAGGTGAGCTATAACGAATTAGTGCGAGCTGTACCGAATATGCCACTCGACTATGTGCCTGTTGGCGTAGCTGAAGGCGAAAATGTTATTACTAAAACGATTGGTGAACCCAGGCAGTTCGATTTTATGCCACGCCATGACTACCAGCTTGGGGATCTACATGATCTTATAGACAAGGAACGTGCTGCTAAGATCTCCGGATCGCGCTTCGCCTATCTGAAGGGTGATCTCGTACGACTGCAGTTTGCTCTCGTACAGTTTGTGATGCAGCAGCTCGGCGATGAGCGTATTATTCAGAAACTTGTCCAAGAAAATAACCTAAATCTCAGCACAAAGCCGTTTACGCCAATACTGCCACCGGCTGTGCTGCGGACGGAACCATATCGTGCGAGTGCCCGTCTGAATGCTGAAGAGGTCACATATAAGCTCGAACAGGATGATCTTTGGTTGAATGCCAGTGCCGAGCATACCTTATGTACTATGTACTGGAACGAAATTCTACCAGAAGCTATGTTCCCAATTCGATATCTTGGTTATGCCACGAGCTTCCGTCGTGAAGCTGGTACCTATGGCAAGGACGAAGAGGGTATCTTCCGCATGCATCAATTCGATAAGTTGGAGATGGAGTCTTTCACAACCCCAGAGACCGGACCAGAGGAGCATAAGCTGCAGATTGTCATTCAAGAGTATCTTGTACAACAAATCGGTATACCATACCAACTCCTGCAAAAATGCACCGCCGACATTGGTAAGCCAAACGCAGCAGGTATGGATATTAATTGTTGGTTCCCGGGTCAGGGCAAGTACCGCGAAACGCATACTGCTGACTATATGACTGACTACCAGGCCCGTGATCTCAAAATTCGAGTGCGGCGTACTCATGGCAATGACACTGATCTGGTTCACACGGCTGATGCAACAGCGTTTGCTATGGGGCGCATCCTGAAGGCTATTCTTGAGAATTTCCAGACAGCCGATGGTCATATTATTATTCCTGAAGTCCTACGGCCGTTCATGAGCGGTCAAGCCGAAATCTAAATATGCTAAGGAGGACGACTATGATTAAGAAACTGGAGATATCCGGTATTCATATGATAGTGGGTGAGGATCTACACAAATACATTACAAAGAAAATTGGCCGCCTAGATAAGTACGTGCCCACGCATGCCCGCGAAAGCTTGCACGTCGAAGTACGTCTGAAAGAGAATAATACCAAGGGCAAGAACGAGCGAACCTGTGAAGTCATTTTTCGTCTGCCTAAAGAAGCAATTGCGATTACAGAGACAACCATTAATATCTATGCAGCCATAGATATCGTCGAAGAGAAGCTAAAAACCCGGCTCCATAAATATAAGGGCCTTCACGCTGGGCCAGAGCTACACCATCGAGTACTAGCAAAATTGAAGCGTCAAGAGCAGACTGATGCTGCATGATTAAGCTCATCATTTTTGATTGGGACGATGTCTTTACGCAGCATTCGATCGAAGGCTACTACAAGTGCTACCACGAAGCATTGAAAGGCGTTGGTGCCATACTCTCGCCCGAAGAGGAAGAGCGACGTATTAAGGAAAAGTGGGGTGCAGGACATGTGGCCCAGCTCCGATTTCTGCTCAAGGAGCAATCTGAATTAGTGCCAAAGGCCGTTCAGATTTATCAGGATAATTTTTTTGGTAATACGTTTGTCGATTGCTTAAGTATTATTCCTGGTGCGCAAGATTTTTTGACTGACATAGCTAAACGATACAAGCTGGCTGTGGCTACTGGGTCGCATCCGAAGATGCTTAAAGAGCGATTGATTCCGAAGTTTCACATACCGGACGTATTCGCAGAGATTATTACAATTTACGATATAGATGATATAGCCCATGCTAAGCCACACCCTTTTATGGCTCAAAAGATCATGAAAGCGGTTGGCGCAAAGCCTGAGGAGACGGTGTTAGTTGGTGACGCGGCTAGCGATATGCAGATGGCCTGGAATGCTGGCGTAGAGCCGATAGCTGTGCTTACGGGCCATCTTACTAGACGGCAAGCTGAAGAGCTTGGCGTCAAGCATATAATTGAGAAGGTGACTATGCTAGAAGCTGAGTTACAAGCTTTCTAGCGGCTTAATTATCTATTGCTCGTAGTATCGGTAAGTCAAGCTGAGTATATGCGTAAAATTGACTCGCGGTCACTGGTAGTTTGCGGTACAATGTGATGTAACGCACGAAACTGGAAATGAGGGAGTATTGTTGATGAATAGTCTGTTGAAGAAATTGCTTGGCGATCCGCAGGCGCGGACGATTCGTCGTTTGCGTAGGCGTGTGAAAGAAGTGAACTTACTCGAAGCTACGTACAAGAAGATGGATGACGCCAAGCTACAGGCGCAGACTGACGTACTGAAGAAGCGGCTAAAGAAGGAGTCGTTGGATAAGATCTTGCCCGATGCATTTGCCGTTATGCGTGAGGCTGCTAGTCGTACTCTGGGCATGCGCCATTTCGACGTGCAACTTATAGGCGGCATGGTATTGCACGAGGGTAATGTCGCTGAGATGAAGACAGGTGAAGGAAAGACATTGGTCGCAACCCTTGCTATATATCTGAACGCACTGACCGAGAAGGGTGCACATGTAGTAACCGTCAACGAATACTTGGCACAACGTGATGCAGGCTGGATGGCTCGAGTCTATTCATTCTTAGGCATGAGCGTCGGCGTCATAGTTGCTGATCACTCTTACATTTATGACATGACATACCTGAACGAAGAGCATGAAGATGAACGTTTTCGCCATCTTCGTCCAGCCACTCGTCAAGAAGCCTATAACGCAGATATTACTTACGGTACCAACAACGAATATGGCTTCGATTACCTGCGAGACAATATGGTACGCGAGCAGGAGCAGCTTCGCCAGCGCGACCTGCACTATGCCATTGTCGATGAAGCCGACTCTATTCTTATTGACGAAGCTCGTACACCGCTTATTATTTCAGCGCCTTCCGTGACAAGTGGTAACGCCTATGCACAGTTTTCAAAAGTAGCCAGACAGCTTGAGAATGAGACCGACTATGAAGTGGACGAGAAACGCAAAACAGTTATTTTGACAGATAAGGGCGTGGAGAAGGTCGAGAAGATATTAGGCCTTGCCAGTCTCTATGCAACCGAGAACATTCGTACAATCTATCACTTAGAGCAAGCTCTGCGGGCTCAGGCATTATTTAAACGTGATAAAGATTATGTAGCCACGCAAGATGGTGAAATTGTTATCGTTGACGAGTTCACCGGTCGTTTGTTGAAGGGCCGTCGCTACAACGAAGGTCTGCACCAAGCAATTGAAGCCAAGGAGGGTGTGGAGGTACAGCAAGAAAGCATGACACTTGCTACGATCAGCTTTCAAAACTATTTTCGTTTATACGATAAGCTTGCCGGTATGACTGGTACGGCTCTGACTGAAAGTGAAGAATTTCATCAGATTTATAAGCTAGATGTCGTAGAAATTCCCGCTAATCGTAAGTTGGCACGCGTCGACCGCCCGGATCGTATCTACAAAAACGAAGCTGGCAAATTTAAAGCCATCGTGAGCGAAGTAAAAATGCTCTATACAAAAGGTCAACCGGTACTCTTAGGCACAGTTTCTATTGAGAAGAATGAACGCCTCGGTACCATGCTAGCTAAGGCTGGCGTGCCACATGAGGTGCTAAATGCCAAAAACAACGAAAAAGAAGCCAATATTATTTCGCGCGCCGGTCAGAAAGGTGCGGTTACCCTAGCTACGAATATCGCCGGAAGAGGTACGGACATTATTTTGGGCGAAGGCGTGAAAGAGCTAGGCGGCCTGTTTGTGCTTGGCTCCGAGCGTCATGAGTCTCGACGTATCGACAACCAGCTTCGTGGTCGAGCCGGTCGTCAGGGAGACCCTGGTATCACGCAGTTTTTTGTGAGTACTGAGGACGATCTGATGCGCATCTTCGGAGGCGACCGTATCGCTGGTATGATGGAGCGCCTGAAGGTGGATAATGAAACACCTATAGAAAATCGCCTTATCAGTAAGTCTTTAGAAGGCGCACAGAAGAAGGTTGAAGGCTTCCATTTTGATCAGCGTAAGAGTGTTGTTCAGTACGATGATGTCATGAATCGTCACCGTAAGGCTATTTATGCTATGCGTAAAGAGATTTTGCGGAGTGAGGATATTTCGAAGCGAATTAAGATCTTCATGGAGGAACAGGCTACCGCATTAGCTGCTTCACCTGATCTGTTGACTGAAAAGTTTGAGGGTATCGTGCGAGATACTTTCCCGCTTGATGAGGCAACGATGGACCGCGTGTTCGATACTCCTTCAGATAAGTTTGGCGAAGCTCTCGTAAAAGCAGCGCGTGAGTTATACGAGGGTCGCGAAGTTGCCTTTACCTCTGAAATGTTACGTAAGGTAGAGCGTGATATCTACCTGCAGGTGTTGGATAATTTGTGGATGCAGCACTTAGAAAGCATGGATCACTTGCGCGAAGGTATCCACTGGATGAGCGTTGGCCAGCGAGACCCACTGGTAGAATACCGTCGCCAAGCGCAACTTTTGTTTGATGATATGCAACTAACCTTACGTCATGATGTATTACAATTTGTGTTCAATGCTCAGCCAGTTAGCGACGCCATGTTAGAGCAAATGGCCGAGACCGAATTGACTCGTGCCGCTCGTGGTTCCATTAGTAATGCCAATAAGATTTTGGACGCCGATGATGAGTTTGAGGCAGCTGATTTTGCTGCAAAAAAGACTAGTGCCAATGTATCGGCCGTAAAAAAGCCTACTGCTCGCAAGAAGGTACATAAGGCTGAGCGTCAACGCAAAGCCAAAGCCCGGAAGCGTAAGTAGGCAATAAGGTATGAAACACACTGTAACTGAACTAAAACTAAAAAATGGCGCTCGTGGTCTGCTTATTCATATCCCCGATGCCTCTGTTACGAGCTATGAATTTAACTTTCGGGCGGGTGAGTATCTCGTTGCCCCAGAAAAGTGGGAGACGCCACACCTCATGGAGCATATGCTGCTTGGGGCTAATGAGCGTTATCCGAAGAGTCGCATATTTCAGGCGGAAATTGAAAAGAATGGGGCCTATAGCAATGCCAGTACCAGTGCCTATGATATAAGCTATGAGGCTGAATGTGCTGACTTTGAATGGGATCGCGTTCTTGAGTTGATGTTACTGGCAATTACGAAGCCCTTATTTCTTGCGGATGAGTTTGAGGCTGAGTTGGGGAACGTTCGCGAAGAACTAGCAGCTCGGCATAACAACCATTTTCGTCATCTGAGCTTGGCATTACGTGAACGCTATGGCTTTACTGCCAAAACGGATGAGGAACGACTGAAGCTCATGGAGAACGTGACCATTAGTGACGTGCGTGCCCATTATGAGCATACGCACACGAGTCGTAACTTGCGCTTCATTATAGCTGGAAACTTGACGCCAAAGCGCCAAAAAGAAATTGAGTCAGTGCTTGCCAGTATAGAGTTACCTATTGGTACTACCCGTATTGAGTTGCCGATTGAGAAGCCGAAGCCTCAGGAGACACCAGTGTATATTCACGACAAAAGCGTTAAGAACCTTTATTTCTTCATTGATACTTTTATGCTGCGACGCATGACCGATGCCGAAACTGATGCGTTGAATTTGGTAAATACGATGCTTACAGAGACGTTATATTCTAAGATTTTAGGCACGGCACGTGAGCGTGGCCTGGTGTATGGCATGAGTAGTGGCTATGGCCAGACCCGCGGCAGTGGTAACTGGTGGTTCGGCACTCAAGTATCACAAAAGAACGCGGGTGCATTATTTGAGATTATTATTGATGAATTGGATAATGTGTTTCGTGGTGAAATTGCGGCTGAAGATATTGAGGCGGCCAAGGCATATGCTTTGGGCCGTTTTCAGCGGAGTGCTCAGACCGTCGCTGGGGTGGCAGGGGGTTATAGTGGGCGGTACTTCTTCGATGAAATGGTTGATGATTATTATCAAGTGCCGCGACGCATTAAAGCAGTGACTAAGGCGCAGATAGTAGAGACCTCCCGTGCAATGTTCACGGATAATATTTGGGGGCTAGGCATTCTCAGTAACTGCGAGAAGTCATTCGCGAGTGAGCTCTATAAGCAAATTACAGCACTTTGGAAAAGAGATCACAATAAAGGTTAAGCGATAGGAAGCGGTTGTGTTATCTGACTACGGCCCGCGATGATACCATCGATGTTTGTTGCGCTGACCGGCATAATCCGTGGGATGTCTTGGTTCTTTACTGCTAGTATCAAAGAAAGCTCGGAACCAAGAAGGGGTGCTTCGATTAATCGGGAATACTTTTTCAGCGGGGACATATGTTGAGCTTGGTAGTCCTGCCGCTGCGTTTGACCAGCCGGGGCGATTTGGCATCTTTTTACCCGGATTATATGGGTCAGGAACGGGGTAGAGGTTGGGTTGTCCCGTCCTTCTGCCGCCATATGCTGTTCGACCGCTAGCTGTTGGATCGAAACGGGCTTGACGCGCGAGAAGTGCGTTATTAGCATCTAAGGCGCGTTGCCGGTGAACTTCTGCGGAACCGCCGGGTGCTACACGTGCCGCAGCAGCCTGCCTATAGCGCTTCATGCGCCCGAACTTCGAGATAGACTTACCAACGACCGTACCAGCTGCTATAACTACCCCTGTTCCTATCAGGGCATCCCTGGCATATGTTGCTTGTGTTTCGGTTCCGCCAGGATGGGGTATGGGCGTAGTGTCTGCAGTAAGCGTATATTCATGTCCACCGCCAATGTGACTTGGCTGTGCATCACCGCCATGTCGCATATTGTAGGCAACTACACCAAGGGCGGCAACGCTGCCTACCACTTTTGCTGCTCCTATGACTCTGCCTAAACGGCTTTGCTCGGCTCGTGGGTCATTTCCAGCGGCTTGCAATTCGCCAATCAGCGCTCCAGCTCTATAGTAACCTCTTCGTGCGGCGCCGCCGATTCCTCGAACGGTATGCATGATATTTGAGCGTTCTGGTTCGGGAGGTGTTTCAATGGAAAAAGATCCAGGCTGCGGAGGAAGCTCGGCCGTCGGCAATGGGGGAGTGCCTGGTGCTCCGTGAAGCATTTCTCCTGGAGGAGTAACAGAAGGGGGCTGTTCCATGTTTTTACTTTAACATATTATATGAATAATAGCAATAAGCTTTACTACCAGCTTTTTTGCTACGAAGAAGACAGGTATAATGATTATACGAATGGATGATCTACATCAACGAGCAAAGCAACTACAAAGCGAGGTGGCGGACGCCGTCGAGCGAATTGGTATAACGCGCCTCCTACAGCAGAAGCGTTTACTTGACGAACAGACCACCAAGCCTGATTTTTGGCAAGATGCCCAAAAAGCCCAAGAAATCTCCAAGCAACAAGCTAAGCTAGGGCAGCGTGTTCGTCCATGGGCGATGCTTCAAGACGAGGTGGACGACCTAGTCGAACTGGCTGCATTGCAGGATACGGCTATGCAGTCTGATTTGGATAAGCAGTATAAAATGTCAGCTGAGCGTCTTGCAGAACTCAAAGAAGAGCTAAAATTTGCTGGCCCCTATGATGATCATGATGCGATTGTCAGCATCTACGCAGGAGCGGGTGGTACAGATGCTCAAGATTGGGCGCATATGCTGTTGCGTATGTATGTCCGGTGGGCTGAGTCACACAAGTATGAGGTGAAGACTGTAGATGAGTCAGCGGGGGACGAAGCAGGAATTAAGAGCGTGACCTTCGAGCTGTCTGGCCCCTTTGCGTATGGCAAGCTAAAGGGTGAACATGGCGTGCATCGACTGGTGCGTCTAAGTCCGTTTAATTCAGCTTCATCTCGAGAAACCAGTTTTGCAAAAGTTGATATTCTCCCTAAGGTCGACCGTCCCGAAGAGCTACAAATAGACGATAAAGATTTACGTATCGATGTCTATCGTAGCGGTGGCCATGGTGGTCAAAGCGTGAACACCACCGACAGTGCAGTACGAGTGACACATCTACCGACAAGTATTTCAGTAGCCATTCAGAATGAGCGCTCGCAATTGCAAAACAAGGAAATGGCGCTCACTATTTTACGCTCAAAGCTCATTCAACTGCAGCTAGAACAACATAAGGATAAGATCAGCGAACTCAAAGGCCCGAGTAGTGCAAATGAATTCGGCAGCCAAATTCGTAATTATGTGTTGCACCCCTACAAGCAGGTAAAAGATTTGCGTACCAGCTACGAAACAAGTGATCCAGAGGGCGTCTTAAGTGGGGGGCTTGACCCTCTTATTGAAGCATATCTCGATCATTCTCTCGGTCAATAATAGTTTCTATGAAGCTAGGGGGCAGTAGCCTTGACGCACGCAAATTAATTACGCTACACTGTGGTATTCCTACGACCAGCTAAGGTTCCGCATATTCGTTGTAACATTAAGCTTGGGGGTAGTGTATGTATTTAGGTATTGCACCAGAGGTGGGCGAACCTCAGTTTAGTACCGGTCGCTTGCTAGATGAACCACCCAACTTACTGTACTTACGGCCATCTACTCATACGAGCAATGAAGTCATGCCAGCTATGATTGGGGTATTGGAAGGCTATGACTCCTCAGGGGAGCACTCTAGGCATGAAGTCGTGGCCGTCCCTTCAGTTGATCCGCAAGACCTGGAGGAGGCTTATGTCATACATGAGATTGTACGCCCCCTAGGAGAGTTGGTCATGGGCCGTAGTGTGGACGTGCCTGCTTTACGGGCTGCTATGGATGCTCTACCTGCGAATGAAGCGGCTATTATTGGTGCCTTAGAGACCGTACCTGAGGGGATGCTGTCCCTTGTTGTCGATAGATTTCATAGATTTCAAGCTAAGGCTGTTGGGGAGAGGACCCAAAGGAGGCAAGAAGAGAGGTCTAGGTGGCTGCTCCTACTGTTAAGTAAGCTTAGCTGGATGGAGGAACCAGATTTTGGCGAACTACTATCGGATGAGGGAATGGGGCCTGTGCTACGCGCCTATGATGTGTCTGATGCTGCTCGTCGCGGACGACCTCCTAGATTGGGTTATATATAGACGTTTGCTTCGGCGCAACGTCTGCTAGTATAATAAACATAATGATTTTGTTGGATAGGGTAACTAAAGCGTACGGCAAGGTGGCAACACCAGCTCTGGATCGAATAAGCTTACATGTAGAACCGAAAGAGTTTGTGATTGTAGTCGGACAGAGCGGCGCTGGAAAAACGACCTTGTTGCGACTTCTTACTCGGGAAGAAAAGCCAAGTAGCGGCAAGATAATTGTTGGTGGCATCGATTATGATAAGCTAAAGGATCGTGAAATTCCGCTACTGCGTCGTAAGATTGGTGTGGTATTCCAGGACTTTAAGCTGCTGCCTAACCGGACTGTGTTCGAAAATATCGCGTTTGCACTCGAAATCGTTGGAGCTACTAGTCGCGAAATACATGCGACTGTCCCTAGAGTATTGGAAATCGTGAACTTGCGAGGTAAGGAGAAACGCATGCCGGCAGAATTGTCAGGTGGCGAGCGACAGCGTGTAGCTATTGCTCGAGCTATTGTGCGGCAACCCAAGATTCTAATTGCTGATGAGCCAACTGGTAATCTTGATCCTAAGCACGCATGGGATGTTATTAAGGTATTGGAGAAAGTAAATCATTACGGAACGACCGTACTGTTAACTACGCATAACCAAGAAATCGTCAATAAGTTGAAGCGTCGTGTGGTTACGATTCAGCACGGCCAGATTGCCAGTGACTTGGCCGGGGCACGATACAAGATATGAACAGAAAGCTTATAACTTTTTCCCGCATTATTCGCACGGGCATGGTGAATTTTGTCCGCAATGCATGGCTCAGCATCGCTGCTATGGCAGTTATGATCATAACGCTGACAATTGTGTTGTTCTCGGTGATTACTAACGCCACCTTTAATAATACGATTGCTCAGATTACCTCCAAGATTGATATATCAGTATATATGAAGGACTCAGCACAACCAGCGCAGGTTAATCAACTATTGAGTGACCTTCGTGCCCTGCCGAATGTGCAGCAAGTAACGTACTTGAATAAGCAGCAAGCGCTCGATGCCTATCGGCAGCAAAATGCTGGTAATACGCAATTGCTGAATGCTGTTAACGAGACAGATAATCCCATTCCAGCCACTATTCGGATAAAGCCATGGGATCTTAATAAGATCCAAACTATCCAAACTTCATTAGAGCAATCGAATTACAAGCCGCTCATTGACCAAATTTCGTATAATGGTGACCGTAAGGCCGCAATAGATAAGATCGCCCATGCGACCGATTTACTGAAACGTGCTGGCATCATCGCTGTGATGGTCTTCGCGGTTATTTCAGTGCTTATTATTTTTAACACTATTCAGATGGCGATCTTCAATCGCCGTGATGAATTGACTATTATGCGGTTGCTCGGTGCTAGCACCTGGTATATTCGCGGTCCATTTGTAGTGGAGGCATTGCTCTATGGTATTATCTCAGCTGTTGCATCAGTGCTACTGATTCACTCATTGTTTGTGGCGAGCAATTCAGCATTACAAGCCAGCAGTCTGGGGCTCCTAGATATTAAGTATGCTGCAAGATACTTTCATGGTCATTTTTGGCAGCTTTTGGCGATGCAGCTACTACTTGGTATACTTATAGGAGCAGTCTCGTCCATTGTTGCAACTCGGCGGTATCTCAAATTTAAGACCATAAAGTAGACCCTCCTCCTTTAAGTAGCTGCATATAAACGGCATACCTTGACCAATGAGGGGAGAGTGTTATCATGAGTCTAGTAACGGTAACGGTTAAATGAAACAAAAAATAAAAAAATCTAATACTTGGCTACGACTGAGCGGTTTACCTATACTTACGATTGGTACGATTTTGTCTGTTGGTATGACTGTTGTGCCAGTAGCGCGTGCAGATCAATTTGACCAGCAGATTGCTCAATTACAGCAGCAGAATGCCGCAAATCAGGGTTCGCTGAATGGGTTGCAGGCGCAGGCAAGTAGCTACCAAGATGCAATTGGCAAGCTACAGGCGCAAATTAATGATGTACAGCATAAGATTAATGACAACCTCAGTCAACAGGCTGCACTGCAACAGCAAATCTTGGATAATCAGCACAAGTTGGATCAGCAGAAGAGCGTCTTAGGCACTGACATTAAGGCTATGTATGTTGATGGCCAGCCGACGACCCTTGAAATGTTGGCCAGCAGTGGATCGCTGGGAGATTTTGTAGATAAAGAGCAATATCGTACGAACGTTCAGAGTAAAATTCAGGATACACTTCAAAAGATTAACGCCTTGCAGGCGCAATTGCAGAAGCAAAAGTTGGCCGTCGATCAATTGCTGCAAGACCAGCAGACCCAGCAAACTCAGCTGAACAGCGCTCGTTATCAACAATCACAGCTCCTTTCCTATAATCAGAGTCAGCAGAGCCAATTTAACCAACAGATTGCAGCAAATAAGAGTAAAATTGGTGACCTGCGTTCTCAACAGGCTGCTGAGAACGCTAAATTATTCGGCGGTGCTCGAGTTGTTTTGGGTAGCGCCTGTGATAGTTCGCATGGTGATACCTATCCTTCCCCTTGGTGTAGTGACCCTCAAGATTGGACGACTGACAGCTGGGGAATGTTCAATCGCGAATGCGTGAGCTACACGGCTTGGAAAGTTGCGGAAAGTGGTCGTCATATGCCATATTGGGGTGGTTTCGGTAATGCCAATCAATGGGACGACAATGCTCGAGCAGCTGGCATTCCGGTTGATGGGAATCCGCGGCCTGGTGATGTTGCGATTAAAAATAGCCAACCCTATGGCCATGCTATGTATGTCGAAGGAGTTAATGCTGACGGCACCATTAATATTAGTCAATACAATGCCAGCCTGAATGGCACCTTCTCACGTGCTTACAATGTTTCTACTGGCGGCCTCGTATTTATCCATTTTTAGTCTTACTAACGATTTTCGGCAAGAGCTCCTAAGATTTTCCATTTTTTTGGACTTACGTACAGGTATTCAGATATAATTGGGAGCATAACCGAAAAGAGAGAGGGATCTATAGTGCAGCAAGAGCATAGCGCGCAGCAGGTGCGCACAAAGCAATGGTGGCTAAAAAGAGGTGCGATTGCGGCTGGTTCAGTAGTAGTGCTAGTGGGTATATTCGGACTGGGAATTGCCGTGGGGAACGGCCATATCTCTTTTTCGACGCTGAGCAACCAAAACACGAATCTACCTACCAAGCTGGACTATTCAAGTGTCACGCAGGTATACAATTCCTTACGTGATAACTACGACGGCAAGCTTGATCAGACGAAGCTGCTGGACGGTATGAAGGCAGGCCTTGTTCAGGCAACAGGCGATCCATATACTGAATATTTTAGCGCTAAGGATGCCAAGGATTTTAATGATCAGCTTAGCGGTACGTTTAGTGGCATTGGAGCCGAGCTGGGGCAAAACTCCCAAGGGAACCTGATCGTGGTATCACCAATAGATGGGACGCCGGCCAGTATCGCAGGCTTGAAAGCTCAAGATGTTATTGCGAATATTAACGGTACCCCTACGGCAGGTATGTCTATTGATACTGCGGTTAGTAAGATCCGCGGGCCCAAAGGCACAAAGGTGACTTTGAAACTAGTACGAGACAAAACGCAGAGTCTTGACCTTACTATCACCCGTGACAACATTAAAGTGCCGAGCGTGAAGTCAAAGGTCTTAGATGGCAATATCGGCTACATCCAGATTAGCGAATTCAGCGATGATACCTCTGATTTGGCTCAGAAAGCGGCCCAGGATTTGAAAGATAAAAATGTTAAAGGTGTAGTACTGGACTTGCGTGGCAACCCGGGTGGCTTGCTGAACGCGGCGGTTGCCGTTTCCAGTCTGTGGTTGCCGCAAGGGCAAACTATTCTGCAGGAGAAGCGTGGCAATGCGATTGTATCGACTGAGACGGCAACAGGCAACGATATCCTCCATGGTATACCGACAGCAGTGCTCATTGATCAAGGCAGTGCCTCAGCTTCAGAAATAACCGCGGGCGCACTTCATGATAATGGCGTGGCCACACTATTTGGAGCGAAGAGTTATGGCAAGGGAAGCGTTCAGCAAGTAGTCCAGCTGCCTAGCGGTACCGAAATGAAGGTTACGATTGCTCGTTGGTATCGTCCAAATGGCCAGAACATCGACAAAACAGGCATCACACCAGATCATACCGTATCCATCAGTGCGGACGACCTTAAAGCAGGCAACGACCCTCAAAAAGCAGCTGCCACTCAGTTTATAGGACAAAAATAACAGAGAAAAACTTGTGCCGTTAAGAAATTTGCTTGCCACAAGCGTTAACATAAGGTAGCATCTAGTAAAGTAAAGAGGAGAGATGTGGCGTGCCGAAGGCAACGAAATATATTTTTGTTACAGGTGGAGTACTTTCTGGACTCGGGAAAGGCATCACCGCCGCCTCAATCGCCAATCTATTAAAAGCCCGCCACTTCCAAGTCAACCTCCAGAAATGCGACCCATACCTGAATGTTGATGCTGGTACACTAAATCCACGTGAGCACGGTGAATGTTTTGTTACCAAGGATGGCGCTGAGACCGACCTCGACCTCGGTCATTATGAACGCTTTATAGATGAAGAGCTAACCAGCGCCAGTTCGCTCATGAGCGGACGGGTATTCCTGAAGGTTATTGAAGACGAGCGGGCAGGCAAATATGCTGGCGAGGACGTGCAGATTATCCCCCACCTAACTGCTGCCATCCAGGAGTTTATTACAGACGCTGCGAGTGACTTTGATGTACATATTGTTGAAATAGGCGGTACCGTAGGTGACATGGAGTCCTTGAGCTTCCTAGAGGCAATTCGTGAGCTTGGTATTCGTGTTGGTCGCGAAAATTGCTTGTATGTGCACGTGGTCTACTTGCCATATCTGGCAGCCAGCCAAGAAACAAAAACAAAGCCAGCTCAGAATTCCGTACGAGAGTTGCGTGGCTTAGGCATCGCTCCTGATGTGTTGGTGTGTCGTAGTGAAAAGCCAGCAAACCCAGCTGTAAAGGCAAAGCTAAGCCTTTTTACCGGTGTTAGTGAAGATGCCATTACCTTATTACCGAATGCGTCGAGTATTTATGAGGTACCTCTTACGCTGGAAGACGCTGGTATCGCTGATGTGGTCTGCAAGAAGTTGCAGCTAAAGCCTCCCAAAGCTAACTTGCTTCCTTGGCGCGAAATGGTGGCTCGGTCGACTAGAGTATTCGATCGTACGGTAAACGTTGGCGTGGTCGCGAAGTACATGGATAACTTTGACGCCTACATCTGCGTATTTGAGGCACTCCGCGCTGCAGCATGGTGGAATGATACTAATTTAGTGTTACATTGGATTCCCGCTGAAAAGTACGATGACAAAAGTGCTAACATTGCTCCAGCTCTGAAGGGATTAGACGGTATAGTTGTACCTGGTGGTTTTGGTGATCGTGGCCTGGAAGGTAAGATTAAAGCGGCTCAGTATGCACTCAAGCACAAAGTACCGTACCTCGGCCTATGCCTAGGGCTTCAGATGGGTGTTATTGCTGCAGCGCGCAATGCGGGGCTGAAAGATGCTTCTACGTTTGAATTGAATCCTGAAGCTAAAGATATAGTTATTAATACTATGGCTGACCAGCACGACAAACTGCTTACTGGTGGCACGATGCGTTTAGGCAACTACCCATGTACTATTGAAAAGGGTAGTAAAGCGGCGAGGGCGTATGGAACGACTGAGATTACTGAACGCCATCGCCACCGTGGTGAGTGCAATAATGATTATCGTGATCAGTACGCGAGTTGGGGTATTCGTGCTGTTGGTACAAGCCCTGACGGCCATCTGGTAGAAATGATAGAAGGCATTGATCATCCATTCTTTATGGCGAGTCAATTCCACCCGGAATTCAAGTCACGTCCCAACCGTGCTCACCCGATGTTTGCTAGTTTCGTAGCAAGTTTATTGCAAAAATAAGCACTTTACGGTAGCGTTAAGGATATGGAATCAAACACAGCATCAGATATGACCTCACGACCAGGAATTCCACTACTGCACCCTAAGCGCGTTCTCTTTGTTGAGGATGATGATGCACTCGCCGGAGTGTATCTTGTACGCCTGCAAGCTGAAGGCTTTGACGTCAAGCGCGTATCAAACGGGGAAGAGGCGTTGGCGGCGGCCACCGCCTTTCACCCCGACCTTGTGCTCCTCGACGTTATGATGCCCAAGGTGAGTGGTTTCGACGTATTGGATATTCTTCGTAATACGCCGGAAACTGCCAACATGAAGATTGTTATGCTCACCGCACTTAGTCAGGAAAGTGACCGCAAGCGTGCTGAAAGTATGGGTGTGGACGAATATCTTGTAAAGTCTCAAGTGGTTATTACTGACGTTATTGACCGTATCAAGAAACACCTCGGGCTTGCATAATTTGTCTTGCCCAGCTTTGGGCTCGGCTTGTCTCTTCAATTCTTTCAGCAGCAAGCTATGATTCGGTGCCCTAAAAAGAGCATTCATAAGAGATATTAAATTATTTTATAAATAGCTGGCAACAGGCGGGGTCTACTGTAGTGCCGTTAGCAGACGCAGTCAAAGCCTGCGGTATTGACAAATATATATGATATGATTTAACATCTATGTAAACTAGACTAAAGTAACAGGAGCTAAAAAATGGCAGAAGCTATACAAAAAGCACCAATGGATGAGTTCGCGGCATTAGATGCAGGTCCCAGAGTGCCTAATTATGTTACTCCGGAAGTCCATAGGGGTGAAGTATTTGGTTCTGAGCGAAGAATACCTATGCAGTTCCAAAACCATGCGTCGAAAGGAGGTGTTGCCGTAGGCGCTATGGCACAAGGAGTGCCCAGGGGCGTGGAAGGAGCGTATCGGCAGTCGTCGCCAGCTCAGCCTCAGGGGCCCGCCGAGTCTCCAAGGACTTCAACAACTGACCACGATCAATTTTGGGGGCCTTCCGAGCATGGGCGAAGGGGTTCAAGCTTTCTACCCTGGCGTAGGAGAAGCTAAGATCCTCAGTCTACTACTAAAAAGACAGCCATTGTAGCTGTCTTTTTAATTTAAGTATTTAAGCTGTTTATTCAACAGTGACTTCGGTGCGACGAACTGACTTGCCGGTGAAACGACGAACCTTGCGGGTCTTGTAGATAACGACGCCATCGCGGTGGGCATGTACGGTGAAGTTGCGTGAGAGCTTAGTGCCTTTACCGGCGCGTTTTGTTTCACCAACTTGACGGACAATAACTTGACCCTTGCTTACTTTTTGGCCACCAAAAATTTTAACGCCAAGGCGCTGGCCAACGCTGTCGCGTGTATTTTTGGAAGTTCCACCTGCTTTTACGTGTGACATCTGTATTAGTTCCTTGTTATTACGAGCAGTTCACGGGCAACTAATTGCTCTGGTCTAAAGTAGACCAAGTCCTCGTTACGCGCATGCTCAAAACTTACTCGATTGTACCCCATTTTCTCGAGATGGTCAAGCAGCGGTAGGTGGTGGATTCGTCCAGTTGGCGAGCGCCATGCAGGTATTGCCAACGCAAGACGTAGCTTGGGTGGTGTTTGGGAGGCCATATTGCGTAAAAATTTTTCGATGATGACATTGCAGGTGCCAATAATACTATGTAATTTTTCGGGGTTCGGCCAGCCACTGAGGGGCCTTCCCAGATACGTTTCGCTTGCCACGACTGAAAACGTAGATCGCCACTGGAAGGTGGTGGCGTCTCCAACCTCTAGGTTGGGGGAGCTGATGGTGGCACGTTCCGCCAGCCACTGTAAGTTGGTAGTAGCATAGTCTATCATGCGACGTTCAAGGTCGGTTCCGTAGATTTTATAGCCCATCAGTGCAGCCTCTTGAAGCACGACACCAGTGCCACAAAAGGGATCCAGTATAGGGGAATTGTCGGTAGACTTTGGGTCTAGTAACCCGGTGCTAAGATTGACAATAGTTTGAGCAAGCTTGGGTGGCAGCATGCCGACAAACGCATCACGCTTGGGGCGTGATTGATCCCGGGCGGCATAGGCAGTAATATCTTGTACGGCCGTGGTTCGCGCCAGTATAACCTCGGTTCCGTACCGTACCGCTAATAATTCCATCCCGTGCTCGCCAGTAAGGTGATTATGAAGGACCTGGGCACTAGAAAGTGCCTCTTCTTGGTTGGGCACTAATCGTACAGAGTAATGATGAGCACGAAGTGCTTTTTTAATCTCTAGTCCAGCAGCCATAAGTTGTCGGGCGTTGGTGCGTAGTCGATATACGCTGATGCCTAGTTGGATCTTACCTTCCGGTAGATCTTGGGCCAGGGAAACAGCATGGTCACTGAGTGCTTGCTGTACGGCACGCCATTCATGCGTTTGTATGGTGGCGACTATTGTGGCTAGCTTCACGGTACCGCCGAGACGATCGAAAGCTATATCTTTGGCCGGTACGTCATTCAACATGGCATAGTCGTGCACGGGCAAAACATGCGTCGCACCATACATGCTCTCCAATTCGGCACGGCCAATGGTCGGTACTCGGCCCAGTATGCATAGACTTTTATATATCATTTTCTATTTCCTAGTATAATTGGCTTGTATGCCGAAAAGCAAAATTAGCTTCCTGAAACGTAATTGGAAAATTGTCGTTAACGTACTGACGGTCACCGCGCTCCTCGTGCTTGTCTATGCCATTCGAAATCAGATTATTGATACCTTCGATAATCTATCTCGAGTGAACGGATGGGTGCTGTTCACCATGATCCCCTTGCAGATACTAAATTACCATGCTCAAACAAGGGTCTATCAAAAACTATTTGCATTGGTGGGGAACAAACTGACATATCGCTTTGTGCTACGAGTCGCTCTGGAATTAAATTTTGTGAATCATGTATTCCCAAGCGGTGGTGTTTCTGGAATTTCGTATTTCGGGTTGCGTATGAAGAACGATGCTATTACTGGTGGCAAGGCAACTGTTGTGCAGTTGTTGAAATTGATCTTGTTATTTGTATCTTTTGAAATTTTGCTTATTGGCGGCCTGATCTTTATGGCTATTGGCGGCAAGGCAAGTAATATAGTTGTCTTGGCTGCTGGTTCCTTGTCGACCCTACTTGTCGTTGGGACGTTTGCTTTCGTTTTAGTTATTGGCTCAGAAAGACGCATCCATGCCACTTTTACTGCAGTAACAATTTTTCTGAATCGGCTTATTCATTTTTTTCGACCTACGAGGCCGGAAACAATTCGCATGGCACGAATTGAAAGTATTGCCGTCGAGCTCCACAATAATTACAAGCTGGTTGAAAAAAAATACCGTGAATTGAAATCGCCATTCTTTTGGTCGTTTATCGCAAATGCAACCGAACTACTAACGCTTTACGTAGTGTATATTGCCTTCGGCAAATGGGTGAATATCGGAGCAATTATTCTCGCATACGCTGTGGCAAATTTTGCCGGGCTAGTGTCTGTTTTACCCGGTGGTGTGGGTATCTATGAGGCCCTTATGACCGGAGTATTAGTAGCGGCAGGAATTCCTGCCGCGCTAAGTTTGCCAGTAACCGTTATGTATCGTGTGGTTAGTACGCTCATTCAACTTCCTCCCGGCTACGTGCTCTATCATCATAGTCTGCAGGAGGTGAAGCCAGGAGCCAGGCAATGAGTGGTGCTGAGTTGAGCTTTAGTGTTGGCGAGTTTGTAGCACTACTTAATCAGACGCTTGAGTATGCCTACCCCAATGTGACGATCACTGGCGAGTTGGCTAATTTTCGAGTGAGCAAAAATCGTTGGGTATATTTTGACTTGAAAGACGAGGAAGCTACGGTACGCTTTTTTGGCACTGTTTATCATCTTCCAGGACCGCTTGAAGATGGTATGCTGCTCGCGGTGCAGGGTGTGCCACGGCTTCATCCGCAGTATGGATTTAGTGTCAATGTTGTCCGCATGCGCCCTCTCGGTGAAGGGTCTATTAAAAAGGCGGCCGCTTTACTTGAGGCGAAGCTGGCTGCCGAAGGTTTGTTTGACCCTGCGCGCAAGCGTGCATTGCCTTATCCTCCACGGAATGTTGGTCTCATAACTTCAGGGGAGTCTGCTGCGTATCGTGATTTTGTGAAGATTATTAATGCTCGTTGGGGCGGGTTGACCATAACGCTCGTTGATGTGCAGGTACAAGGTGATGCTGCCCCAGCGCAGTTGACTGCAGCCATCGAACAGTTCAATCAATTGGCAGAACCGCCAGACGTACTCGTAGTAACTCGAGGCGGTGGTAGTGCTGAGGATTTACAGGCTTTTAGTACAGAACAGGTTACCCGTGCCGTAGGGGGCAGCCGCATCCCGACTTTGGTAGCTATTGGACATGAGGTGGACATAAGCTTGGCTGAATTAGCGGCAGATCAACGCGCCAGTACACCGAGTAATGCTGCCGAACTGTTAGTGCCAGATCGCCAGCACCTTGTGACTGGATTGCAGGCGGCACGTACCCAATTACGACAGGGCGCATTACAGGTAGTGGCTACCGCACGCACACAACTACTTCATACGCTTCGAGCCATCGAAAAAAGTACTGATCATGCAGTTGTTAGTGCTACCCAAAAGCTTACGTTGCAGCGACAACTACTGCAAGCATTCGACCCGCAAACGGCACTGCGGCGTGGATATGCAGTCATCCGAATGCATGGAGCAGTAGTACGAAGTGGTACACAGCTCAAGCCAGGAGATGAATTGACCATTAACTTTAGTGATACGAGCGTGACAGCAGTTGTCGAATGAGTTACCGTAAAGAAAGGTATAACCCTATGACGAAGCAGCTTGATTATCAGAAACTGAGCCAAGAGCTAGAAACTGTCCTAGCTACATTGCAGCAACCCGATGTGCAGGTTGATGAGGCAGTGAGGTTGTATAAGCAGGGCTTGAAGCTCGCCAGTCAGCTTGAGGCGCACCTAAAACATGCCACAAACGAAATACAAAAGCTTAAACTGCAAGTCGTAGCCAAGGCTGATACATGATTTGGGTATGGCTAGCAGTAGTTGTCGGGGCAGTCCTACTCCTTAGTTTTGGCTTGCCAGTGCTATTTGGGCCACCATATGTACCGACATTGCGCCTTAACATGAATACTGCTTTGGATCTTTTGGATCTCAAACCAGGACAGACTCTATTGGACCTTGGGTCTGGTGATGGCCGAATTTTGGTCGCCGGTGCGAAACGGGGCTTAAACGTAGTTGGTATCGAACTTAGCCTATTTTTAGTTATTGTGTCCTGGTTTCGTACGCGTCGTTACCGAAAACAAGTGACGATTTTGTGGGGCAACTATTTTTATAAAAATTGGCCACCAGCTGATGGTATTTTTAGCTTTATGATCCAGTATCAGATGAAAAAATTGGATACTTCTATAATGCGTTGGCAGCGTTGGCATAAGCGGCCGGTGCGTCTAGCAAGCTTTGCATTTCGGATTCCCGATAAAAAGGCGATTGCTGAACGTGAAGCGGTTTTTTTATACGAATACAAATGACTTGCGTGGGCGGCTAAGTTCCGCTACCATGAGCGGTATGAGCACTAATCGCCAGAGTGGTTCTGCCAATATATTGTTAGTCTCTCTTATTTCAGCCGTAGTGCTGCTTTTAAGCGTGGCAGGCTTTGGTACGTGGGCGTTTAATAGCCGCCAAGATTACAAGAATCACAGTGACACCAAGTCTGCCGTAGCTGCCGCTGCTGCGGTGAAAGTATCACAGGCTTCTGATGCCATTAAATATGCCGAAGAAGCCAAAAACCCACTGAAGGCGTTTGTTGGTCCAGGGCAGTACGGCAGTATCACGGTGCAATACCCGAAGACTTGGAGCGGGTATATCGTGCAGAATAACGCCACGCCACTTGATGCTTACTTTCAGCCGAACGTAGTGACTGATATAACTTCGCCGAATATCTCATTTGCGCTTCGTATCCAAGTAGTCAATCAGACATATGCGCAGGTGATGGCTACCTTTAGCTCCAAAGTAACCACTAAGCAGGTAACCGCTACGCCGTACTCCTTCCCTAAAGTAAAAAGTGTGATTGGTTCACGTATTGACGGACAGATCTCCATTGATAATCAAGGTAGTATTATTGTATTGCCTTTGCGTAATCTAGCACTACTCGTCTCCACGCAATCCCAAGCTTTTGAACCTGACTTCAATAACATTATTTTGCCAAATCTGTCATTCTCACCATGAAGTAGCCCCCCGGTGCTATACTGAAAAGGTATAGGAGAGAGGGGTTACTGATGGCGGTATATTTAGATACGCAACCGGAGGCAAACGAGTTGCTTGTTTCAGTTGCCGAGCAGTTAAAAGTACCGCTCGCCATTATTGCTCGTCACGCAGAGTTGGGGAGTCTGATTGGGTCTGATCGCTCTCTCGATTCTGCTGTTATTGCGACACAGGCTGAGGCAGCGCTGGTGCTCGTCGATAGCTATTTACTAGGGCTTGAGCTGCTGCGGACCCAGACGCAGCTAGAGCTTGAACCTGTTTCGGTTGCTTCAACGCTGGTCGATACTGCACATGAGCTGTTTGGATTTGCGCGCCAGTATGGCATAACAGTAGAGTTGGAGGCCACAGGCAAGTACGGCCCAGTTATGAGCAACCCACGTGGGCTAAAAGCGGCACTGCTTTCATTGGGCTTTGTTTTGATTGAAGCGCAGGCAGCATCCGAAGATACGCCACGTAAGGTAACGTTCGCCATGCACCGCACACCTCATGGTATTGTGACTGGTATGTATGGCACGCAGTCGGTCACGGCTGATGCTTGGCATCGTGCCTTGGTGCTTTGTGGTAAAGCCAGACAGCCACTAACAGAGCTAAGTTCTGGTAGTAGTGCCGGTTTATTCGTGGCAGATACTATCTTACGTTGTATGGACACTCGTTTACGCCCCGGACGATATCTACACCGTGAAGGTTTAGCTGCAACGCTGCAACCAAGTCGACAATTACAACTTGTATAATATTTGTACCCAGCATGCATTTACTACTAATAGAACCTAACATTTTACTTGCCGATACATATACCCAGGCATTACGGCATGCTGGCTTTAGTATCACGAGCGTCACGGGCGCACAGGCTGCAATAATGGCAGCCGATAAGCAGCAGCCTGACCTTATCATTTTGGAATTATATTTGCCATTGCACAGCGGCATCGAATTTTTGCACGAATTTCGTTCTTACCCAGAGTGGCAGCACGTTCCAATAGTAGTGCACAGCTCATTGCTACCGGCCAAGTCGGTCGTTGCCGAGGAGCATCTGCGTCGCGACCTAGGAGTAAGCGAAATATTATATAAGCCGCGTACTACTCTCGAGCAGTTACTCCGTGTGGTGCGCGATAAGCTGACTGCTGCATGAAGCAGATTGTTGCTAGCGCCATTATCTTATCTCGTACTGACTACGGGGAGGCCGATCGAATTCTCACCATGCTCACACTAGAGCATGGTAAGCTACATCTACTAGCTAAGGGTGTACGTCGCATAAGATCGAAGTTGGCAGGTGGCATAGAGCTGTTTAGTGTTAGCACCATTACATACATCCAAGGGCGTAGTGAATTAGGTACCTTAGTTTCGACACGTTTGGATAGGCATTATTCCCATATTGTAGAGGCTTTGGATCGGACTATGCTCGGATATGAGCTCATTAAGCAGCTCAACAGAATTACCGAAGACCAGACTGAGGCGGTATATTTTGAGCTGTTACGGCATATCTTCGAAGCCTTGGATGACGCCGACGTGCCTATCGCGCTGATTCGTTTTTGGTTCCAAGCCCAATTGTTGCAATTAGGTGGGAATGCCCCTAGCCTTCATACCGATGCTGAAAATGTCGAGCTGCAGCCCGGCTTTGCCTATGATTTTAGCTTCGATACGATGTGCTTTAGCGCGAACGGGCAGGGTCGCTTTGCGGTCAATCATATCAAGTTTTTGCGCTTGGCATTTGCTGGCAATTCTATACAGGTGCTAGCCCATGTGCAGGGGAGTGGTGAGCTTGTGCGAGTGACTGCGCCTCTGGTAACTGCTATGTTCCAGGCACATCTTCGGGTATAATGGTGACAATATGAACGACATTTCTTTAGAAGACATTGCCTCTTTGGCAAAACGACGCGGCTTTATCTATCAGGGGAGTGATATCTACGGTGGTTTAGCGGGTACTTGGGATTATGGACCGTTAGGTATGGCGTTGAAGCGCAACATCACCAATGCCTGGTGGAAGTTTTTCGTCGATAGCCGTGAAGACATGTATGGCATTGAATCGGCAATTCTTATGAATCCTAAGGTATGGCAGACTAGTGGCCATGTGGCGGGCTTTACAGACCCTTTAATTGAAGACGTAAAGACCAAAAAGCGCTACCGCCTAGATCACTTGTTGGAGGATGCTGGAATCGACGTTAAGGGTATGGGTCTTGAGCAAATGACAGCGGCCCTGAAGGAGCAGAATGTTAAGAGCCCGGATGGTAATGACTTGGGGAATCCGGCTAACTTCAATATGCTATTTGAAACAAAGATTGGCGCTGTACAAGATGAGTCGAGCATCGTATATTTGCGCGGTGAGACTGCCCAGGGTATGTTCACAAATTTTAAGAACATCATCGATACGTTTTATCCAGACGTCCCGTTTGGTATTGCCCAGATAGGTACCGCTTTTCGTAATGAGATTAGTCCGCGCGACTTTATATTTCGTGCTCGCGAGTTCGAGATCATGGAGTTTGAATATTTCATCAATCCCAACAATTGGGAGGCTGAATTCGAAAAATGGCGTCAGCTAATGCACGATTGGTGTGCCAGCATTGGCTTGCCCGGTGAAAGGATTCACGAGTTAGAAGTACCATCAGAGGATCGTGCCCACTATAGTAGGCGTACCATTGACTTGGAGTATGATTTCCCGTTCGGTAAAAAAGAATTATATGGGTTAGCCTATCGTACTGACTTTGATCTGATGAATCATCAGAAGGCTAGTGGTAAGAGCATGGAATATCGTCCCAAAGACGGCAGCGCACCGTTTGTGCCACATGTCATCGAGCCGACCTTTGGTGTCGGCCGCACCCTAATGGCAGTCCTGTGCAACGCCTACACCGAAGACGAAATGAACAGTGAAAAGCGCATAGTCCTGAAATTGCCGAAAGCCTTAGCACCGATTAGGGCTGCCGTCTCGCCGTTACTTAAAAACAAGCCGGAACTCGTTGCAAAAGCCCGAGGAGTCTATGAATTGTTGAAGAAAGAGCTGGGCAATGTCATGTGGGATGATAATGGGAATATTGGAAAACGCTATAGGCGGCAGGATGAAATTGGGACGCCCGTCTGTATTACTATAGATTTTCAGACTTTGGAAGATGGCACCGTCACTGTTCGTGATCGTGATACCGCAGGGCAGCAGCGTGTCACTCTAGACGCGCTCGTTGATCATGTTGCCTAGTCTTACAAATACGGAGTCACAGAGAGAGAACTCTAAGTAGGTAGCTTTGACTATATTTAGCACAGCGTTGGAATAGCATGCTTAAGCAGATTTCCGATTAGTTATATGTTTGACTATATGTAAAAGTTATGTTAATATAATTATCATTATGCCCCAGCATATTAGAGTACCTCAACCATCATCCGAATTAAGTCCAGCGCCAGAGGTGGAGGTGGCAGCAGTTACAAGCCCAGTAGAGGGGTCTAAGAGAAGGCATGGAGGGAAGCTTAAGGTTCCGGTTGACCCGGTAGCGGTTGAAGCAATAATTCAAGGTGTGCAAAATCGTGCAGAGGTAAGCAGCGCAATAGAAGCAAAGGCTAAGGCGGAGGGATGGAGACTGCCAGAGGGTGAATGGTACACGCTTGGTACTCAAGATCATACGCTCGCAGCCGAAAGGACTCCTTCATCTCGATTCGGTCGGCAACCTGAGTTTGTATCTGCTAAGGCTATCTTTATCGGCATAACGGATGAGGGCGTAAGAGAATTTGGGAGAAAAGTAGACCAAGAATTACTTAGTAATCCGAATGGGATCGATAACCCCGATAAGACTCCTGCAAGAAGAGAAGAAATTAAAAAAAACAATTTCAGAATAGTAGAGCAAATATTATCTCAGCAAGTTGTGCGTGAAGCTGGTACGTACCACGAAGACCCAGTGGGCGGTCGTGTTACGTTTAGGGGATTGCATGGTGGGATATTAGGGGTGGCTCCTAATAGTGAATTAGCCAAGCAAGTACTGCAGGATGCGAGTTTTCGACCAGCGGACAGCCCTTTATTCGGAGAGCTTGAGCCAGATCAGGTACCTGTTGTTAATACCACTCACAAAACTGCTAGCGAACGGGCTAGGATGAACTCTGATGTACTTGCACGTGGCGCAGAGGTTGATCAAGATTGGCTTAAGGTTGAGGAGTACTGGGGTGGGCTAGAAAGTGAAAGTGCCACCTTGATTGCAGCTCGGGCGGCAGGTGGGGTAGCTGTTGCCGGGTCACAGTGACAGCAGTAATCTTGAAATGCTCGACGACTGTTAAGGCTGACTTAAGCTTGCACGAGAGCCTAGCGGTTATCTCATGAGGTTATCGAAGTGCGCTGACTTCAGGCGTGCGGTTGAAATAGCTGAACTGGTTCTGTCGTAGAGTGTTGTCTAAGGTGAGTACAGCCAATTCTACGTATTCTGAAGAAGCCCTCTCGTTATGCTAAAATGGCGACATGATAAAAGTGGGGAGTCTTAGAAAAGCGACATCTAGCCATTTTTTCCATTTGAACTTGCTGCATATTTTTAATGATGGTTTTCAGGCAAGTTTTGTTTTGCTGCTCCCGTTCATTGCAAAAGACCAGAGTCTCAGCCTCACAAAGGTTGGTCTGCTCGGTACTATATTGAACGTTTCGGGTATTATTCTAGCCATCCCTGCGGGATATATTGCTGCAAAAATTGGCGGGCTCAAAACGTTGATAATAGCAGTTTTTATTTATGCGTTAGCGCTTCTGGGCGCTGGGTCATTAGGCCACTATGGGTTACTGATTATTACGTTCAGCTTGGCGGGTCTCGGTTTCGGTGTGTTCCACCCAGTCGCCTTTGCATTAATTGCTAAATGGTCACCTAAAGAAAGTCGGGGTAGGATCATTGGTAATTTCACTGCAATTGGTGATGTTGGCCGTATTGGCATCTCGGCTGCCTTATCATTTGTAGCGGTAAGTATTGGGTGGAAACAAACGGCAGTGGTGTACGCAGTTGTCGTCTTGTGCATTGCATTTGGCTTTTATCGTTTCTTGATAGCACGCTCAGATATTATCGCTGTAAAAGAACACAAGCAAATTCATATGTCATTGTGGCAGATCGCCAAGAATAAGCGTTACGTTTTGGCTGTAAGCGCAGGTGCGCTCGACTCATTCGCTAGCGCCTCATTATTTGTATTTCTGCCCTTCCTGCTCCTTAAGCGTGGTGTGAGCCCGGCCTTTCTTGGTACGTTTACCGCGGCCTTTTTCATCGGGAATTTTTTTGGTAAGACTGTGCTTGGGCGGTTCGTTGATAAGCTTGGAAATTCAAAGGTCTTTATTGCCTCTGAGTTCCTTATGGCAGCCTTTATTTTTGCATTGGCAAACTCAACAGCACTCTACTTTATCGTAATCTGCTCCGTTATACTCGGTGTATTTACGAAGGGAACGGTTCCGGTGCAGCAAACAATGATTACAGAGTCAGTCGAGCACCACGGAAATTTTGAGAAAGCATTTGGTCTTGGCGCATTTGTGTCTAGCTCGGCTATAACCGCAGCTCCGATTATTCTTGGCTACACTTCCGATAAGCTAGGTATTGTGGCGGCGTTTAACGTCATGGCTGCAGTGGCTTTAATGGCGGTTATACCGGCGGTTTGGTATTTTGTCGCGAGCCCCGGTAGCAACATGCATTCTCTTATTGGATTGAAACAGTGATACCAGAGCTGCACACCTGATTAGGGTATAATGGCCAGCATATGGATACGGCTATTCTGGCGGCGTTGGTTGCTACGCTTGGTTTCGCAGGCGGTGATGTAGTTACTGCGCTGCTAGCTCGCAAGGTGAGTGGTAAGGCTAGCATGCTGCTACTTACAACATTTAAACTACTCTTGTATGCGCCGTTCGTCATCTTATTGCGACATGAGTTTGCGGCTGTAGATGGCTACGTTATGGCTTGGGCCTTGTTGCTTGGCGCACTGTTTTTTGTAGCATACTGGGGTTTTAATATGGCCTTTCAGTTGGGTAAAAATCCAGCGCTTGTCGGAGTTGTGGCGGGTTGCTTTCCGGCATCAGCGGCAGTAGTAGCGATTGTGTTTTTGGGTCAACGGCCATCACTGGTGACGATTATATTGCTACTGACAGTGTTAGGGGGAGTTATGCTAATTGGATTGCCTGAGAATTGGCGTACTTCGCTCAAGCTAGAGAAGGGTATCCTACTTGCGCTGCTGCCTCTTGTCTGTTGGGGCATTTTTGGCGCCCTATTGCATGAGCCAGTAAGACATCTCAATACGCCGCATGCGTGGTTTGTAACCCAAACATTAGTAGCTGCCGTAATGGTGCTGGGTGCTGCCGTCCTGTATAACCGACAAATTCCCAGCGTGCTACGTGATACGCAGCACAAGAAGGCTTGGGTATTAGTGCTGTTAGCTGGGCTAGTCATTGGTGTCGCAGAGGCGATGCAGGCATTTTCCTTGGGTAGTGGCCAGCAACTTGTTATTATTGAGGCACTGTTGGGTGGCTATCCGGCTGTGTATTTCCTGATCGCCCACAAAGTTTTCAAGGAACCACTGTACTTGCGTCAGTGGGTTGGCATTGTAGCGGTAATGATTGCTATTGTTTCGTTAAGTATAGGGAGCACAATATGATTACGTATTACACCGATGGTAGCGCTAGCCCTAACCCCGGTCCCGGTGGTTTTGCGGTTATCCAGGATCAAAAACCAGTGGTGCTCGGTGGTGAACCGGATGGCAACAAAACGACCAATATTCGCATGGAGGGCTTTGCGATTATTGCAGCGCTCAAGCATGCCGCCAGTCAGCCATGCGAGATTTATACTGACAGCGAGTTCTGGATTAACGTTATTACAAAGTGGTCTATTGCTTGGGAAAAGAACGGCTGGAAGAAGAAGGGCGGGGAAATCAAAAATTTGGATATTGTTAAGGAAGTCTGTCCACTATATCGTGAGTCGCAAGCAGTGCTTGTGTGGGTTCGAGGGCATAATAACGATCCAGGTAATGAAATGGCCGACTTTTGGGCCAATAAGGCCCGCGAACAACGACTATAGAAGCCTAGCCTAGGAATCATTATGGAGCAAGAACAGAGTAGATCATTTGTAGGGCATATCGACGACTTTACAAAAGCTAAAGGTTGGTTTTTTGGAGCCTTCATGGCTGAGCCGCTCCTTCGGTCAGATTTGGTGGAGGTAGCCTGGCAAGAGCTGCCAAATCTCACGCCAGCTCCCGCCCAAGCACATTTTCATAAAGGGGCAGTGGAGATAAATATTCTTATCCGAGGCTGGATGAAGCTTACGATTGATGGGGAACAATACGAACTACGGAAGAAGGATTTTTACATAATTTGGCCTGGATCGATTGTTGCCGATATTACTACTGGTGAGGATACTGAATTAATCTGTATAAAAGCCCCGAGTTTGCCCAATGATAAGTTCGCAGCGACAAGGTTGCTTAACCCGAGCGCCAGAAGATAGTTTTTTACAGCAGTTTTTTGCAACAGTGTCAGGTAGAATGGTGAGTATGCCTGAAAACGAAGTACAAACAGAGAAAAAAATGATAACTGAAGCAGCCGCACCCGTATCCGAACCATCGGAACCTGTGGCGATAGCCGAAACAACTTCGAAGGAAACTTCTATTGGTCCGGATGACGGTTATCAGGAGAGTGATGTATTTGCCTGGGCGAACAACTTGTTCGAATATAAAGAAGATTTGCTTCTTGAGCTATTTTGGATAAATAAGAATAACGTAGTATACCGCACGAAAATTGCCCCTGAACTCGATAAACAGTTGCAGCCGTTGTTTCTAGATAACACCATGGAGCAAGTATTAGAGGGTGCTGAAAATGGCATCGTGGTGCGCGATTTTTCCGACGGGGAAGGTGAGACGGGCGTGCTTCAACGCGTTCGTTGGAAAAAGGTAGAAAAGTTGCGAGAGGTCATGCACTGGATTCGTACCCAAGAGGAGGAAATCGAGTTATTTACCGAGGAAGAACATGATCTAAAGCGTATCAAAGGCGCGTTGGTTCGTGTATCTCATCCTAAATTAGCCCAGCCATTCTACATTATTAAAGCGTTAAGTGGCGGGCAGATGCTAAAAGGTGAAGGCACCTGGATGGTCGCTGGCAAAGTATTCAAACCGTTCCAAGCGGCTGCATTGAAGATTCCTGCCGAGGCCCATATGTTAGTACTGGATCAGGATCTGTATGTATTCAATGAGGCAAAACTAGATCGTCTCTTTAGTTACGATGCCAAGAAGAATAGTATCGCGAACAAAAAAGTACAGGAAATCGAAGCTCACTATCAGCTCAGTTTTGCTGAAGGTATTACTTTGCAATCTGCAGTTGAGGGCAATAAGGCAATGATCAATAAGCTGCAAAAGCTTGAAGTGGGGGAGCTGACCCAAGAGCAGTTGATTGACCATTCCGAAGAGATTGGTGTTGATCTCATGGTTGATGAGGCTGGTGCGATTATTATCATGAACCAGAAAGACTTATCGAAATTTGTTAATCTACTAAACGATGACTATATGGAATCAAATTTGACGGGTATTCGCTATGAGGTTATGAAGAAGCGTCCTCTGAAACCCTCAAGCGATGAAGATATGATGTTGCCAAGTGCTTAGGTGAGTTGACCTATATATAGCTATCTCGATCTAATGTTTCATTTTCGGCATGGATGTCAAAATAGCTCGGTTGTAGCTTTCGGAAAGCGCATCAGATGTTGTGCCTTGCTTCTATATGACCTTGAGGTTATTTTGCAAAGGATAGAGTTGCCAAATTCCGCTTGAGCCAGAAACTATTGCAGGGCGTAGTTTTTGACGCGTCAGATCAGAGAAAGGAAGCTAATGGCTACGAGCTTTTGATATTAGAAGCTGTGAAGTTTTTAACATGTTTTGTATTGATGCCATGACACAATAAGGTAAGCATTTTGGGAATGCGGTAAATGTGGAGAGTAGATGCGACACTTGGTACGACGGTTCCGTAATAATCAATTCCTGAGAGATAACCTGATCTATTTGGTAGGCTCTATTATTGTGGGTGGTCTGAACTACTTGTATTATCCCGTGCTCGGGAGGTTACTGGCACCGAGTGCCTTTGGAGAAGTACAGACGCTTGTGTCTTTGTTCTTGCAAATTAGTATCTTTTTGTCGGTCCTTGGGTTGATTACCGTTAATATTGTGGCTAACTATGAAGATGAAACGGCCCGCAATACAGTTGTGTTGGAGTTTGAAAAGTTGGGTCTCTCTATTAGTGTCGCGATGTTGTTCGTTACTATTTTGTTCCAGTCTAGCCTGAAACATTTCTTACATTTTTCATCATCACTGCCATTCATTGTGCTAATGTTATCGATTGTAGCTACGGTGCCATTCACGTTTCGGGGTGCATTTGTCCAAGGTAAAAAAAAGTTTGGTATTTCGGCGATCTCTAATGCGGTTATGGCAGGGACCAAGTTGGTGTTTTCTGTACTACTTGTCATTGTGGGATTGGGCACGGCCGGCGCGATCGGCGGATTAGTCTTAGCGCAAGCCGTGGCTTGTGTATATGTCGCCTGGTGGGCTTTCAAGCTCGGCTTAAAGCGCGACCAGACCGTCAAGCGTCGTGCCTTGCCAAATATGCGGATTTTATTGCCCGAGTTGCGCTATGGTGCATTGGTATTAGTTGGATCATTGATAATAACATTGCAATATAGTATCGACATCGTCGTCGTAAAGCACTATTTTGATGCTCATACCGCTGGGCTCTACGCAGGTGTTGCGAGCGTTGCCCGTATTTTATTTTTTTTAACTGCATCAGTCGCTTTGGTGCTCATGCCTTCGGTGCGCTTGCATCATCCACCAAAGCATAACCGTGCCCTATTGCTAAAATCCTTGCTACTGTTTGCGGTTCTCGCTATTCCCACCTTGCTGCTCTTTATCGGGTTTCCGCGATTTGTTGTCGGGCTGCTGATGGGCTCTTCATATGAGAGTATGGCAGGACTATTGCCCGAATTAGGGCTGGCGATTTGCTTGGTCGCCGTACTAAATCTCTTCGTTTCTTATTACTTGGCTCTGCGCCGGTACGGCATTGCTGTAGTTGTAGTTGCGGGCGGACTTACTACCTATGGACTGATGGGGTGGCACCACCACAGTCCCGCAGCGGTGGTACAGAGTCTGCTTGCGGGCAGCTTCGTAATGGTCGGCCTACTAGCGCTGTGGCTACTTGCAACTAATATCCTACAGAAAGGAACAGAAGAATGGAGGGGAAGCTGATCTCGATAATCGTGCCGATCTACAATGAGGCATCGAATATCCCGCTCCTGTTTAAAGAATTAACAAAGCATACGAAAAGCGTACCTTATCAATTTGAATTCGTGTTTGTAGATGACGGCAGCACGGATGATTCACTGGAACGGTTACAAGAGTTAACCGGCAAGGACGAGCGAGTGCGTGTACTCGAATTCGCCCGCAACTTCGGCAAAGAAGCCGCAGTAAGCGCTGGGCTAGATGCCGCCTGGGGCGAAGCAGCAATTATTTTAGACGCCGACTTGCAACATCCGCCAGCACTGATCCCTGAATTTATCACCGCCTGGGAGCGGGGTAATGACGTGGTAATAGGAGTGCGACGCTATAGCAAGCAAGAGGGGTTCCTAAAACGTCTCACATCGGACGGATTTTATCATTTATTTCATTTGGTGGCGCACACGAAGATCACGCCACATGCCAGCGACTTTCGTTTGCTGGACAAAAAAGTCATCCGCGTTTTTCGTCAATTGACTGAGCGCGATCGTATTACACGTGGCCTTATCGATTGGTTGGGTTTTAAGCGTGAGTACATTAGCTTTACTGCACCACCGCGGGTCAACGGCGTTGCCAGCTACAGCTGGAGGAAGCTCGTCGCACTCGCCATTAACTCCTTTACCGGTTACAGCCTGCTCCCGCTGAAACTGGCAGGCTATCTAGGGGGTTTTATACTATTAACTGCAGTACCGGTGAGTACTTTTTTGTGCTTTGAACGATTTGTGCTTCGTGATCCGTGGCATTGGAATATAACCGGTACCGCCTTACTCGCGCTCATGATTTTGGTGCTGGTGGGCATTATGCTTGGCTGTCTGGGACTTATTTCATTATATATTGCGCATATCCACGCTGAAGTGACTAATAGGCCATTATATGTCGTTCGTCGGCATGTGGCCGCCAAACGTCGCTGGAATGAACATTATCCGCAATCCGATTTATTTGGTTCGGCTGAAATGGAGGCGCCTTATGGGGAGATTGTATTGCAATGAACATACTTTGGTTGACCTGGAAGGATTATACCCACCCGCAAGCTGGTGGGGCAGAGGTGGTCTTGCGTGAACTTTCCAAGCGATTGGTTGCAGACGGGCATCAGGTAACTTTCCTGACTGCCCGTCACGCGGGGTCTGCTGCTTATGAACAATTGGATGGGATCGAGGTGATTCGCGTTGGGCGTAATCGATACCTGCATTCATTTCAGGCCCTAAGTTATTACATGCGTCATTTACGCGGTAAGTTTGATGTCGTAGTCGAAGTCGTGAATACCGCGCCGTACTTTGGGGTGCTCTTTGGCGGCGGGGCCAAGACTTTTTTGTTTTATCATCAGCTGGCCCGTGAAGTCTGGTTCCATGAAACTAAGTCACCGCTGTCACAGGTTGGTTACTATGCTCTGGAACCGTTGGCAACGCGGCTGCTTGCACGCAGCCGCGCACCACTTATCACGATTTCAGACAGTACGCTTCAGGATTTGGGACGGTTTGGTTTTCGTGACGCAAGTGCGGCTGTTATTACGCAAGGAATTGATCTGGAGCCGCTGCCTAGCCTCCGTGGTATACGCAAGCTATCAAAACCGACGGTACTGAGCTTTGGCGCTATGCGCGCCATGAAACGGACACTGGATCAGGTAAAGGCATTTGAACTAGCCAAGCAGCAGGTGCCGGATCTTAAGCTGATTTTGGCCGGTGATAGCTCAAGCTCTTACGGGCAGCAAGTATTAACATATGTTGCACACAGCCCGTATGCCAACGATATCACCTGCGAGGGGCGCGTCAACCGCGAACGTAAACTTGAACTCATGCGCCGTGCACATGTCATGTGTGTCACGTCGGTGAAAGAAGGATGGGGGCTTATCGTAACGGAAGCTGCTAGCCAGGGTACGCCGGCCATTGTCTATAACGTCGATGGACTGCGTGATAGTGTTCATGATCACGAGACAGGGTTGGTTGTACCACCATATAGCTTGGCGCTTGCCAGTGGCATTATTGATCTATTCGTTGACCGGTCATTATATAAAAAAGTTCGTGCAGCCGCTTGGCAATGGAGCAAGCGGTTGACATTTGATCAAAGCTATCAGGATTTCAAGCAAGTATTGGAGGGATAGAAATATGGAACGACCGCTCGTCAGTGTTATTGTGACAACTCGCAATAATCACGACACACTTGAAGCATGTTTACAATCAATCACTAAGCAGACCTATACACCATTGGAGTTGATTGTCGTAGATAATGACTCTATAGATGATACGAAGACCGTCGCATACCGTTATACACGGACTGTTTTGAACAGGCCGCCGGAGCGGTCAGTGCAGCGTAACTTTGGTGCTGCTCGTGCACGCGGTACCTATGTGGCAATTATTGACTCTGACATGGAACTAGAACCAGAAGTTATAGCGGCCTGTGTTGCGGTTATGCAAAGCACGCCAGAAGCAAGCGGAGTTATCATTCCGGAGGAGTCGTTTGGCCAGGGATTCTGGGCCCAGTGTAAGCGATTGGAACGTTCATTCTATGTCGGCATTGACTGGATAGAGGCGGCTCGCTTTTTCAAACGGCAGACCTATATGCACGTCGGTGGTTACGACGAGACTATGGTGAGTGGGGAGGACTGGGACTTATCGCGGCGCATAGCTGAGAAGGGAACACTGGTCCGCGTGCAGCCCTTCATCCACCATAATGAAGGACGATTACGGTTATGGAGAACGCTCAAGAAAAAGGCTTACTATGCCCGCCAAGCACGGCACTATTTTGCCAAGAATAAGGTTGGCGCGAAGCTCACGGCCCAAGCTGGCCCGTTACAACGTTACAAATTATTTTTTGCCCAGCCAGGCAAGTTGCTGCGGGATCCTTTACTAGCCATTGGCATGTTGTTCATGAAAACATGCGAATTCGGTTTTGGTGCAGCTGGGTATCTATTCGGTGGCCGGAGTGCCCTGCATGAATAATTTTTTAGTCTACCGCAATTGTTTTACCGGTGATGTCTCTGGTGGGGATATGCATACTGGTGGCTTCTGCGCGTGGGTGCAGGCAACTCATCCCGAAACTCCTATTTCACTCGTGCATGCTGCCGAAGATGGGCAAGAAACTGTGTATCCAGAAACAGCTGGTCTACAGCAGTTAACTTATGCCGACAATGGGACTCAACGACCAGTGGGGCTTCTGTATGTGCGTCGCGCTCAACGAGGCAGCCGAGTATCGCTGCCAAATGACGATGACAATATCTTTCTTGCTGGCTCGCATTTTTTGCCAGATGTATTGCCGGTGTACCGTAATGGCTCACACGGAACACGCGCAGTCTATATTCACCACATCGTGCAGGATATGCCCCGACCTCGTGGTTTCAATACGCTCCTCGCAAACCTGCAAGAGCAATGGTGCTTCCGACTTATTCGTCGCAAGTTTGATAAGATAATCACAGTAAATCAGGACGTGGTAGATGGTTTGCGTCGTCGTGGCTTTAAGCAGCCTATCTTGGTATCGAGTAACTTTGTGGACAATGGAGGGGCTACGCCTCTACCGCTTGCTGATAAAGACTTCACCTTAGCATTCTGCGGTCGGATGGTAAAGCAAAAAGGCGTCGACGATTTCGTGCGGCTATGTGAGGTACTACAGCGCGACATGCCGGACTTTCGTGCCGTCATGATAGGTGCTGGCCCAGAACTCCATCGTCTTGTTGAACTGGCAACACACAAACGTTTGAATATTACATTTGCAGGGCGGGCAAGCGAGGCTGAGAAGTTTGAGTATGTGCGTCGTGCCAAGCTCTTTGTACTACCTAGCATCGAAGAAGGGTGGGGGATCGTGATTGCAGAAGCACTGAGCGTGGGGACGCCGGTTCTTGCATATGATTTGTCGGTATATCGAGGTGCTTTTGGCCGACATATCCGAACTGTTGCGGTGGGAAATGAACAGCGCCTGCGAAGTGCGAGCCGTCGCTTGATGGCTCGTTATCGTCAGTCACCAGTGGCCTATGCCAAAGAACAGCATGAGCTGGTGAACTTTGCGAGGCGCTTTAAGCGAGATATCGTTGCCGCCCACGAATACGAATTCTTGTTAGATGGGGCTACGGTATGAGCAGCGCATCAAAGCCGATTTTGCTACTCGGTTCATATGGCCGTGGTAATATCGGTGACGATGCCTTTCTAGCGGCGGCTATCAAGCATTTCCCAGAGAGCAGCGCATTATACGTCAACTCAGCCTATGATGAATTATTGCCCCGGGTGGCGCGCGACCGCACGCAGACACTTGCAACCACAAGTAAGCATGACTTACGAAAGAAAGTGAAAGCTTTTCGAGGTATTAAGCATGTGGTGTATTGTGGCGGTGACTTATGGGTAGAAGTGTATGGTACTGCCTATCCGCGTAGACCATTGTATGAAATGATAGCCATGAACTTTATGGCTCGTGTGAGTGGTAAGCGAGTCTATTACTTGGGCTGCGGGGTCGGTGACCTACACGGCTATTCATTATTCCTTGCCCGAATAAGTGCACGGCTAGCAAATACGGTAATCGTGCGTGAGCCTCGATCAGCGAAAGTTCAAGGATTACGTCGCAGTGTCGTATTACCGGATCTGATTGCATCGCTTGGCTGGCCAGCGAAGCCTAAGCAACATACGCCAGGCAAACCATTCACTATCGGTATCTCCATTCTGTACCATCTGCCCAATCCAGAGCACACTTTTCCACAGCTACTAGAGACGCTCCACGAATTTGTCGCAAGTCTGCCAAATGACAAATTTCGCATAGTTTTGTTTCCCATGATGGTCTCGCCCTCGGATACGAAGGATGATTTGTGGGCGGCGCGCCAATTGCAGTTGGCTTTGGAGGATGTCGTCGAAGTTGTTATATCGTCTGCGCGGGAGCTAGAGGATCTCGTTGAAGAGCTCACTGATGTCGATTTGATGATCGGCACTCGCTTGCATGCCAATATCATTGCACTGTTGAGCGGTACACCATGCCTAGGAATAGCCTATCGGCCGAAGGTGTCTTCATTTTTTACGGCAAATAAACTGCAAGATTATTGCATAGATCTATCTCATCTCACTACTAAAAATCTCAGCGAGCTATTTTGGACCATGTGCAATGCCTACACAGAGGTTATGCAGAGAATCATGAGTGCTCGTGACTACAACATCCAAGAGGGAGCGTCCTATCAGATTTTTATCGACCGACACTTCTAGCAATAGGGGCCATATACTATACTGGCTGAGGCGGCATCATTTGTTGGTACTGGGAACCTATCTGTTGATATTTCTAGTGCTGTTTTGGGGTATTCGCGCGGGAGTAGGACAATATTGGGATTGGTCCTTTCCATATTTCCATGATCAGATCCACAATCTGTTTGCCAACCAAGACTCCAGTTGGATACAAAGCAAAAGTGGTAGTCCCCTAGGCTACTCTTCGGATTATTTTTTCCGTTTTTTTGTCGGATTGTTTGTGTTCTTGCGGCCAGAAACCTTGCATTATTTGCTGTTAATCGGATTATTTGCAGCTACCGCATTTGGCGTGTATTTGTTGGCTCGCCCTTATACCAATCGTTGGCTCGCTTTTTTGTTGGGGTTAGCGGCGTGTATTAACCCGGCTATCTTCTATAAGTACACGGCCGGGCACTTTGACTACTTTTTGTCCCTTCCGTTATTTATCTTTATGGTGCGCTATCTATTACGGGACTTTCGCAAAACTTTGCGAAGCGCTATGTTGGTCGGCATTTTTATGGGTTTTATCGGCGCGCAGATACAGTTCTTTATTATTGCAGGAATATTCTTGTTGCTGTTTTTGATCTGGAATCGAGATAAGGTTGCACTGAAGTACGTGCCGATTATGTTCGGACTACCGGTGTTGATCAATCTGGTGTGGCTCATAAATTTCATTGATGGGGGCGCAAATGCTGTACAAACTGGTGCTGCTGCCGCTAAGGTTAGCTTCAAAGCCTCTAGCGCCAGTAGTTTTTTGAGCATTTTCACCTTCAATTTTTCACAGGCCACACTATTGAGTAGATTCTATGCCTTTTATGAACTCCTATGGAACGGCGTATTGTTTGTGTTCTTGCTCTGGTTGTTGGGCAGTGGCAAACGAAAAGAACGATTCGATGTCATGCTACTTATCTTTCTCACATTGATGATTTTTTTGGCTACAGGTATGTATCAAGTAATTGCTGTCTGGCCTCTGAGCGTTATATACCCGATGCTGCGCGAGGTAGGGCATTTTGCACCGGTTATTGTACTAGTCGCGCTACTGCTGATTGCACGCTTGTTGCAACAGACAAAGTGGCGTTGGGCATTATTATTGTTACTGATAGGATCTATCTTTATCGTGGGTGTTAAGTTTCAATATTACTCGCAAGGCTATAGCTTTGCCACGGCGCGTCAGCAGTTTGCGCCGTTCAAGCAGCTTGTCGATCATGATTCCAGCACCTATCGCATTCTATCGTACCCATTCTTTGACAAATATGTACTCAAGACTACATCAGCTGACCCGACAGGACAGTTTCCACTAAAAAATAGTGGTCACGATAGTTTTGCTGCCTTTGCTTCACATGCCTTCCTGGAGAATGATATTGCACCGTATCAGTTTCAAAGTTCAGTGCAGAATCAATTACTCCAGACCTACAATGTTGATGTATTACGACCGTATAATGTGAAGTATATCTTTGATTTTTCGAGCTTTTATTCGTCTGATTACGATTTTTACGTGCCAGCGGCCACCTATAACGATGACCTCAGCTTGATTAAGAATGATCCTCATTTCTTTGACAAATTGTTAGCCCATAATCCTGGGCGCCTCAAGAAGGTGAGTGATCACGTATTAGAAGTTACTGACTATATGCCGCGGGTTGCTGCAGCACCAGCAATGTTTAGCGGAGTGAACGACGAACAGGCTAGCGATGCTGGTACGTTTACAAGGCAGCAGTTTGGGCAGGGTTTGAACTATATTGATACGAATCCAGCAATGCGGTTGTATACTACGGGGCTGACAAGCTTATTTGCTGGTGACCTAGCTGGATTGAATAGAGCTCAGCAGACCTTTAGACAGCAAGTGCAGATTCCAGCACGGGCCCACGCCACATTGTATGTGAATCAAGCTTATCGAACTTTGACATATTCAGCCACGCCGACCACGCTCACCATCTACGCTGAGCCAGTACCCCCTTTGCTTATAAATGGTCAAACAGCTGGCAGCCTCCCATCACAGCGTCAGGCAATCAGCGCAATACCCATCCATAAAGGAGTGACCTACTACATCAGTATCGCAGGAGCCTTGCAGCAAGTGCATACTGGGCAAGGTAACTTGGGCGCTGGTAAGGCGGGAGATAGTATAACAGTACTTAGTGCCACAAGCGGTAACCTGCTCAGCAATCCGTCATTCGAATCCGGACTATGGGAGGACCACGTTGGCGACTGCAATAACTATGATGATAACGGTATGGTGGCTATGACTCGCGTGACCACTACCTCGAGTGATGGGCGCGCATCACTAGAGCTTAGTGCTACCAGGCATTCGGCATGTACTTCGCAGACAGTGAGCCTGACTGACAACACACAGTATGCACTGAACTTCGACTATCAGAGCAATAACGCGCAGACCGGGAGCTTCTATATTGGCCCAATCGATGGAGAGAGGCCAATCGCCAAGGGATCACGCGCTATTGTTGATCGAGAATGGCATACGAGCACAACCTTATTTACGAACCTGCAAGCAACAAAAGCCCGTCTATTTCTGTATGCGCTTGAGGGTGATGGAGCGCAGGCTACGGTGAATCATTATGACAACCTTAGCCTTATGGCTTTGCAGCAGCTTGCGACGATAACGGTGCCCGCTCCGGCCAAGCCCTATACTGAAACGGTGCTTGCCACTGGCACACAGACTTTTACCTTCAGGGATCCTAACTATACGTATCAGAATTTAGTTGCTAACCCCTCATTCGAGCTAGGGAGTTGGCAAGCAAAGGTCGGTGACTGTAACAACTATGATGGCTTGCCGAAGCTCGATATGCGTATCGATACTACTGATAAGACGAGTGGTAATCAATCGTTGGAATTGAGTGCTACTCATCATGACGCCTGCGTACATACGACGGCTAATGTCGTTGCTGGCTCGGATTACGCGCTACGCTTTGATTATCAAGTAGTTGCGGGGCAAAGTTATGGGTATGCAGTTAGCTATGATGATCCGGGCGAAACACTCAGCCGCAATCAGCTAACGTCAACCGCTGGTAGCGGCTGGCATACCGCTAACATCACCCTGCATATCCCCCAACGAGCGACGACGCTGACGTTATACCTATATGCCTTTGAAACTAACGGCCGGACAGTGAATACGGTGCACTATGATACCGTCAGCCTCGTGCAATTACCAAATTTAGGCGCGCGATTTTATGTGGTACAACAGCCGCTTAAGCCCGTACAGGCACCACAGAATGTGGCATATAGCATGGTATCGCAAAGCGTCCGGACGGTGCATGTACAAAGGGCACGCACACCGTTTTTCGTTGAGTTAAGTGAGACATATCATCCGCAGTGGCGTTTGGAGCTTAATAACAATAGTGTGAGTGGCTTGATTCATAGCTGGTTGCCAAATGCGTTGCCGCTCACAAGTGGGATTACACATGAAAGGATCAATGGTGCAATTAATGGCTGGCTTGTCGATCCGAATGACCTGTGCCAGACGGCACATAGGGTGCGCGCTGGCTGCTCACAGAATTCCGATGGTTCATATAACTTAGAGCTTAAGGCCGAATTTGTACCGCAGCGTTGGTTCGGCGTAGCTACCTTCGTCAGCTGGCTGACGGTACTTTGTAGTACGGCATATCTCATACTAGTACGGCGAAAAGAGCTGCCAAGCTATCGGAGACACAGATGAAGAACCCTTGGAAAGTATATGCACCCTATGGGCTATTGACGGTCGTCATCATGGCCCCGTTACTACTGCCAGGGTATATTCTTACCCTAGATGCCATATTCGTGCCTCACTTGAAAGCACCTACAATGATCAATAATGATATGCTTTGGCATTTTTTCCTTCACCTGCTTAACGATATCTTGCCGAGTCAGCTGATCGAAAAAATGATCTTTGTCACCATATTGCTATGCGCAACAATTTGTACGCATCAATTAATAGGGTATTTGCACAAGACTATAGGTAAGCAAATGGCGCAAGTAGATTGGGGCTGGGCACAATATGCCGCAGCAGTATTTTACGCTGTCAATCCATTTACTTATGACCGTTTCATAAGCGGCCAATATGAAATATTACTTGGTTATGCCTTGCTGCCACTTGCTGTGCGCTGGATTTTGGAGTTCGCAGAGGTGCCCGGTCGTGTACAGATGCTTCGTTTGGGGCTACTGGCAGTTTTACTGAGCATCGTTTCAATCCCTACGTTGGGAGAAGTTGCGGTAGTGGCGCTAGTCGTGATGGGCGTCGCTGGTTGGCAGCAACGTAACAGGCGCGATATGCTGCTTCTATATCTGCTGCGCGGTCTAGCAGCTTTTGGTTTATTTTTGCTACTGAGCGGTTACTGGCTGGTTCCTTTGCTATTGGGTCGGGGGACTATTGCTACAGCCGTAAAACAGTTTAGTACAGCAGATGCTGCTGCTTTTGCCACGACGGGTAGTACGTTGATCATGAAAGCCGTCAGAGTGTTACAACTGCAAGGATTTTGGGCTGAATCACATGGCTTATTCAAGCTGCCTCAAACAGTGCTGCCAGGTTGGGGAACGATACGCCTGGCTGTTTGGTATTTATTGCTTTTAGGCGTCCTGACATGCTGGCGATGCTCGCGTCGACTAGCGGTTATTTTTGGCCTCATAGGTGTGAGCGGTGTCGTATTAGCTGTTGGTATATTTGCGGAGCCACTGACACGTGTGGGTTACCGCGAGCCACAGAAGTTCGCTGGCCTGCTAGCAGTAGTCTTTGCAGTATTTGTAGCATTTGGGGCGGCACGCTTGGCGGCTTGGGCGAGACGTCGTTCTGAGGTGGCGCAAGCTGCAATGCCGACAATAGTATTCGTTGTTATTTTGCTCTATACCCCGACAATGTATTGGGGTTTTGCTGGCCAGCTACGCCCACGCGAATATCCGATTGGCTGGTTTACGGTAGATAGCTTTCTGCGTAATCAGCCAGGAACATTTCGCACCATTTTTCTGCCATGGCACGAATATATGAGTTTTGATTTTGCCGAACGCATTATCGCAACTCCAGGGGAGACGTTTTTTATGAGCCCCGTTATTGTCAGCAATAATCCGGAAATAGGTAAGATCGTGCCGTCTGAGGAGAGTGTGGCAACGCAGCTTGGCAGGCTAGTCACGCCAACAACTACACTGCCGCCATCTGATCTCACCAGGCGACTGGCAAGCTATCATGTGCGTTATGTGCTGTTGGCAAAGGAGTATGATTATCGAAAGTATAGCGCGATCATCGACCAACCATACTTTCGATTGGTGTGTGAAACTTCGTCGATAAGCTTGTACGAGAACACTGCATGGAAAGGAGGAAGGTAATGGAACCAAAAACAGTTGACGGCTTTGCCGCGCGTCGAGGAGTCAGGCGCGTAGTTATGCCGGTGCGACAGCACAGCCGTCGTACATTTACAGCACCAGCAGTACTGCAGCCCCGCCGCCGCCGGTGGCAGCCATTGATATTTCCGGTGCTGCTACTGCTCTGTATATGTGGCAGTTTCCTAGTGCAATCGTTACCGATTGGCATGGCCATCATTGCCATATATGGAGTGGTGGTATGGGCAAAGCGGCTAAGCAGTCGCCTGAGCTTTATGCTAGCGTTTTTGTCACTGGCAACGGTCGTGGCCTTGTTGGCTATACGGCAGAATGTTGACCTGGCCGGTAACTTTGCGACATATACGTTTTTACTCCTGGTAGTAGGGATTGTATCGTCGATCTTAGAATCTCATGTGAATATTAAGCATAAGCGTAGTAGAATATATCGTTAAAACTTGTGCCTTATAGAACGCTTATGTTAAAATAATATGGTTTGTTAACTAAAGGAGGTATAGCCTATGGTTCTCAAACGAGCCAACGCAGCTGGCGTGCAGCGCAAAGGCATTAACAAATTAACGCTCGGGTTTGCATCGGTGGCGGCGGCCGCTGTTATCGGGACCACTGGTCTCGTGGCAGCTCAAACACCCTCGATAGACAAACCAACCAAAGGAGAGTGTGCTCAGATGGGCTTCACGAACTTTGGTGAATGTGTAAGCCAGTGGGCAAAAACACACGGCCAGCATGGACACGGCTATGGATATGGTAATACTGCCAATGTCCAAGTAGATGTCCATCAGGGTGGTTCTAACAACGTCATAAACATTATTCTTAATTTGTTTCAATAGAACCCCAAGCACAAAAAAAGAGCAATTATATCCCGCCAGCACGCCAGGCGGGATTTTTAATTGCAGAATATATCTTGACGCGCGCATACTAATGGTACAACCAAATGGAGGTGATGAGAGATGAGTGTAGAGGTAAGCTGGCTCGGCATCGGGCTCGCAACAGTCAGTGCGATGGTCGTCGGATTCTTTTGGTATTCGCGTGGGGTATTCGGCGCGGTATGGATGAAGTTGGCTGGGCTGGATCAGGAGAAAATGAAAAAGGGCATGTTTGGCCCAATGGTCCTATCGCTTCTGGGTTCCTTCTTAACAGCTTTTGTTCTAGCCTATATTGTTTTTGTCTGGCATGCATTTTTTAAGGCTGGCTTTTTCGTGGATTCCGTGACTTGTTCGTTTTGGCTGGCGTTTGGCATTTCAGCACCGACGCTCATTATCCACAATAGTTTTGAGCGGAAGCCTTGGAAGCTGACCGCCCTGGCAGTCGGGAACCGGTTTGTGACGCTCGTGGTGATGGGTATAGTGATCGGCATCTTTAAACCGTAGAAAAAGTATGGCTCGAATTGGTATTTTTTCCGGCACTTTTGATCCAGTACATACCGGGCATATCGCATTTGCGCTCGCTGCAGTGACAACAGGTAAGCTTGATAGGGTAGTTTTGCTGCCGGAATCAGAACCGCGAGGTAAACAGCAAGTTTCGCCGCTGCCCCAGCGGCTTGCTATGTTGCAGCTTGCAGTCGCTGATTATCCATCACTCGAGGTACTGGAGTTAGGTGGCCGCCGTTTCAATGTCAACGATACGCTACCAGAACTTATACAACGATACCCCGGTGATAGCCTAAGCCTACTGCTAGGCTCAGATGTGGTGGAAACGTTTACCTATCGCTGGCCAGGTCTGGAACGACTACTTAGGGCCATGGAGCTGCTTATTGCCGTGCGGAGCCAGCAGTCAAGGGCTGAGGTAGAGCAACGATTACAGAGCTTGGAACAGGCCTATCCAGGCGTTAGGGTGCGTTATGTCTTTGTGGATAGTGCGCATAGCTATGTTGCATCGTCTCAGGTTCGTATGACGAGAACAAATGCCTCTGAGCTTTTGCCTCCCGCTGTGGCTATGTATATCGCCACGCATCAACTGTATAAGGACGACCCTCATGCTAAAATGCCTTCATGAGTGCCGCTGCCGATGATATTATGGCTGCGTTGCAGCAATATGCAAGTAGCGCTGACGCAGTCTTTTTGCAGCGTTTTTTTAAGACTGGCAAAGGCGAGTATGGTGCTGGCGATGTATTCATAGGCGTACGAGTGCCACAGACACGGGCTGTCTGTAAGCAATTTAAGGATTTGTCATTGCCGGAGATTGATAGGCTTTTTGCTAGCCCAGTCCATGAGCATCGCTTAGCTGCGGTCATTATGTTAGCCGCACAATATGCAAAAGCAGCTGGGCAAGCGAGACAAAAGATCTACGAGCTGTATCTCAAAAACGTTATGGCCGGCCGTGTTAATAATTGGGATTTGGTAGATGCTTCAGCAGAGTTTATCGTCGGTCCATGGCTTTGGAATAAGCCGAAGGGTGTACTATTTGAGCTAGCCAGGAGCGATAGTATTTGGTGTCGGCGCGTCAGCATAATGGCGGCTTTTAACTATGTAAAATGCGGCGACGCGACAGTGACACTACAGTTGGCTGAGCAGCTCCTACACGATGCAGAGGATCTGATCCAGAAAGCAGTCGGTTGGCAGCTACGGGAAGTAGGTAAACGCGTTGATAGGCAGCTGCTTCTCAATTTTCTGGACAAACATGCTCATGATATGCCGCGCACTACCTTACGCTACGCGATTGAACATCTATCGGCAGCACAAAAAGCGCAGTACATGCGTCTAAAACGCTAAGCAAGGACTGCTTGGTCCTGCTACAATGTGACGACATGAGGAGGGATGAGTAGTGACGCAGGACGAGGCGTTGGCGATTTTGGAATCGGGACAGTCGGTCTTACTGACTGGTGCTGCTGGTACCGGTAAAACGTATGTGTTGAATAAGTTCATTCAACGTGCCAAAAAACGGGGATTACATGTTGCGGTGACGGCAACGACTGGCTTGGCGGCAACGCATTTAAATGGTACTACCATTCATGCTTGGTCAGGTATCGGCGTTCATGACACAATTGACAAGTATACCGTTGCTAAGCTGGGCAAAAGTCGCCAGGAGCTTATTCGTAGAGCGGACGTACTAGTGATTGATGAGATTAGCATGCTGCACGATTTTCGACTTGATATGGTTGACGAAATATTGCGCCTAGTCTGCGAAAACGATGCGCCATTTGGCGGCTTGCAGGTCATTTTATGTGGTGACTTTTTTCAACTGCCACCCGTGAATCGGAACGATAGCCGTCAAGGTGGCTTTATTATTTCCTCTGCAGTTTGGAAACAAAATGTGTTCAGCGTGTGCTATCTAGAAAAACAATATCGACAGACAAACGACGAGTCCTATACACAAATTTTGGATGGCATTCGAGCCGGTGTACTCACCCGTAAACAGCTAGATACATTGCAGGCCAGATCCAACGCAACAGCTGATCCTTTTACGCCGCATACTCGGCTGTTGACAGTTAACGTCGCCGTCGACAGTGTGAACGAGGCACAACTTGACGAGCTGGAAGGCACGCTGCACGAATATGACATGGAGACCCACGGCAGCAAGAACTATGTCGAGCAGTTGCAGCGCTCGTGTCTGGCACCAGAGACGTTGCGATTAAAACTGGGCGCGCAGGTAATGTGCATTAAGAACGCTCAGGACCGTCGTTATGCCAATGGTACGCTTGGCACTATAGTGAATTTTGAAAAGGCTACAGATTATCCAGTGGTGGAGCTATTGAATGGCACCACTATCGTGGTGCGTCCAGAGAGCTGGGAGCTCATGGACGGAGACAAACGACGGGCTCAGCTGGTGCAGATACCACTGCGTTTAGCATGGGCCATCACAGTCCATAAAAGCCAGGGTATGACCCTAGACGCAGCTCGTATTGATCTCTCACGCGCCTTTGTGGAAGGTATGGGTTATGTGGCACTGAGTCGCGTGCGTTCATTGAAGCACCTGGTGCTCGATGGGTTAAATGGCATGGCACTCAAGGTAAGCCCGCTCGCCAAGCAGATTGATACTGAGTTGCGTTCACGGAGCGAGCAGGCTCTTCAAACCTATGCTAACCAAATCGTGCGGTGGCAGACAGCTGAGGCAAACGGCGAACACGAAAAAAAGATGGCTGAGCAAAGTGCCGCTATGATACCTGAACCGGCGCTTCTTGAGGCCCTTCGTGACTGGCGATTTGAACTGGCTATAGAAAAAAGTGTGCCCGTATACGTTATAGCGGACAATAAGGCACTTGAGGCAGTAGCTGCTAGTAAACCAATGACAGACAAACAGCTGCTTGACATATCTGGATTTGGCCCGAAGCGTGTGGAAAACTATGGCCCCGATATCTTAGCCATAGTAAAAAAGTTTGGTGCTGGAAAGTAGGATATTAGTAGCTGGCTAAGTTGCTCGAGTTGGCAGGAATATATCTGCTTCAAGCCATCGTAATTTGGCTCCTGTCGCTCAAACGCGGCATGGGTGGCCGCGATCGGCTAGCTATCATTTATATAGCTTGCTTATAAATGGAGCTTATGTGGCTGTTATTCTCTGGCCGCGTCGACTCTCTTTTAAGCAGTTGGTATACTAGATATGTATGAAGAAAGTTTTCCTATCGACATCTTTTTCCGGGCAGGTGAATTACGAGGATGGTTCTGTATTGCCTGTGTTTCGCTCATCAATTGCAGCTATTTTGGCAACACTGCGCGAGCAGTCGGGCGTACAGGTGTTCTGTGCGATAGAGCACGAAGGCTGGAAGGTTTCTACAGAGCTGCCAGCTAAAGGGGTACAAAAAGATATTGCAGAGATGGATGCTGCCGATACGGTGGTTGCACTTATACACGAGAAGGCTTCAGCAGGCGTACAATTTGAGATTGGTTATGCGGTAGCCAAAGGAAAGCAAGTTATCTTGGCGGCACAGCCCAAGCAGCCGTTAGCGTTTTTTAATGAGGGGCTTGTGAGCGCCGGTTACGTGACGTTAGTTAGTTATGGCACGCCGGCAGATCTAGTAGCGCAATTATTATTGCGTTGAATGCTCCGAAGGAGGTTTGGTTTGCAGTTTATAACACAAGATGACACATTGGTTATTCAGCTTGAAGGCACGGAGCGACTTTGGGCGCTTAAAACTCGTTTACGGGTGCCTCGCCGTGCCATAATGGAAGTGGATTATCTAGCACAGAAACCTGCCATGCAAGATTTTCGTGGTTATTTACGCATTCCGGGCACCAACATCCCATGGCGCTTTCTCGCTGGTACGTTTTGGCGTAAGAACGACCGTGAGTTTTGGTTTATTCGTATTAGACATGAAGGTGTAATGACAATAGATTTGAAGGCGGATACCTCTTCGTACCGACGTTTGCGTTTCAGCTGTAGCGCGCGTATTGCCCAAGATATTAGCGACTGGTGGCATGAAGGGAAGCGGCGCGCATAAGTTCTATGAGTTTATACTATGAGGAGCTTGCTAGAAGGGCGTCTGCCTTCCTCGGATATTGCGCGTAGTGCATGCGCTAGATTGAGCCGACCCGCGCGTATATGAAGAGCAAAAGCCTCCGATAGAGCACGGTCATTGAATATCCACTGGCCTCGAGCGGCATCGTATAGGAAGAAGGTGTCGTCCTCATTGTATACCTCCAAAAATTGTTGAGTGAATGCACCTGGAGAGAGTGCTTGTACTCGGTGTGCCAAGATAATGAGAGCATCATACTGAGCGCGTAGTTCTTTTGTGATGCGAATTGGGCGAGCTAGTTCTAGGGCACGTTGGAAGTCGTTGGCGACTTGCAGGAAGCGATGACCGATACCGAGTAGGGTATCAAGCGCATCGTCCATAGCATCGATGTCACCCATATCATCACGCGAGATCGCAGCGATACTAATATCGTAGCCCTTGAGGAATCGGCAGGTACGCTTCCACACTTGATCTACTCGTTGTTCTAAGGCTCGCTTTGGCTGCAAGCCGAACTGTGGCCAATGGAGAGATTGTACATAGTCGACAACTAATGCCTCCGAGGGGAGGAGATGTAGCATATCTTCTGCGGCGGCTTCCGTGAGCTCACTGAGCACATAGATCGTCCAACAGTGGATTGGCATGATGGCAGTCTGCGAAGGCTCTAAGAAATAGACTTCAGCTTGCGGGTTCCCCATAGGTGTTTTAACTGAAAAATGCATATGCTGCATATGGGTGATCATATGCGTATACTTGAGGATTTTATCGGCGTTTACGGTGCTCGCTCGTTGTTTCTGTATAGTGCGGGCTAGTTTCAGCCATTGCTTGCGTGCGGCACTGAGCAGTGGAGCGGGTGAGTCGCATATAATGACAGCCTTGCCCAGGTGTTGACGAGCATACAGGTGTCGCATAATATCCGCGATCGTACTATCCGTACCCCGAGCTGCACTCCTTCGTAACTCTAGGTAACAATTTGTCATTATCGCCCCTCCCTCTTATGATTGGCGCATCATACCATAGGTTGCCCAGAAGTAAATTAAATCTATATTAAAATTTAATTACAACATATGGTGCTGGCGAAAACTGAAGTGCTCAGCCTTAGTGAGAATAATATGGTCATGCAGCTCGATGCCCATTAGCTGACCTGCGCTGGCTAAACGTTGAGTGAGAGTTATATCCTTGAGACTGGGTTTTGGCTCGCCAGAGGGGTGGTTGTGAGCGACAATGATGCTAGCTGCCCGATCGGTGAGAGCATCGGCAAAGACTTCGCGCGGATGCGCAAGTACGGTGTCTAAGATGCCAATGGTAATAGTCCGCTGGGCAATTAAGCGTTGACCACCGTCTAAAGTTAAGGCTACGAAATATTCTTGTTGCTTAGTGCGTAAGTCTGCTAGTCGTTGTAGCATGTCGTGTTGGGTTCGCAATGGTTCGATGTTACGGACTAGATGTCTCCGGGCTAGCTCAAGTGCCGCTAAGACTTTACCGGCTGTTGCCGTACTGACACCGTGCAGGGCGGTCAGGGTTTCATAGGTAAGGGCTTGAGCACCGCTGCCGTTCAATACCTTCTGGATTTGCCGAGCGAGAGAGCCAACATCGCTACCGCGTCCACCGCTACCTATAAGGACTTCGAGTAATTCAAAATCACTTAAAGCAGCAGGACCTTTACGCTGCAATTTTTCGCGTGGTCGATCGGCGGGTGGTATCTGATGCATGCGTCTTGCTGCTGGCATAGCGCCTACAGTGTAGCAGAAGTTCCCCTCAAGGGTAATAATTGTGTAGTCATTTTATTGACGATTTACCCATAATCTAGGATTATATAGGTTTATGCACCGGTCTGGCAGAGATTATCGGCGTTTTGATGGATTCACGCTCACTGCTGACGTTGCGCATCAGTTTATTGATGATGTACACGAGCTTGAAATACCTCAAATTGGCTCACAACTAGACATAAAGGCGGAAGGGCTTAAGCCCTCGAGCGGTTCGCTATACTTGATCACCTCGCAGGTGAATAGTCGCGTAGAAGACCTGATAAAGGAACCGGGTTTTGCTGATAAATATGGCATTACGCCTGACGATCTAGGCCCAAAGAATCATTTTAAATACGAGAATGGTTTTGCGGATCAGAACTTTGTTTTTAATTTTGCCGGCGGCATGGCCCACAGCGTTGTTGCAAGATTTGAACAAAAAGGCTATATAACTCAAGAGCAACGCGCGAGCATGACTTTAGGGGATTGGGCAGATGTTATTGGTTCGGGTTGGTTTGCTGAGCTTGTGCACGACCTGGCTTTTACAAAGCTTGGGATGTATGGTTTTTTTGGAAGATCGCCGCGTGACTATACGGATGATAGAGGCATCGAAGGCCAGCTTAATGAGCAGCATAGGTTAGGCGTTAAGGATGTGCTCGATATTGGCTCCAAATACGACGAGGTTGTCGATAGAACGTATCTGACGGCTGGTGCGAAAGCTGACTTTAGATACATGCTGCGAAAGCTAATGAAAGAAGCGCGCTCGCTCGGCTGCCCAGTCGCACGACATGCAGGTAGTTTGTCGCTCGAATTTCTTGAGGCCGACCTTCATGCTCGGCGATTGGTAGATGAGGGTAACCTGACTATTACCAGTGTACATCAGCAAGTAGGGAAGGCGCGATTTAAGCAGGAATACACTCCTATCGATAAAGGTCTTATCGTGCTTGCAGATTTGCTTGATAGTTATGATGCAAGCTTTGGAACGCCGTATGTACGCATGCGAAAGCAAGATACGAAACTCGTACATGAGCGTAGACGGAAAACAGAGGCCTTAATTCATGAGGGAAAAGCACTTTTTGAACAATTAGAGAGGGCCACACTGTAGAGTCACAGCAGGTCCTTTTGTAAATATATGAAGACATTTAATTGACGGATTGAATTTTATATAATTTAAGTTATAATAATGTCATGCAATCAAATGAATTTGGTGGTTATGACCTGGAAGGCTTAACAGAAATTGGTGTGGGGATTACTGCCTGTGAGGCTATTGCTTTATTTATAGATGGAGAAGGCCCCAATTACACAGACCTTGCGGCAACCCTACGACGTCAATCTCAGACTATGAGAGCGCTAACTGTAGGGAGTACTGCTATGGATCGTCAGGCACTCGGCAGAGGAGAATCTGCTGACGGTAATCTCGAAGTTAGCTATTCAATCAGAGACCAGAGTACTGGAGCTTTGTTTCTTGGTGGGCTAGAAATTGTCGCAGGTGACGATAGTGACCCTCTGTCACAACGTATCGCCTCCGATATGATTCAAGCCATTACCTAGAGGCCCAGTAGCAAGCTTTATTTTTAGTGTGAAGACATGTAATTGACAATACTCTAATGTTTTGTTATTATATATTTGTCTATCATGAAAACAAAAAGTAAAAAAAATATTGATCGACCGTTCCATCTCCATCTTGAGTACTTCTTTCGCAAGCAGTACTGTTTGGGAATTATGCTCGGACTATTACTTATCGCTATGGTTAAGACGGATGGTAGGATTATTGGTTTGGTCCGTCAGGCCTACGCCCAAGGATTTGGCATGGTGGGGCAATATATGCGAGAAGAAACAACGCGTTTACCAGTGACCTTTGAAATTAGTGCGAAGCTACCGACGGTGTCCGGAAAATAGTCTAGCGCTTACAAATTTTGGTGAACCACCACATGTTGTGGATAAATCATTTTACGCTGCAAATCTGTGGATAAGTGGTGTAGCAAACACACACATTTTCATAAAATCTACTTGTATGTGGGTAGTGGTGGGTAGTATTATCAGCTGAGTGGGTAATCGTGGGTAATCCAAAAAAGACTACCCAAGGTCAAAAACAAAAATACCACTAGTAAATTAACGAAAGTACCAATGGCCACGGTAGATTACTTTCAACGTAAGCTTGACGACAAACGGCGGTTAACCATACCGGCTGAATTGCGTGCCGAGTTCGCAGGTGGAGTAATTACGACCAGAGGATTCCAAAAGTACCTGCACTTGTATCCCAAGGCGGTATGGGACGATGAAGTTGAGCCGCTTCTGAAGGGAAATATCCTGGATGAGCATACGGCTGATCTAAACGTTCAATTCCGAATGGGAAAAAGCGATGGAGTAATCGACGACAAGCAAGGCCGTATTACCCTAGAGCAGCATTTGTTGGATTATGCCGGGATCGACAAGGAAATCGTGGCAGTACGTGTTGGAAAGTATTGGCGGCTCATGGCTAGTAGTTAGACCAAAACGGGCAAGGTACGAGGCACATTAACAATTTGGCAAAGCAAGAACTCACGTAACTCGAGATCAGCTATTCGGCAGTCAGCAAGTGGCCATAAGGCACCACTTTCTAAAAACCTTCGCACTTTTGTTCTAACGAACACCTCCCAAAACTCCACCTCACACATAAGTCTCTCAAACTTTTGATCAGACACCGAAGTCAAGAAGTTTTATTAAACTTCTCATACATACCAAGTGTTTGATCACCAACAAAAACAAAAACGTACAAAACAAAAAGTTGGCTGCTGATTAGGTGATCTTGCAAAAACAAAAAACCAAAACAAAAAAAGTGGTAGATTGTTAGCAAGGATGCACCAAGAAAACCAAGAACAAGACGAACACATTCCGGTACTGCTCAAGCAGACGTTGCACTATCTAAACCCAAGGGAAGGGGACCGCTACCTCGACCTAACCGGAGGATATGGCGGCCACGCAAGCGCAATTATCGAAATGACAAAAAATCCAGAAGCAGCCGTTTTAGTAGATCGCGACCCAGCAGCCGTAAAAAGCCTACAGGCAAGGTTTAATAAAACAGGTGTAGAGATAATCCACAAAGATTTTCTTTCAGCAAGTCAAAAGCTTGCTGGCCAAGGGAAACAGTTCGACCTTATATTGGCCGACTTGGGCGTTTCATCACCGCACCTTAATCAGGCGAGTCGTGGGTTTTCCATCCAAAAAGATGGTCCGCTTGACATGCGTATGGATACAACGCAAGAACTAACTGCAGAAATGGTGATCAATAGCTATTCGCAGGAGGAACTAACGAGAATATTCAAAACGTATGGAGAGGAGCCAAAAGCTCGGGCAATTTCCAATCTCATAGTGCGGGAGCGCCCCATAAAATCTACGCATGAACTCGCCACTCTCGTTGCCAGAGCCTGGCCAGGGCACAGCAAAGTTCATCCTGCGACGCGAACGTTTCAGGCGCTTCGCGTCGCAGTGAACGATGAGCTGGAGCTCTTGCGCCTGAGTTTGCCGATTTGGATCGAGCAACTCTTGGCACCAGGTGGACGCATAGCTGTCATTAGTTTCCATAGTCTTGAAGACCGATTGGTCAAACGGGCATTCCAGGAAGTGACAGGTGACCGATATGATGCTATTTTGACTCTCCTTACGAAGCATCCCGTGTCGGGCGACGAGCAAGAATTAGTTTTTAATCCGCGTGCGAGGAGTGCAAAGCTTCGCGCCGCAGCGAAACAAAAATAACAAAAAAGAAAGGGGAATAAGCTAATGCCTGTAGTGGTAAAAGACTTAAGCCCCCGTGCTACTAAAATTCATGTTACTGTTCGGCACGCCGAACTAGATAGCATGGACGACTAGCAGCCAAGCGGTGGCTGGCGGGTAAAACCGCCAGCCTCAGGGTTCCCCGGAAAACAAAAACAAAAATATGACATACTCAAGTTCTATCGCCGTAGGGCGTAAAAGTGCCTTTGCAGGCCGCAACCAAAATGGTATTGCATTCCGTACCCAAGCACGGGCGCTGGGGCCGGTAAGTAACACCATTATCCTGATCGTGCTCGCATGCCTGCTGGGTCTGTTCTATCTAGCGCAGGTAACTAAGACGAACGCTTACGGATATACGATAAATAGTTTGCAGCAGCAGCAAGCACAATTGAACTCGCAGCACGCAGACCTTGAGGTAGCAGCGGCTCGCGCGCAAGGCGTCGATCGAGTTCAGGGTAGCGATCAAGCAAAAGCGCTCGTGTCCATCGCACCTTCGGCGACGGTCCAATAGTTTATAATGGCCGGTATGCAGCAGGGTTCTAGCCAAGCAGTCCGGCGGGTGCGGATTTTTTACACACTGATGGCATGTGTCATCGGTGTTTTTTTGGTGCGTGCCTTTTATTTGCAGGTTATCCGGCATGACTACTACCGTAAGGCGGCGCAGGCTGACCAATTGAAGGAGTATGAGATTCCAGCGACCCGTGGCCTGATCGAAGCACATAATGGCGAGGGGGTGGTGCCGATCGTGCTTAATCAGACGCTCTATACACTCTATGCAGACCCAAGCCTTGTAAAGGACCCTGGAAAAGTGGCAGATATGTTAGCGACAAGTCTAGGCGGCAGTTCTACTGATTATGAGAAAAAGTTGAAGACGCCGAGTACGCGGTATGTGGTTTTAAGCAAAAAGGTCGGTAGTGACAGCAAGGGCGCCATTTTGAAGTATAAATATCCGGGAATTGGTGCACAGGCGAATACTTATCGGACATATCCAAATGGGTCACTAGCATCGCAACTATTGGGCTTTGTGAATAATGATGGTACCGGCGTATATGGACTAGAACAAGCGCTGAATGGGGCGCTAGGCGGCAAGCCGGGTCAGCTGAAGGCTGTAACTGATATCAACGGTGTGCCACTGGCGGCTGATACAAAGAATATAGAGAATGCGCCCGTAAATGGCGATAATGTCGTATTGACGGTTAATATGGCCATGCAGAAACAACTGGAGACTATTTTGCAGCAAGGTTTACAGAAGGCAAAGTCCGGATCCGGCAGTGCGATTATTATGGATCCAAATACTGGCGCTATTAAGGCGATGGCCAACTGGCCGACTTATGATCCAAGCGACTATAGCAATGTGAGCGATCCAAACATTTTTAATAATGCGAGCGTCAGTTCACCACTTGAGGTCGGCTCTATTATGAAGAGTCTTACTACTGGAGCAGCACTTGATCAGGGGGCTATCAGGGCCAACGAGACATATAACGACCCAGCGCATTGGGTGGTAGATGACTTTACGATTACCAACATTGAAGAAGACGGTGGGGCAGGGGTAAAGAGTATCGCGGATCTACTTAATTTGTCCTTGAATACTGGTGCGACTTGGGAACTGATGCAGATGAGTAATCCTGGAGGTACACAGATCACACAGAAGGGGCGTGAGGCCTGGCATAACTATATGGTGAATCATTACCGCTTGGGCCGGTTAACCGGCATTGAGCAGGGTTATGAGGCACCAGGAACCATTCCAGATCCGAACGACGGTTATGCTCGAGACCTAACCTATGCCAATACGGCGTTCGGGCAGGGAATGACTGCGACACCAATCCAGATGGCCGCAGCATTCTCAGCCATGATCAATGGCGGGACATATTATCAACCAACGCTAGTAGACGAGATGATCAAGCCAAGCGGTACAGTCGTACAAAATAAACCGAACGCGGTAGAAAAGAATGCGGTTTCGCCACAAGTAAGTCAGGAGATGGCGAGTCTATTACAGTATGTAGTACAACATCACTTTATTACGCCACCCTTCAATCAAAATCAGTATACTGTTGGGGGGAAGACGGGTACAGCACAGATTGCAAAGCCAGGTGGCGGCTACTATGATAACGAATTCAATGGTACGTACGTCGGTTTCGTTGGGGGCGATAGTCCACAGTATGTCATTATGGTTGCCGCTATTCAGCCGCACAACGGTGGGTATGCAGGTACGGCAGCGGCCCAGCCAATTTTTGCGTCGCTTGCACATATGCTCATTGATAATTTCGGCGTCACGCCCAAGACGCATTAGAGTGATATAATAGGTAACTAAAAGGACATATATCTCATGCACACTACGCTCGTCATATCGGTTCAAACCGACACCCTCATTCGCGTTCTGCTGCTCGGATTTCTCGGTTTTTTGATGAGTATGCTTATTACACCGGTGTACACCACCATGGCGTACCAGTGGCAGTGGTGGAAGAAACCGCGTACGGCAGCAACAACCGGTGAAAAAGCGACGATGTTCATGAAGCTACACGGGGAGAAGCACAAGCGGTTGATCCCGACCATGGCAGGCATCATATTTGTAGTAGCCGTTACCGTTGTTACGCTCGTCTTTAATTTGAGTCGTGCGCAAACGTGGCTGCCACTCGCAGCATTTGTCGGTGCAGCTGGGGTAGGATTGCTGGATGACGTTATCAATATCCGTGGTACTGGAGGGGGCGTGGCTGGCTTGCGAAGTAAGATCAAGCTGCTGCTGACAACGATAGTGGCGACGATTGGCGGATTTTATTTTTACTTTAAATTAGACGTTACTAGTATTCATATTCCGTTGATGCATAGTCAGTTGCACATTGGCTGGTGGATTATCCCACTGTTTATCGCTGTGGTCGTATCGATGGCTAACGCAGTGAACATTAGCGATGGCGAGGATGGCCTGGCTGGCGGTCTGACCTCAACGGCATTTGGTGCATATGCAGTAATCGCTATGCTTGAGGGTCGTTTTGCGGTCGCTGGATTTTGCCTGACGATGGTGGGAGCTCTACTGAGCTATACTTGGTTTAACATCTTTCCAGCACGTTTTTTTATGGGGGATATTGGGTCGTTTGCATTGGGCACAGCACTCGGCGTTGTAGCTATGATTACTGATACAGTGTTGTTATTGCCTATTATTGGCATTGTCTTTGTGGCTGAGGCTGGCTCGAGCGCAATTCAAATTGCTTCTAAGAAATTACGCCATGGTAAAAAAGTCTTTAAGATTGCACCAATCCATCACCATTTTGAGGCTCTGGGTTGGCCTGAAACCAAAGTGACAATGCGTTTTTGGGTTATCGGACAAGTTGCGGCCGTATTAGGCCTCACTATTTTTCTCATTGGGAGATACGTGTAGATGGGTGCGGTAACGCGCCGAAGCCCATCATCTGTTGTACGTCCTGAAGGTGCCCGTCGGCACAAGCCTGATTATTGGTTGCTCATACTGGCAGCGATGTTGTTGGCTATCGGGCTCATAGTGGTGTATGCCATTAGCCCCGGGTTGGCGGTGGAGAAGCATGTAAATGGCAGTTTTTTTGTTACGAGGCAGCTTATTGCAATTGGGCTGGGGCTTATCATCTTTGCTATTACTTCGCGTGTCCCGATAGAGATGTGGCGAAAGGCAGGCATCCCGCTGCTTGGCCTTGCGGCTGCAATGACGTTATTTGCACTGGTACTACCGGTGAATGCGCAGTACCCGGCTCATCGTTGGATTCGTCTTGGTGGATTGTCATTTCAATCTGTTGAGCTGTTGAAGTTTGCGTTGCTCATTGCATTGGCTTCATTTTTGGCGCAGCGTATTAAAGAAGCGAGCATTACTGATGTGAAGCAGACACTTAAGCCGTTACTAATCGCTTTAGTGATTCTTGGTGGTGTGGTTGCTGGTGTGCAGAGTGACCTAGGTTCTACCGGAGTCATCATGGCTATGATGGCAGCAATGGTATTTGTCGCAGGGATGCCTATGAAGCGTATTCTACTCATTGGTGGCATTATTGCTATTGGTACGATTTTGGCTATATCGGCTATACCATATCGTCGGGCACGGCTTACAGCGTTTCTTAATCCAGAGGCAAACTGCTTAACCACAAGTTACCAGGCCTGTCAGGCCCTGATTGCTGTTGGCTCAGGGGGTATTGTTGGGCTTGGGCTTGGGAAAAGTGTGCAGGCGTTTGGTTATCTACCTGAGGCCGAGAATGACTCCATTTTTGCTATCTATGCGGAAAAGTTTGGGTTTATTGGTGTCTCCATATTGTTCGGATTGCTTCTTGGGTTCTTCTTGCGCATCAAGAAGGTGATGGAACTAGCGCCAGATGAGTTTACGAGGCTTTTAGCAACTGGCATCTTTGCATGGCTGACGATCCAAACTCTTATTAACGTGGGTGCGATGCTCGGCGTTTTACCGTTGAAGGGAATTACGCTGCCATTCATTAGTTACGGAGGGACAAGTGTCTTATTTGTGATGGCTGCCGTAGGCTTACTTTTCAATCTTTCGCGCTATACTTTGTACAGCGTACCACGTCAATCTGATGCAGCTAATGGAAGGACGGATTATGAAAATAGTGGTGACCGGCGGCGGATCCGGGGGGCATATCACCCCGGTGCTAGCAGTCGCGCATGAGCTGAAAAAGCTTCGGCCGAAAGTAGCTATTGAGTATATTGGCCAGACGGGCGACTCGCTAGGCGATATTCCAGAGCAAGATAAGAATATCGACCGTAGCTATACGGTGCGAGCAGGGAAGTTTCGCCGCTATCACGGGGAAGGGTGGAGACAGCTGCTCGATATAGCAACGTTGTATAAAAATCTACGAGACGTTGTATTTGTGTTTGTCGGTATGTGGCAAAGCTTCTGGTTACTTGGAAGATTGCGCCCGGATATTATTTTCACCCGTGGTAGTTTTGTGAGCGTACCGGTCTGTATTGCTGCAAAGTTGCGCGGGATTCCTTACGTAACGCACGACTCTGATGCTATGCCCAGTCTCGCAAATCGTATTATTGCACCATGGGCCCGGCTGCACGCGGTCGCATTACCGAAGGAGCTTTATACATACCCACCGAAGAAAACAATCACGGTTGGAGTTCCTATTTCTGAAAGGTTTCACACCTTGACGGCGACAGAAGTAGAAGCTAATCGTGAACAATTGCAGCTCAGTGAGGCCGGTAAAGTTCTTCTGGTAACCGGTGGTGGTCTAGGGTCGCAGCGTATTAACATGGCAACAGTTGCTTGTGTACCGGACTTGCTGGTAAGGTATCCTGATTTATGGGTGGTACATATCGCCGGACGCCTTGAAGAAGCAGCTGTACGCCGGCAATACCACCAAGAATTGCCGCCAGAACAACAGAAGCGTGTTTTCATAAAAGGTTTTGTTACTAATATGTATCAATATAGTGGTGTTGCAGATGTGGTTGTGTCGCGTGCTGGGGGTAATAGCATCGCCGAATTTGCCGCTCAGGCTAAGGCATGTGTGGTAGTCCCAGCTCCTCACCTGAGCGGTGGGCACCAGTTGAAGAATGCTCAAGTATTAGCTAATCGAAAAGCGGTTCGCCTCGTCAATGAAACGACACTGCAGGAGGACTTGCATGCGTTTATGCCGCCACTGACTGATCTGTTCGATCATCCAGAAAAACGTATGCTTCTTGGGAAGAAGCTGGCTACCCTAGCACAGCCGAACGCCGCACACCTCCTGGCAATGCTACTATTAGAAGTAGTTGAGGGCAAGCCCCCGCTTGCATAAGCCGTCGAAAATAAAATTATGTTCGGTAAGAAAAAACAGCAACCATCCATCATCAAGGGTCGTCAACGTCCTCAAGTAGCGCCTGAACGGCGTAGCTCTACTGTATTTTCGTATCACGCAAATAGTCGTTCGGCACGACCGGGTACGAGTAATATCGGCCGTGACCTAAAGGCTCAACAGAGAGAGAGCGACAAGGGGCCAGCCGCAGAGCGGCGGCAAATCAAAGTTAACTGGGCTAAGCGTGGACCAATCGTTCTCGTTACTATAATACTTTTAGTATTTCTGCTGAATAGCCTATTGCTTGGCACGCGGCCGCAAGTTATATCCGTAGTGGGAGGAGATGCTCGCTCCGCACTCTTTTTACGCAGTGAGAACGTTTACCAGCAGGCTGCAGCTGATCTGCTCAATAGCTCGGTGCTTAATCGGACAAAGCTGACGATAAACGCTGCCGCCATTGCACAGAGATTGCAGGGCCAATTTCCAGAATTGGCATCGGTAACAATGACATTCCCATTCTTGGGGTATCAACCAGTTGTGCATATCCAGGCCCCCATACCTATGCTCATTTTGAGCTCGACTACAACAGGCCAATCGTATGTGATTGACGCGACTGGCCGGGCGCTTTTAACGCCAGCACAAGCACCTGGAACCAATAAGATGGGCCTTCCCGTCGTTACCGATCAGAGCGGTCTTTCTATAACGGCGGGCCATATAGCGCTTCCTAGTAGTACAGTGAGCTTCATAAGTGAGGTCGCTGGCCAAATGCACGGCGCGCATCTTGAGGTGAGTAGTCTAACGCTGCCGAAGGGAACAAGCGAGCTCGATGTGCACCTAAGTGGAGCGGGTTATTTTGTGAAATATAATGTACGAGGTAACGCCAGGGCAGAGGCGGGTACTTTTATAGCGGTGAATCAGCAATTGGATGTGAAGCATATTACGCCGAGTAACTATGTAGATGTGCGAGTGGACGGCAGAGTTTACTATAAATGAAAGCCCTGCTGCCCTTACAGTTCGTATTTTGTTCAATATATTCTTTTTGACTTCTCTGGCCGTAGAAATAAATTTAATAAAATTAATGTTATTGTTTGTCAAATGTTTATAAATATCTAAGCAGGAGGGGGAAGTATTATAAATAATGAAATAAAGGAAAAAGCAAATGTTTCACGACGTAACTGTGGATAAGTCAAATAAAGGAATTTACAACACAACTAGTGCATGGATAAAGCATGGGACGCTATAAAATTTAATTCAAGGGAGTTTGGATGTGCTTATTAGGCTGGTATATTTTAAGCGTTCACTGTCTTTAGTAGGCATTCCTGGGCAACATTGAGTATATTCCCCTACAAAACAGAGTATAGTTTTACAGCTACGACTCCATATAGTAAGTCGTAAAATATGCATTGTGCGACGTATGATCGATACCTTTCTGTTGGTGGAGATCCCAGCCCTATCCTCCTGCTTTTGCTTCGTGTTGCCTAATTTTTTACTTGCCCTGCTTTATATTTCTCTTTTGCCTGCCACCACTAGTCGTTTTTTTGTAATGACGCCATATTTTGATTATTCTTGCCACACTTGGTAATTTAGACAAATGTTCGTCTTTTGTTTTCATTAGTTATGGTCATAAAATCTGCTGATATTTGTTGTTGCAAAGAAAGTATGAAGTACCCTTCCCTCGGCTAAACACAAGACCTAATTTCTGAATATAACATAGTTGTAGATATAGCAACTGACCTGTGTTATTATTTGCGAATATGAATATAAGTGGCAATACAGTGGTTGTGGGTGGCTTTTTTACCCCTGGACATGCAGAGAACGGGCGGGGCCTTCTAGATAATGTAGCAACCGTCATGCAGGAGTTTCGCTTTGGTACCGGTAAAAAGGTTATTTTCTCATTTCTTGAGGCAGTAAAACATCCAGAATACATTGCAGAAGCTGCAGCTGGCGGAGCGCTTGCTGTTCACTCGGCGGGAAATATTATTTTGCCAGAGTTGGCAGACATTATTGCGCTGCAAAGTGATCAGAAAGGTGCGAACCCTGACGTCTTGATAAGTGCTAACGGACCTAAGCGACAGATGGGTCCTAAATTACTAATTGAAGCAAAATTAGTAGCTGGAGGGGTTGTACGTGAGGCGCAGCATATAGGGCTTGGCATTAAGGGCCCTGACGATGCCAAGCACTGGGCAATTGCGGGGCGCACGGTAACTGAGCTTGCCCAACATGGTTTTGGCTACCTTGGGCACCTCGGTGATGTAAGCGAAGCTGAGACAGTGTCCCATGTCTCTAGAATTCGCGAAGCTGGTGTTTGGTGCGGTATGGTTGTGGCCAAGCATGACGTATTCTTCCCCGACTCACCAACGGATGAATTTTCCTTCGCTTTACGCATAGGGAATCACGACACGCTGTTAACTAATACTGAAGAGACCCTAGGACCGATCGCAACGGCATATGCTTTGGCAGCGTAGACTGTCTTCCGGAACTCAACGTTATTAGACAAAATCTTCACCCTTAATAGGTATGAACTTGAGGCCTTTTAAGGTGGCTTCCAAAAATATATTCGATGCTGCTTGAACTGTACGAATAAGCGTTGCAAGCCGCAGTGCGACTACTTCATCCGGTAGCTCTGTTGTAGCTTGCTCAAAGGTCCGATCATCACGGGCACTATGCTTATAGTCAATACGCTCGCCCCTTCTAATGGCTACGGCTCCAGTTTCCCGATCATAAGTTGTTACCCTGCGGAAGAGGGGCCCGTAAGGGCCATCCTCATGCACGACCGGCTCATTAGCTTGAGGCTCTATTATGGTTGGCGTATCGACGGTAATAAGGTTACCGACCTGAAAGAGTCTTCGAATTATATAAGGCCTCGGCGGACTGCACTTATCATTTTGATAGAGAACATCTCCCGGTGTCGGTTCAAGGATGGTACCTCCTATATCGCCATAATCGTGGACTTCACCTTCGACTGCTTGGCCATAAATGGTAAGAGTATCTTTTAATGAGTTTGGGTATGATGTTGATTCGTGAGTGTGCTCATTCGTGAGAGTAAGTTTGGCGAAGTCCCCATCAGCACGTTCTGCTAATAAGTTACTAGCGATCTCTAAACCGACCGCAGTGAGGGCTAGCTCACTGCGTAATTCAGCAGATATTGTAGCCACACCCTACTCCCTGTTAACTGATTCCCTACTCTGCACCTGCGGCGTCGTCAAGCTCATACGTAGCCTTCGCTACGCGCTTGAATTGAGCCTTACCCTGCAAGTTTAGGAGGATGGTAGTCTCTTTCACGAATCGGCTCTTGAGAACACGCTTGACGATTTCGTCGCGGTGTAAGGGCTCCCCTGCCTCTTTGAGCACCTTGGAAATAATATCTGCGACAGTCCCTTTGCTATAGCCCCATTCCTTCAAGGCGTAGATGCCACGACCAATGAGGACGAAACGCTTGTCCTTGATAAGTTCGTTGTGGATTGCTTGAGTGGTGACGTCCTTACGCTTAAAGTCGCTGTCTTTGATAGCACCAGCAATCTCATTGAAGTGCATGTGGTGGCCATTCTCTTTGAGGATGACATAGATTTTATCACGGATATTCTTAGGGTTAACCATAGGCCATTTTACGAGTCCCCAGCGACCATTTAAGGTTGCAAGGTTTTTAGAGATGCTGGCGAGCGCAGCGGCTTGCTTGGCATCTTCTAGGCCTGCTGCTTTAGTGGCATCAGCAATCGCGATAGGTTCACCAGCTTTTTTAATAGCTTCAGTCAACTTAGCAATATCAGCCTTCATGCCGGCGACATCACGAGTGCTCATGAGACCAACTGCCTGGTAGAAGTTGTCATCCTCGTCAATAACACTAAGGTGTGGGCAAAGAGTTGCCAAGAAGACAACGCGAGACTGATCTGTCTTGGAGTTCTCGGCAGTCACAACAGCCGTTAAATTGCTTATACGGGCTGCATCGCCCATCTGCTGTAGTTGGCGTGTCAGGCTGGCCTCTACTGCTTTAACATGAGGTAGTTGGCCTTGTTCTGCCATGGTTTTAAAGCGTGCAATAACTGACTTTTCTAGCTGTCGCACGCGCTCCCGAGTAATACCTAATAATTCACCAATTTGTTCTAGTGTTTCGCGACGGTCGAAAAGACCAAAACGACGTGCAATGATTTCTCGTTCTCGTTCTCTTTCGATATTGCTCAAGATATCTTGGACGAACGTTTCAGTATTAAGTACGGGTGTTTGCCCTGATCCAACTTCTATCATATCTTGCTTTCCTACTAATTTAGGTTAACTATAAAACTAATGGAGTAAAAAGTCAAGCCCTCTTTTTGAATCAAACTTATTGTATCACGAAATGGACATTTTGGATTGGATTGTGTTGTAGAAATATCACTGGAGAATATTTGTTTGGTATAACAACCCCCACCGAAATTTGAAATAACTATGTTATAAAGTCGCCCTTTATGGCAAGAATTATTAGCTTTTTAAATAGAGTATATGCCCGCTGAAGACGATGCCAGAAGCTGTAACGATCCAGCATCGCCGAATTACTTGAACCGTCTATGGTACGTCGAAGCCGCTCGGCATGCTGGCTTTCTGGAAGCCTTCGCCCCAATTACAGAAATTGGTGGCACCGCCAGCTTGGGGTACGAGGAGAGTTACATGACGCCTTAACACATTGGTATGCGTTGTATCTATTTGGCTTTACGACGAGCAAAGCGACGTTTTTTAGCGGGCGCTTCGTCTAATAGTTTTTTGCACTCGGATTCGGTCAGCTTTTCGGGGTCGAGATCTTTAGGGATCTTGGCGTTTTTTTTGCCATCAGTGATGTATGGACCGTACATGCCATTGACAACTTGGATGCCGCTGTCGAACTTTTGAATATACTTGTTGGCTTCCTTTTCTTGTTTCGCTGCATAGGCCTCACGGGCTTGTGCCTCAGTTACGTCGAAGGGACTTTGGGGTTTGATACTGACAAAGCTTTTACCTATCTGGATGTAAGGACCAAAGCGGCCTATATTTGCGGTAATTGTCTGACCATCAGGGGTGGTACCGACTGTCCGTGGCAATTCGAACATCTTAAGGGCTTGTTCAAGCGTGACACCTTCAAGCGTTGCTCCTTCTGGAAGCGGGGCAAACGCTGGCTTCTCTTCGCTTTCGGTTTCGCCGCGCTGTAGCATTGGGCCATAGCGACCAAAGCGAGCAAGGATGGGTTTGCCGGTCTTAGGATCGGTACCCAACTCGCGGGCCTGAGATACTTCCTCCCTGGAAGCTTCTTCGGATTTTATAATAAGCGGGTGAAAATCTTTGTAAAAGGCAGCTATCATCTTTTGCCAGGTCTTTTCACCTTCCTCAACAAGATCAAAGCCTTTTTCAACAGTAGCGGTAAAGTCATAGTCAACAATACTCGGGAAGTATTTTACTAGAAAGTCAGTAGTGACCTCAGCAACAGCCGTGGGTACAAGCTTGGCGCGGTCTGCTCCAGTGATTTCAGTAGTAGTCTCTTCAGTGATAGCCCCATTTAAGAGTGCTAAGGTTTGTACTTTGCGTTCCGTGCCTTCTAGGTCTTTCTTCTCGACGTATTCACGGGTCTGGATGGTACTGATGGTCGGTGCGTAGGTACTCGGTCGGCCAATGCCGAGCTCCTCAAGTTTTTTGACCAGTGCTGCTTCGCTATAACGCGCTGAGGGACGACTGAAGGTTTCAGTAGCAGTCATAGTGGCCAGCGGTAGCTCCTGACCCTGCTTGATGGGAGGCAACAAGGTGTCATCTTTTCCGCCACCATAGACTTTTAAGAAGCCATCAAACTGTAGGATTTCGCCTTTGGCAATGAGCTTTTCAGGACGCGTCGAGATTGTAATCGTAACTTCAGTACGTTCCGTCTTGGCTGGCGTCATTTGGCTAGCTAGTGCGCGTTGCCAGATTAGCTGATAGAGCTTTTGCTGCCCAGCTTCGGATCCAGCCTCTAAACGTTTAAACTCGGTGGGTCGAATGGCTTCATGGGCTTCCTGAGCGCTAGCATTTTTGGTCTTATACTGACGTCGGGTATGATAGTTGTCGCCAAAGCTTTTCTTAATGTACTCTTCAGCGGTGCCGAGAGCTAGACTGCTCATAATAGTGCTATCGGTACGCATGTAGGTGATATTACCTTCTTCGTACAGACGCTGTGCTAGAGTCATAGTCTGCTTCACACTGAAGCCGAGACGACGGGCTGCTTCTTGTTGTAGGGTGCTGGTCGTGAATGGTGCTCCAGGGTTGCGGCTCCCTGGCTTTTGTTCGATATTGGTAACGGTGAACGTTGCGCTAGTGACGTCTTGGAGGAAGGCACGAGCTGTATCGATAGTACTAAGCTTGTCGGCGAGTTCTGCCTTTAGATCTTGGCCATCAATAGTAAAGATGGCAACAATTTTGTAGCTGCTCTTGGCATGATGCTCGCGGATCTCTCGTTCTCGTTCTACGATTAGTCGAACGGCGACAGATTGTACTCGTCCGGCGCTCAGGCCAGTACGGACTTTCTTCCAGAGGACCGGTGATAGTTCATAACCAACGAGGCGATCTAATACCCTTCTCGCCTGCTGGGCATCAACTAGCTTCAAATCTACCGTCCGTGGGTTTTTAATAGCTTGTTCAATAGCTGGTTTAGTGATCTCGTGAAAGACAATGCGTTTGGTCTTCGTGGGGTCTAGTTTAAGGGCTTGCGTCAAATGCCAAGCAATAGCCTCCCCTTCACGGTCTTCATCGCTTGCAAGCCAGATATCCGCACCCTTTGCAGCGGCACGCAGCTCAGCAACTACTTTTTTCTTATCCGGGTTGATTTCATAGGTTGGCTCGAAGTCGTGTTCAATGTCTATGTTCAAGCCTTTTTTTGGCAAGTCACGAATATGACCAAAGCTACTTTTTACGGTGTAATCTTTGCCCAAATATTTCTCAATAGTCTTAGCTTTGGCTGGACTCTCAACGATGACTAGGTTTTTACTCATGCTTATTCGTGTATCTTATACGTAAGCGCTCATACTACGCAAGTATGATACAAAACGCAACTTATTCGTGACATTAATCACATAAAAGCCTTGACATGTTATGCATATCAGGGGTAAAACGTATAAGTAAAGTTAAGATATGGCAAGACGCTGAATAAACAGCCGCTACCAGAAAAAACGGTGGCGGTTTTTTTATTTGGCGTCTTGCCTGCTGTATAAGGAGAAATGTATATGAGGTACCTTGGACCATTTGAGTTTGGTTTCGCTGGGCAGTCTATGCGCCAGCCGACTGGCCCTACCGCCGCTGAGGTTGTAACTGCCGCCGCTGAGGCAGCTTACCCTGGTGATCCGGATGGAACTGCTAAGTATGCTAGAGATCGGGCTGTAGCTGCACGGCAGCTCACAGCAACTCGCGAAAGCTCGCGACGACCAATTGATTGGGATGCGGCAATGCAGCCGAGTGCCGAACGATCTCCTGAGATGCAAAATGTGGTAGCCCTGGGTGAGCTTGCAGCGGGTCCTGCACCTCAGGATATGTTCTCTGGCGTGGCAGAAGTGCCTACTAACGCTTTTGTTATCCCTGGTGAGCTTCCTCAGGCATAGCTTTCTCCTAGGGTTAAAAGAACGGCTCATATATGAGCCGTTCTTTATATGTACTGACTTAGCTTATAGCCACCGTAGATACCTATGAATGCTCCAATAGCCCCACCGAGTATACTTTGCCAGCTAAACCAATTACCTTGGCTTATAAGGGCTCCAAGCCAGCCTCCGAGGGTTGAGCCGAGAAAGGCACCGAGCCATATAAGGGTTTTTGCATTCATGGTGTTTATTGTAGTCTTTGAGGCTTATGTCTGCTACCTACAAGCGCTTTCTCGGAGCCCCACCTGCATTGTAGGCCTCCCTAGAGCCCATCTAACTTTTATGAATCCTCTCAACAGATTTTTTCGTTCCCCTCTTTAATCAGGGGTGCGAGCTACCATCAGCCCTTACCGTAAAACTTTACAAGTAATACTATCGACTGCGGGCACGAAACCATCTATAATACTAAATCTACTTGCACTTATTTTCAGCAATTACGGGAAAATAGTACACATTTTTTCGGCCCATCAACAGTAGCTATGCAAGAAGTTCGTTAACATCGCAGCCCATATAACAACAGATTTGTGGCATTAAAATGTTCCCTTAATTATTCGGAACAACAGGGGTAGCTAAACGTAAGTTTTTTGACCACTGTACAATTATGTGTGAAAAGTGTTGACACATGACACACAAGATGCTAAAATCGCATCCTGTAAGTGCCAATAGGTACTTACGCACCTTATATCCCCCATTCTAACAATTGTTAGATTGTTTTAGAACGTGCCACTACGAGTCAAGTTGTTACCCTCCACTTATCTCTACCGGCGCTTGCCCGGCGATTTTAATCAGTCGGCAGACATGCGTTCTAGAACAAACTAACCCCTTTAACTAGCTATCGCCGGATTCGTTCGGAGAGATGGCAACCCCTGTTCCCTCGGGTACAGAGGCCCTAATGTGGGTCAGTGAGTCCGCAAAGATGGTTCTTTGAACCGGCACACCGCTTTATGGAGTTTTAGCGCGTGATGCTTCGCTGGGGTGGGTTGAAGGGTGGTTCCTTGGAACCTTTCGGGGATGTTTCTTGTAAACGTCCCCAAAAAGACCGGCGAGCGGTGCCCACCCCCTCTCGCCGGTCTTTTTGTTTGCAGAATGATTTATTTATCATAAAGATTGTTAGGAGCTACCCGTACGTGTAGCGCTTATCGGTGCAACGGCAGCTGTTTCTCCGACTATTCGCGTCCATTGAAGGGAGGCCTGCCTGTAAATCAGCTGCCGAACTGGGGCGTTCTGTTTTTACCGAGCGTGAGTTCTGGGCTGACGGGCTTAATAAGTTTGGCTGTGATGCGTTGACGGGAGTGGGAATTATGTCGCCACAGCCTAGTACGGGGCCATAGGGCCATTACACCTCGCCCCTCCTACTTCTCCTATGGCTGCATAAGGGTTATATAAGAAAACTGCGTGTCTCTGCGGGCAGTTCACCTGCTCCGTAGGCAGTCTCACTCAGGATAGCGCTCGTTTCACGAAGCAGTTCCGGCATGTGCGTTTGCTGTTCCTTGGTGAACTTGCCAAGCACAAAATCCGCGCTATCTATCTGCTCTGGCTCTTTGGGACCGACACCAACGCGGACGCGACCGAACGCCTCGCCCAGATGTTGAATGATTGATTTTAGCCCGTTATGGCCGGCAGATGAGCCGCCAGTGCGTAATCGTATTTGGCCAAACGGAATATCCAATTCATCGTGGACGACAGCGACCTTGTCCGCAGGAATTTTATAGAAACTAGCTACGGCTTGTACAGCTTCGCCGCTGAGATTCATGAAGGTGGTGGGTTTTATGGCAATAACCCGTGTGTCACCTATGGTGGTGCTGGTTTGCAAACACTTCAAGTCTTTTTTTGCGATCCACGACCCAAATTCGTTGGCAGCCACAAACGCATCAATTGCGGCGAATCCGATGTTGTGTCGAGTACCATCGTACTCCTTGCCCGGATTCCCAAGACCAACAATAAGCAGTGTTTTATTTTGGCCCAGTGTATAGAACTGGATGGTATCGCCTAGTTGAGGCCGTCGTTGAAAGAGTGACATATGCAGCTAGTATACGAGAAAGCGGGTACTATCAACAAATGATACCTTAAAGTGGTAAAATAGCCCCGGAACTAACAGGGTTATTTCTTGCGTGGCTCCTTCGTGGGGCTATTGCCGTGTTTATGTGTCTCGTGCTTTTCGATAAACCAGAATTGAATCGGTGATCCTTCGTAGTGCCAGCGCTCGCGAAATTGATGTTCCATAAAACGGCGGTAGCTCCAGTGAAGAAATTTGGTGTGAGCTCCGAAGATTTTAAATGCGGGAATCGGATTGTCATCTTCCTGCGTCATGTAATTGAGCTTTGGCGCACGGTTTTTTAGGCCAGCTGGGGGGTGCTTCTCGACAGTGGTGCGTAGCCAGCGGTTCAATTCACTGGTAGAAATGCGTTTGTGGCGGCGCATATCTATATCAGTAGCCAAGTCGAATATTTTTGTAACGTTTTGCCCGGTGATGCTACTGGTGAAGATGAGCGGGGCCCATGGCACGAAATCGTAGGTTCGTGCAATCTGAGGGGCGAGTGCGTCCCTTGTAAAGGCGTCCCTACCCTCCACAGCGTCCCATTTGCTGACAACAAGAATAAGTCCCTTGCCGGATTCTTTAATCATGCCCGCGATTTTTTGATCCAAGCCGACGTTGAGCTCGTTGGCATCCATGAGGAGAAGGCAGACGTCAGCCTGCTCGATGGCGCTGAGGCTGCGTACGACGCTAAAGTGTTCAATTCCGACGCCGATCTTCCCTGGACGACGAATACCCGCAGTGTCCATCAGCTCAATTTCGCGACCTTCATAGCGCACGACTGCCCGGTTAATATCTCTGGTAGTACCGGCACGAGGTGCTACGATAGCTTGCTGTTTTTTCGCAAGGCTATTAAATAGAGCTGACTTTCCGACGTTCGGACGGCCAAGCAAGGCAATGTGCAAGCGATCATCATCTTCGCGCAGTGTGGCCTTAGGGATGCTTTCAACAAGCGTATCGAGAAGCTCGCTAATGCCACGATGCTGTGTCGTACTGGTTTTAATCATGGGCTTGATGCCCAAGCGCTCAAAGGCATCCAGGTCATGGCCTTTAGCCTTATCAACTTTGTTGATGACCAGGAAGACGGGTTTGCGGCTTTTGAGGGCAAGCTTGGCGACCCTACGATCTTCGTCGGTGATGGGAATGTCCGCTTCGACTACTACCCAGATGACATCGGCGCTATCCGCAGCTTGTAGAATCTGTTCCTGGATAGTGAATTCGAAGTCATCCTCAGCTTCTTTAATACCGGCAGTATCGACGAGCCAGAAATCCTGCCCATTCCAACTGGCTTTAGCCATAATACTGTCGCGAGTTGTACCGGCCTCATGGGCTACGATCGCTTCGCGACGTTCAAGAATTGCATTGAACAAACTGGACTTGCCTACATTGGCACGCCCGACGATGGCAATAATCGGTACTTGTGAAGCACTCATAATTTTTCCATTATATCAGAGGTAGAGATATATTGACAGCTTAAAATAAAGAATGTGTAGTATGCGCCTTGGTAACCTTGTTAGCGCTCGCTGATTTGGTAGCTTCCTGGTTGTATGGTGCCAAGTTTGTATGGGCCAAAGGCAGTTCGATGTAAGACAGTAATGTTATAGCCGAGGGCAGCAAAGGTGCGGCGAATTTGTCGATTGCGACCTTCATGCATTCTTATGCGCCAGCTGCGGTCGTCGCTACCATGCAATCGTTCTAATATAAGGTTACTGGGGCCGTCACTGAGTTGAATACCCTGTTCGATCATCTGGCGGTGGGGTGATTGTAAAGCCCGGCCTAAACGTATTTCGTAGACTTTAATTTTTTCATACTTTGGGTGGGTTAAGGTTTGTGCCAGCTGACCATCATTGGTTAGCAGTATTAGCCCAGACGAGTCTTTGTCCAGACGTCCTACAGGGTTGAGTGACTGTAGCTCCTGCGGCAATAGGTCGTAGATCGTCTGGCTCCCCTGCCCGTCTCTGCTGACGACATAACCGATGGGTTTGTTGAAGAGAATGGTCTGAGTGGCGTGCGATGCCTGCAAGGGTTGACTATCCAGAAGTATGGTATCTGCATCTGTTACTTCCTGCCCGGTTTGGGCGGGTTTGCCATTGACCCATACACGACCATTGGCTATGGCGGTGTCGGCTGCTCGACGGGATAGAGTGCTCGCGGTCGCTATCCATTTATTGATTCGCATGGTTGGTAGTATACGCCTCTAGAGTGAGATACTATTGGGATCTATAGGTGCGCCATTAGCATTCGTAGCCGTAGGAGAAATAACGTGGCCTGGCTGATGTTGCATGGGGTTCATACCCGGCAGTCCAGTCATCTCATCAGAAGTTTGCATCTCTGGAGTGCTACCATCGGGATTTATGCCTTCTTTAGCAAGCAGCTCGTGTAGATTGGGCTCAGTGTTCGTGCCAGTATCGGGGAGCGGCTTGATTATTTTTTTATTTGAAATGGTGACGTTATCACCCATAACTGAACTGGCAACATTGGATGTTGCTGGTTTGGGATTATCTTCAATCGATGGTTTAGCTGAAGCTGGTGGTGTCGGTATTACCGGTGCGGGTGTAGGTGCTAGAGGTGTATCTTGTTCGGTAGGAGGCGCAGATGGAATTTCGGGCACGGAGGCTGGTGGCGTAGCAACTGGGGGTGGAGTTATCACGGGTGCAGGTGTTGGCACTGGAGTTGCGGGCGCTAATCCCGGAATTGGAACTATGGGTGCAGGTGGGGTTGGTAGTTGTGTAGGCGTCTCAGTGGCGATTGGCTTTGCTGGTTCTGGGCTAGTGCCGGGGCTGCCGGATATAAGGTCTTTAACTGCGGCATCCATTACTGTATTGCCATCTGCAGTAGGTACAGGGCTAGTGCCGGCGGTAAAAGTATCTATTTGAGCTTGTACAGCGGCTTGTTCGGTTGCGGTGTCTTGCGCTTCGGCATTCGCTATTTTTTTATCCTGTTCTTGGGTAGGTGCAGTCGGGTTTGGCAACGTCGCTACCGGTACTGTAGCAAGGACTGGTGGAGTCGCTATTGCAGTTGGCGTTGGCGTAGGTGCTGGTGGTGGAAGCGCGACTGGGGTTGACGCAGTTACGGGTACTGTTGGGGTTGGGGGCGCGAGTGCAGGAGCTGTCGGTACGGCGGGAGGTGTCAGTGGCGTAGCAACTGGGGGTGGAGTTATCACGGGTGCAGGTGTTGGCACTGGAGGAATGGTGGGTGCGACAGGTGTTGCCGAAGCTGGAGCTGCGACAGGTGCAGGTGGTATTGTTGATGCTGATGGAGTGGGGGTTGCTGTCTGCTGAACAGGAGGTACGGCTTGAGCTACTGTAGCAATTTCTGGAGTGACTTGAGGTGTTGGCGGTGGTGCAGTAGGTACCATCTGTGCTGGAGCTACAGCGACAGGCATAGCTACTGGCGCTGCGACAGGTGTTGCCGGAGCTGCGACTGGGGCTACCGCCGGTTCGCCGATTAACAAGTCGCTAGCACTTTTCACGATGTCCTCGAGTGTTACTTGTGACTTGACAAGGTATCGGTCGGCGCCTAGCTTGTCGGCACGAGTTTTATCTTCAGCTTGGCCAAGGGCTGTTAGCATGATAACTTTTACATCCTTGAGGCCCTCAGTATTGCGCAGAATATCTAGCATTTCGAAACCACTAATGCGCGGCATCATGACGTCGGAAATAATCAGGTCAGGCTGTTCCTTTTTGGCGATAGATAGAGCTTCTTCCCCATCTTTGGCAGAGACGATATCGTAACCTTCGGCTTGGAGACGGGCCTCATAGATTTCGCGTAAGTTATTGTCGTCCTCGACCAACAGAATTTTTGCCATTAGTTACTACCTTATAGTCCATTGCTTATGTTTAATTTCATTGTAGCACGATTTTTAGAGATGTAACCCTCCTCTACTGTGATGATGTGACTGCGGCTTTTGCTTGCATTTGTTGCGCCCTCAGGCTATCTATACGTGGCAGGTTAATGAAAAAGGTGCTTCCTTTACCGAGCTCGCTCTCAACCCATAAGCGACCTTGATACATTTCGATAATTTTTCGACAAATAAAGAGGCCTAAGCCGGTGCCTCCAATAGTTCGGGTGGCAGAGCTGTCTACGCGGTAGAATTTTTGGAACAAATGGGGAATGTCTTCGGCTGGGATACCTGAGCCCGTGTCGCGAATGTAGATTTGGACGACTTCAGCATTGCCGGTTAAGCCAATGCTAATTTTGCCGCTGTCCGTGTACTTGCAGGCATTGTCGAACAAGTTGGTTATGACTTCTCGAAGGCGGTCAGGGTCAGCATTGACATAGTACAGAGGTTTGATGACTTTACGACCATCTTCGTCTGATTTCGTGGCATCAATAGCTTCATCGCTGCCGACGATGAATTCGGCCGCTAAGCCTTTTTTCTGTGCAGAGAAACGTAAGTCTTCCACAAGTTGTTCCATGAAGGCCCCTACTTCAATAATTTGAGGATGATTGGTCAGTCGACCATCTTCGGCTTTAGCGCTGGTTAGTAGATCCTGAAAGAGCTCACCAAGGTGCTGGGTGCTGGCATGAGCTTTCTCTAAGAAGCCACGAGCTCTTGTATCGATAGTGCTTACCTTCTCATTGAGGGCAAGGGCTAAGTATCCTTCAATGGCGGCGACCGGTGTACGCATTTCATGACTGGCAGTGCTAATAAATTCAGCGCTCTGTTTTTCAGCAGCTCGCTGCTCACTTATGTCACGCATGACCGCTACTGCGCCGTATACTTCTCCGCTAGGCGTAACAACCGGTGAGATGACCAAGGAAATGACCTGTTTTTTGTCATTTCGTGAGGTAATTTGTAGAGTGCTGTTTATGAACGCTTTGTGAGTTAGTACGGCGGTGAATGGATAGTCTTCTTCGGGAATTTCTGCCCCGTCTTCCTTGGTTACCTTCACTACTAGCTTGACTTCGACTCCCGTAGCTTCTTCCGTGGTCCATCCGGTCATATTAGCGGCTGCGCGATTCATAAGGGTGATCTGGCCCTCGGTGTTTGTGACTATGACACCATCAGCGATCGATTGGATGAGAATTGCTGATTGAGTCTGATTGGTACGGAGCATACCAGTGAGCTTGCTCATTTGTTGGTCTTGTTGGCTGACAAAACGATTACGCCAGAAGAAGTACGCGATGAGTGCAGACAATATCGAACCACCGAGCATAATCCAATCTTGCTCGCTGACGGCGCCAGGGCGGAAGTTACTATGTGTTAATACAAACACTCCACTGAGGAGAACAGAGCCCATGAGAACTGGCAACCCATACATACCATTAAGCGCGGCCATAAGTATCCAAGGGATTACATATGCCATGGCTCCCCAGGTGGAGCCAGTGTTGGCAATGCCATTCAGGAGAACTAGGGCATTTAACATCGTAGCGATGAGGGTCGCAATTGCTAAACCAAGGCGTGGCACGACCCAATAGAGGCCTAATAGATAGAGTAGGACCAAGGCAGACAGTACTGGAGTCACCAAATTGTCTAGATTTAGTGTGTGCCATATGCTTCCTGCGCCTATGTGAGGCAGGAAGCGCATGATAAGATAACCGACTACGACAAAGGCGTTAGACAGCACGATGATGATCCAGTATACGCGATACCAGACTTTCGACACATGAAACATAAAGTCATCAACGACCATTGACTTTAGTATACTACGGTTATGCTTTTATCACAGGCTGGTTCATTGTGATTCTCTCTCTGTTATGCTAGAATAAAACGGCTATTAGTGAACAAATATCGTTCACTTATGCGGCCCCTTCGTCTAGTGGTCCAGGACGTCAGGTTCTCATCCTGAAGATCGCGGGTTCGACTCCCGCAGGGGTCACCAATATGAATTTAATAGAGGTGAAGCTGTTTATTGTTGGCTTCACTTTTTGTTTTGTCTCAATTTTCCGTATCTGCTAATTCCCATACGGTCCACGCCCCCTCTAGACTATTTACTTATTTTAATAAATATGTCATAATCCATATTTGTGAATGAGTTACTACCTGGTGCATTGATGGCTGAAAGTATTGGTCTTAGCTCTGCCGACCTTCTCACATCGGAGATGATTGCAGACGTCTTTGCGCAGTTCGACCGCGGCGAGTTGCCTGAACTACCCATAGAAAGCGGCTTTAAGGTGGTTATTGATCGCCGCCCATCCGGCCATGAAAATGATTATCTTTCTGCTGATGAGTTTGCTGCCTACGCCAGTCGTCGCGAGATTGCCGTAGCAGCGCCGGGTACTAGGCTATATAACCACGATTGTGGTCATGTAGTTGTCGATATGCTTATGCTGCGTTCAGCATCTGTTGCCGATTTAGTATGTCGAGCGTCTTCTAATGCCCTGGCTACTGGTCGTGCAGAGGAATTCATAGCCTTTGACACTCTTGGTGATAATATGAGTTTGGCCAATACGGTGGGGCCGACCCAGTCTTCGGGTTAGAGGTTGTAGAAGAGGTCCGAGTTGCTCTAAAGACGCTCGCCAAATTATATGCTGACGATTACCCCGCGCAGCAAGCAGTATTCGAAGCTACCTGGCATGCCCTTCGCCTTGATGGTCACATACGGAATATACATAAACACACGAGCTCTCTAGCGTATACCCTAAATGGAGCGAATGAATAGTCCTGAGTAATTCCGACTTTCAACGTATGCATTTAAGACCTCGTGTTTCTTGTAGCTGGTGTGATTACTGAAATCGGAGTGCATCTATCTTCCTTGTATTATCCATTTCATAAATTGCTCTAATGATTGACCACTACCGAAGAGTTTCCTTTTAAGCGGATATAACCTTCTTTGTATATGGGTCACCATGTCTAATTTCTATCATTTACGAAACGCGTAACAGATATAAAATCCCAACAGAATTGTATGATGTGGTGGTAAGCTTATGATTACTTCAAATGCACCTGACTTTATAATTTTCCTAAATACAATTTTATTGCCCCGTAACCCTATTGAAAGAGTTAAGGATAAAGGATGGGGTATTAGCAGGGTTAGCAGGACTAGATGTAGTTGACGAGTCCTTCAGGTTACAAAGCGCGACTGGGCAAATGCCCTGGTGGGAGGAATAATAAACCTTGCTGTATACGGTCCTAGGTCATGATAAGAAAATTGAACTGAGCTCTTTGCAACACAGAGCCCAGTTCTAGCTTTCTTTGTCCGTGAATCTAAAAGATGATTTTGATATGATTATATTTTATGGTCAAATCAACTAGACACGCTATTTCAGTAGTTATTCGTAATTCTAAAGGTGAGACCTTGTTTGTGCTCCGCTCGCCCAATAAGAAAAGTTTTCCACTGGTTTGGAGTTTACCTTCTCATTGGGTTACGGATGGTGAAACGTCTGAGGCAACAATTGTTCGTATTGGTCTGCATAAACTGGGTGTCAAACTTACACCTGTACGTCTCCTGAATGAGGGATATGGTGATCGACCTGATTTTAGGTTGTTCATGCACGACTATGAAGCAAGGATTATCGGTGGGACGCCTTACCTCGCATCCGAGGATTATGTTGAATTGAAATGGGCAGATGCCGCCTCGTTTCTTGCGATGCTGTCGGTCAAAGGTGAGTGTACTCGGCTGTACAGCGAGCATTTGGATCAGACTAAGACCTGATAGTTCAAGACTCAATATCCCTGCCCTCCTCTTTTTACGTCTAGTTTTTCTAAATGTTCATTCATCCACTCCACACTCTTCCAAAGCTGCTTTCAGGTAGGTATCCGTCCCGGGTTACCAATGAGAAATAATGAGATGAAGCTTTCCATTTAACTAGAGCTTTCTAGCGAAAGTTATAAGCTTTTAGTTGAGCAGTTCTCCTTTCCATTCCGAGGCATGTTCATGTTGGCCTTCGTACTCTCCCTTTTCCCAATCGGATAGGCCTTTAATCTCTTGGGCAATTCTGGTAGTGAGCTCGGGTATATGTGACAAAGAAAATGGTATCCCTGCCATAATGATTGATTCGGCGCAAATGGGGATGAAGTGTGCATCCCACGCAAATTGAGCATCCTGAGCAATGCGCATTGATCTTGCCAGGTGGTAGAAGTTCGTGAGAATTCCAACGCGACTTTGCTCTATCTCTGATCCATATACTTTCCATAGCGCACGAAAATTGCCTGGTGTATCGGAGCCTGAGGCGATACAAACTATATTGCTCCGGGGGACTGCGTTATTTTCCAGAAACGACCGCATGCCGACAACTTTCCTCCATTTCTCCTTGCCCTGCTCTTCTACGCCCCCGCCTATAAGGATAAATTTACCGGTACGTATCAATGGGTTGTTATAGAGCTCTATTGCGGCTCGCATTCTTACTTGACCACCAAGATAGAGGCCGTGTTGGTCGATCTCGTCAAATGCACCTTGCTGATTCAGTCCGCTGGCGCAAAGGACCACAACATAATCGTATGTATTCACGGGTGTAGTATGTCAACTTTAGGCCATGCTTACAACCGAACTCTTTATTCTTCTCAACGAACGAGGCGAATGACACGACGGATGATGCCGATACCGTAAACCGCGATGACAAGGAAGACGAGGATGCCGACCATGACATCTTCAGACTGATCGATATTATAATTATTGGTAAGGTGGAGCCACATACCGAATTCGTCAAAGGACAATGCAAGGCCGATGCCGTATACTATAGCGAGCAGCGTACGGGAGACTTGCTCCCAGACAATAGAGATAAAGCCGACAATAGCTAGCACGATGATGCCGTAGGTGAAGTGGTGGACATGAGTACCATGGACTGCGAGAAAGAGACCCGGTGATGTGTCCACGATAAGTCGGGCTATGAGAAATGTTGGAAGGAAGCCAGCGAGAACCCAGAATGGTATTTGACGGCTACGTCTAGCAATAAGCTCATGATATGCATACCTAAATGCTTTGAGTGTGGGGGTGATCATAGTATTAGTGTAGCAGTTCGTGAAAGCGGCAAAAGTTAGTCCTGTGTCAAATAAGTTTGCTCGTCTAGCAACCTCCAGCTAGCATTGTTTATTGAATCTTCAAGGGAACGGTATGCCAAGTACCCAAAAGCCTAAAGCCGGCTCTTGGCAAGTCAGTCAAGTTGTCGAATCGCCAGCGCATAAAAGTACGGCAAGAGAGAAGCTGGCTACAAAGCACAGAAGCATAAGCGAAAAGCTAGCTCAATTACTTGAGCTTGCTCATTGAAGCGTTACTGGTTATCGTTCAACTCGGCAAACTTAGCGGCCATAGTCGGGTTTCCACGGGTGAGGTGTTTGATAGTCAGATCTTCAGTCTTATTGTTGGCAAGACGGAGATTGTTTTCCGAGGAAAGCAAAGCGTCTTTTGTTTTTTGGAGGTGATCAATAGTTTTGTCAATTTCTTCTATGGCCGTCTTGAATCTGCGGCTGGCAAGATCGTAATTCTTGGCAAACCCTTCCTTGAATTTGTTTATGTTATCTTCGAAGTTAGTGATGTCGATATTTTGAGCCCTAACTAAGGCAAGCTCCGACTTGTATTTGAGCGAGTTAAAAGCGGCGTTGCGAAGGAGGGTTATCATCGGGATGAAGAATTGTGGGCGGATGACATACATCTTGGGATATTTGTGCGACATATCCACGATGCCGGTATTGTATAGTTCACTATCTGATTCAAGCAGCGTCACTAGAATGGCGTACTCACACTTTTTCTCGATGCGGTCTTTGTCCAGCTCACGCAAGAAGTCTTCGTTTTTATGCTTGGTAGCAGTTTCGTCACCTTCATTCTTCATCTCGAACATGACCGAAACGATTTCGTTTTCAGCTTCGTCGGTCTCGCGGTAGATGTAATCGCCTTTGCTGCCAGTCTTTGCGTCGTTATCTTTCTCGAAGTAGGCCTTTGGAAAAGCAGTGGCGCGAAGCTTATTGAATTCGATTTCACAGTGCTGTTCGAGTGTTTCGCCGACCATTTTAGTAGAAAGCTTAGCCTTCATATCCTTGTAGTAGGCGATCATTTCGTCTTTTGTCTTGAGCTCGGATTCGTATTTATCCTTGAGGGACGATTCGAGTAATTGTTTCTCGGTGTCTTTGCTCTTGAGTTCACTAGCAAGCTCATCACGCTCTTTTTCAACTCTATTAACAGCCTCTGTCACGGCAAGCTTCTTCTCGGTTTCAATGGATTGCAGCCTTGCTCTTAACTCGGCTAATTCCGCTTCTTTTATTGATGATAATTGTGCCATCGCTAGGTCTTTCTCGGCCTTAACTTCTGCAAGCTCAGCATCCTTTTTAGCTGCATCGGCCTGGAGTTGGTTTTTAGTGTTGGCTTCTGCAAGTTTGACGGCATTTTCCTTATCTTTTTCCAGTATCTCGATGCGCTCAAGTAATTCACGCTCGAATTCGTGATCGCGCACTTGTTTCAGGATATCGGCAAAGCCGGCTTCGTCAACTTTGAAGGTTTTCTTACAGTGGGGGCATATTATTTCGTTCATATTGGCTCCTATTGGTATTAAAGTGGCTCGTGTCAGTAATCTCTAATACGACTCATCAGAATTTCGTGAATACCATGTGAGATTGACATTCATTGAGCTCACAGTCTCTAGATGGGCCATCTGTTGTCTACCACTTCTTATTATACAGATATCTGATCTCGACCTGGCAAGGCAGACAAAACCTTCGCCGGTGTTGAAGCTTACTACCCGCATGCGGGACAGCTATCGTTTAGCATGTAATACGGCAATATTATGCTCAACACGTATGTTAGGCATGGGCTTACCGGCAAAGAATTCGTGAACGGCCCGTTCTACACCTGGTAACTCAGGACGCTGGTAATCGTCTATAAGCACTGTGCCGTCTCGACTCATTTTTGGCCAGACTAACCTGAGCGAATCAAGAATAGAAGTGTAAAAATCACCGTCTAAGAATGCAAATGCAATCGACTTGGGAACATCGGCGTTTGTTAACGCATTAAACCATCCCTTGTGTATTATGGGAGTCTTTAGTTTAGCAATATGGAACTGACGCAAGAATTCTTTTTTGCTGACTGCCAGCTTGCCTGCCTCAAAATTGACTCCGGCTGCACTGGCGTCTCCGGTAGCCTTTTGAGGAAGTCCCTCGAATGAGTCGTAGACGTGAAACGATCGTGTTTGCTCATTAAGCTCATTTAGTTGGCGTTGGATAAATAGACTGGTGGTGCCGACATAGCAGCCGAACTCTACGACGGCACCAGGTATCTTCGTAAGCAGTACTTGTTCTAGCTCTCGCCAAATGAGAGCAATATCTGCTCTGGAGACTTGATCGGAAATAAGCAGTTGGCCACGAAATTTGTTAGCCGCAGTATTCGACACACGATGGAATGAGTATGCATCAGGGTTATCCATGGACATGTGCCTCAGGCAGTTCGTTCCAGTCAGATAGATAGTGCGGTGAACGAATCTGGTGCTTGGGTTGCCAACTCTTGTTTAGATCCTCGGCCGCATAGTAGAGTTTGCTCTTACCGTATTTTTTAGTTATAAGGTCCAACGCCTGCATGCGTGCCGTTTGACGATCGTGTTTGTCGGGGCTTACGGCCTGAAGGATGTCTATCTGTAGAGAGCGTTCAGGCACTAGGTCGTATAAGAAGACTCCTAGTCGATGGTACTGCTGCCGATTACTGAAGACTTCTCCTAGCTCTCGAACAAGCGATGAGATTATCTCGCCACTATCATTAGTGGGTTGGTGTAGCATAAGTTCCCGCATCCAGCGTCGATAACCTGGCTTATGGCGATTGGTATTCGTAAAGAAGCCGATACGCTTAGCGAGCAGGCTTTCGCTGCGTAGCTTAAAAGCGGCTTGTGCTCCGAGAGTTGCAATAGCCGACTCAAGGATGTGGGCTTCCGAAATATCTTCACCAAAGGTGCGACTCCGCACGATGCTCTTAGCGGCTTCGTGCTCGCGTGCTAATGGGTGGCACGCTGTTCCATTTAGCTCGGTGACAAGCTGGCGCCCATGAACACCCATTAACTGTTGGGCATGCTGCGGACGCAATCGAGCCAATGCTAATGCCGTGCCGATGCCCTCGGCTTTTAGCTTTGGGGCTAGTCGCCATCCCACACCCCATACATCGCCAATGGGTACACTGTTTAGTGCATTTTGCCAGCCCTGCTCATCTAAATTTATAAAACTGAAAACACCGTTGTAAAGCTCCTGTTTCTTCGCAATATCGCTCGCCAGTTTCGCAAGTGTTTTACTGGTCGCGATACCTATACTCACCGGTACACCGATATTCCTAGAGATACTCTGGCGTACGACGCTGCCCCATGCATTGTAATCGGCAATGGACATTGTAGATAAATCCAGAAACGACTCATCCACTGAATAAACTTCGATGCGAGGCGTGACAGTGGTAAGTAGCGAGGTGATGCGTTTGCTGATGTCTCCGTAGATGCCGAAATTCGCTGAAAAGGTGGTGACCTGTTCGCGTTTGAACATCTCCCGCCATTGGAAGGCTGGTGCACCCATGGGTACGCCAAGTTTTTTCGCTTCGTTGCTTCGCGCCACGACACAGCCATCGTTACTGCTAAGTACGACCACTGGCTTGCCTTCTAGTTCTGGCCGAAAGAGTCGCTCGCAGCTGGCAAAGAAGTTATTACAGTCAACTAGGGCAAAGACGCTCATGATCAATAGCTGATTTCTTTCTTTGGACCTGTTCCTTTTGGGGGTTGCACGGCCCCTTTTCTGAGCTCATGGATGGTTGACGTAATAACACCCCAGAGCATCGCTCCTGGTGTCATTGTGGCATATATTGAAACGGCAAATTCGCTAAGTGTCTCATCCCACCAGAGCACCACATCATTGTCTCGAGCGTCAAGAGCCCGGTCCACGATGGCAACATCACCATCGAATACGCCGGTATCCTCCCATGCATTGCCGCGTATACGAAATAAGTAAGTACTGGTGGCGTGGTGAATAAGCAGTGTATTTAGGTCAAGTCCATGTATAGTTTTATCTAGAGCAGGGTTCGGGAAGCCGGTATGTACGCTTACGCCATGTATGGTCTGATCATCCTCGTGCATATTACTCTATTCTACTTCATCGCAGCACTGGTAGACTACCGGTGACTACTTCTTGTCAAAATATTGACCTGTACAGCGCCCCTGAGTAATCATGCAAAAAATGACGAAGTGCAGCAGCTTCCTCACGGTTATATGCAGGATGTAGGTGGGTTATTGGCTTCGGAAGAGATTTTTCAACCCCGACGACTACCCTATCTCGGGTTTTAGGATAGAGCTTTTGGAGTTCGTCTAAGGTGGGCATTTGAGCGGGGATATAGTTTGGGTCTACGCTATTAGCCATGAATGCATGTCGAATACGATTTATACTTCTACCCCAGCATATTTGATCGGTCATAATAAGCACATTCTCGGCACTGATTTTTCCTAGCAGCACTCTAACATGCTGCCTGAGGTTCTCATCCCAGAGCGATTCATCAGGAGAATGGCCAATCGGCGGGTATCCGGCTGCTAGAAAACTGAATCTTGGAACCGTGTCGATATGCCCTGCCGCTTTTGCTAGCCGAAAAACGCTATGGGTAATAAGCGTGGGTACTCGCCCCGACACATCATCTCCTACAATAAGGTCTATCGGCTGCTCTTCGTGAGCTTCAAGTACCAACTCCTCAACACGCCTAAGCTGGTTAAAACCTGCAACCAGGCTGGCTGGATAGGCAAGGTCAGGCTCTGCAACGTATGGGTGCTGGCTTATTGTCTCCGGCGTATAAAGAGTAGACATGAATATAGGTACTATATAATAATAGTTGCTTTATGGCCAAGGGTGGCTGATCAAATGTAAAAATACTATCGCTATTATTTGATCGTATTCAGGAATTCAACAAGCTCACGAGGAGTAATTTCAGCCTTCACGAGGTAAGCATCAGCTTGCTTTTCAATGTCAGTACGTACTCCTTCGCGTTGTTCGAGGTTGGTGGTGATAACGATTTTTGCCTTTAAGGGTGGCGCTCCGGGACCACGCAGGCGACGTAAGATGTCGATACCTGTGATGGTTGGCACCATGAGGTCAAGCAGGATGATATCGAAGCTATTGCTCTGAGCGAGCGTTAGCCCACGCTGTCCATCAACTTCGACAGTTACCGTGTAACCGGCACGCGTTAAGGCTCGTACATAGAGTTCACTTATAAATTGTTCATCCTCAATAATAAGTACTTTACGCTGTGATTGTTCATTTTTAACTTCTGGTTCCATGATTACCTGCTATATAAAGAGTGATTTTTGATCCAGCCGTGAGCACCACGGACGATGTCATTATTATCACCGTTTTTCTGTTCGTCGGCAAGCTTGGCATACGGCAGGATGGTGAAGCCGAAAGTGCTTCCCTGGCCTTCCTTACTGCGCACCCAGATATTGCCTCCGTGTGCATCGACGATGGCCTTGCTAAGGTACAACCCGAGGCCGGTACCGCCGATCTCTCCGCGTGAACGATGTGAACGGTAGTATTTATCAAATAAGTTGCCGATGACTCCTTCTGGTATGCCCGCACCGAAGTCCTCGACGGTTGTCTCTATGAGCCCTGCCTTATTCAGCGATGACTTGACGATGATTTTTTTACCGCTCCCACTGTATTTAATGGCATTGTCTATAAGGTTCGCAAGCACTTCGTAAATACTGACGCGATCGACACCAACTGTTGGTAAGTTCTTACCGACCGTAGTCTCAATGATAACGCCTTGGACATGCGCCCGTAAGGCCAAATCGTTTGTCACGGTACCGATTATTTCTGGCCAGCGCTCTTCGTGTAATTTTAGGGTAAGCTGGTCGTTCTCAACCCGTGAGACATTCAGCATGTTATTAATGAAGGCGGTGAGACTGGCTGCCGTGGCATTCATTTTATGCAGGTAACCATTGAGTTCCGGTGTCAGCTTGCCTTCCAGATCTTCTTCGAAAATATCTATATAGCCACGTAACAGTGTGACGGGAGTGCGTAGTTCGTGTACGGCCAAGGCGATGAAGCCAAGTTGCTGGTCATCCTGGCTGTACCTTTCGGTATGGTCAAATAATACGAGTATCGTCTCAAAACCCTCGGGATTCTCGGTATTAAAGTAAGCTGCGAGATCAAACTGACGTTGTTGGGTCTTTTCATCTTGGATTCGTAATCGTACCCGTTCCCAGGTCTTCGTGGCCACAGCAGCACTGTGTTTTGCCGTGTCAAGCCATTTATCGAATGTTTCATCAGTGTTGAACGACATATCCAACACCGAGTACACACTTTGTCCGGTAACTTCGGCAGCCGTACGTTGTATATATTCACCAGCGGCATGGTTAGCGAATATGACATTTTGGTTTTTGTCCAAGACGAGGAGCGGTAGTGGCAAAGAGTTAGCTACAAAATTAGTTTTAAGATCGACGGGCTTGCTTGCTTCGGTCTGCTCCAGTGAATCCACGACACTCGCTAGCTGATAAACATGGCTGACGAGATTCATTACAAGGTCGTGGCCAAGGAAGCTTTTTTTTAGATCTGGCGCTGGCACATTGGCTGTTTCAGGCGCGATATGTAGAATCGCCTGCCAAATAAGCTTTGTCGGTTGCACAAGATAACGAGCGCTCAACCACGGCAAGATGGTAAGGCTCAACAGGGATGTAAGTATTAAAGTGACTATAAGTTTTTCACTGTTTAAACCAATGACATGCTCCATAAACCACCAGTCTGCGAAGATAAGGAGGTTGTTCACCAAGAGCACTGTAATAAGGCGGCTGCGTACCTGAGAAGCAAATCGCTGTAGGTTATCCATATAGTTAGTGGAAGCTGACGTTAGTGGTATTTCCTACGACAGTAATCCAAGTCCTACCCGGATTTAAGCTAATGGCCTTACCAGCAGCATCAGTAAAGGTAAAGTTTTCAGCACTACTGTTTTTGTGCCATGTACCTTCTGTTGCGCTCCCGTCTTGGAAAATAAAGGCGTGGCCGCTGCCGATAGTGCCGTAGCTGGTGTGCTTATCATCCGGTTCAATGCCTTGCGGCATGGTAAGCACAACGACGACATCAGTTGTTATTTGACCTTGAGTGCCAGCTTGGTCGATTTCTAAGTGAGGCTTGCCACCTTCACTCCTGGCGTAGTGATCCGTGCTCGGATCATAGTCATAATGTACATTATAGTCAGTGCTGGAAATAGCCAGATCTATACTACTGGCAGAGGGTGTCTTAGCAGGTTGTTTTGCTGCCTTGCGTAAGAGCCCTATATACTTTGCGGCTCCAAAACCTTTTTTGGCTTCCAGAATATTTAGCTGATTTATGTCTGTATACACATTATGTGGCGCATCTCTGCTGGCAATGCGTTGGTATGAGGCACTATTGTAAAATTGATCGAGGTCTTTGGCATTCCATGTTTTCATGTCACTCAATGCTTCCGGACTTCCCCCAACGTGAGCGATAGCAGCATCAAAACCCATACCCCATTGAATGTAGTACGGTCGAACTGATCGAACCGGTCCGAGATATACAGGCGTGGTGTCCTGATAGATTGCTTCAAAGCGGGTAATACCCCCTTCAGCCACGGCTTCGAACACCACGCCAGCTTGATCCAGGCCTGATTGTGGCCGAGCGAATGTACTATTCTCGATCATAACGGCAGTTGTTGGTCGTTGATTGATGCTCGGGTCAACCTGTAAGCCCGTAAGGGTTGAGGCTACAGTAGTCGGTTTTATGACAACTGGCTTTTTATGAATGGCAGCAGCTTTAATGGGTGTTTTTTTGTGGAAGAAAAGAGCATATGCTCCAGCGCCACCACCTACAAGCAGTACGGCAACAACAAAACCTATAAGAATCCATTGTTTTTTGCTTAAACTTTTTAGCCATACTTTGAAGGAACGACGTTGTCTCTTTGAGTTGTTCGTTAGGTTGGCACTCATATCTATTTGTTCTTCGTTTTGATCCTGCGCAGCTATCGCTTCTGGGGGTCGGAACCCATCCCCGGGTTCATCGTTATCATGGCTTTCGCGAAGACTATTCTTGTCAATTGGCATGATCTTAATTGTAACAGCTTATGATTTAGTTTTGGACCGCTTTTATAAGGCGGCAAGCATACTGTCGATACGTTTGAGACTAACTGCCTTACCCAAGATGGTCAGAGTCTCAGCGAGGCTTGGGCTCGCGGCTGCTTGAGTGGTGGCAATACGGATAAGACTGAAGAGTACTGCTGGTTTTTGATGGGTATGTTCTAATAAATTATTCAGTTGAGTAGTTATATTCTCAAGAACAAAATCACTAGCCGCAAGTGTTTCCCTGCTCTGCTCTAGCAACTGTTTTAGCTCGCTCGCGTCAAGTTTTTTTAGTTGTTTGTGATTGGTCCATAATTCTGGCTGGACAGATGGTAGTTCGACAAAGAAAAATTGCGTAAGACTGGGTAACTCAGCAAAGTACTTCAGACGTTCTTGCACCAAACCAAGGACGCCTTTTTTATAAGTATCATCGTATCCTTTGGCTGTAGCAGGCCAGAAGTCAGCTACCTTGTCATAGAGTTCGTCAAGCGGTAGCTCACGGATGTATGCACCATTCATCCAAAGCAGGCGTTGTTCATCGAATTTTGCACCACCACGTTGCACGCGTTCGAGTGTAAACTTCTCGATAAGTTCCGGCACGGTAAAAAGTTCTTGCTCGGTGCCATCATTCCAACCCAACGTGGCCATAAAGTTGATAAGTGTTTCTGGTAAGTAACCTTCGCGGGCGTAATCCAAAATATCTTTCGCACCGTCACGCTTGCTTAGCTTCTTTTTGCCGTCGGGCCCCATGACAAAGGGCACAGTGGCAAGTATCGGTGGTTCTATCTCCAGGGCTTCGTAAAGGTTAAGGAATCTAGGGACGCTGGCGATGAATTCTTGTGAACGGATTACATGGGTACATTTCATGATCAGATCGTCGATGACATGGCAGAAGTTATAGGTCGGGTATCCATCACTCTTTATCAAGATAAAGTCGTCTATAGCTTCCTCGCCTGCATGCAACTCACCAAGTACTGCATCTTGCCAATCGTAGGCTTTTGGGTCGCTTTTGAAGCGCAGCGGTTGGGTACCATCCCACTCCGGTGGGTTGCTGGGACGATGATCTCGGAACAGGAATGGTTTTTTTGCTGCCTTAGCCTCTTCGCGGAAAGCTTCCACCTCTTCAGGAGTGTACGGATCGGCATAGGCCCGGCCTTTTGTAAGGAGTGTTTTCGCCCACTGCTTGTAGGTATCTAGACGTTCGCTCTGCTTGTAAGGAGCGTATGGGCCACCAACCTCAATGCCTTCATCCCATGTGAGTCCTAGCCAGCGTAGTGACTCCATGATATGCTCGGCGGAGCCAGCTACTTCGCGGACTTTATCAGTGTCCTCTAGTCGTAGAATGAATTGACCGTCAGTTTGTCGCGCTATTAACCAAGCGAATAATGCCGTGCGTACGCCACCAACGTGCATATAGCCGGTCGGGCTGGGAGCAAAGCGAGTACGTGCGGGTTGTTTCATGCTGGTGATTATAGCTGCAAACAGAGATGAAGTCTATGGGGGTAGCTCGGCACTAAGCGGATTTTATTTTAGGCGATCTCTTACACGCTTTAAGGCGTAGGCGGCACCAATAAAGAAGGCTTCCGTCCTGAGAATAGATCGTTCGCGTCTGGTTGTCGCCAGACCCCGCGCCTTTTTATACGACTCGGCTTGTGCGATATTACGCATGCGGCGCGCTTGTCGTCGTCCGGCAGTGGTATCGGGCTGTTGTTCGAGAACGCTCCAAAAGGTCTGGCGATCATCGACTTCAGAGGGCCTTCGACTAAACTGATCTTCTATGCCTCCTATTTCACCCAAGGATCGGGCTATCTGGCGTATACGTTCAAAGTTTCCCTGCTTCATGTCGGCTAAGGAGACAAAACCCATTTCGGTGGTAAGTGCGCCTAGCTGTTTGGCGATGTCAAGCAATCTCTCAGGATCTCTAGCCCCAGGCCGGCTTTCGGCAAAATGCTCCAGTAATATGCTATTCCGCCTGTCAAATAGTGTGTCTAGTTCGGTGCGACGAGCGTTCACTTTCTCGGTCATCGGGGAGCCGACGCCGAGCATCATTCCTACTCTCCTCGCCAGCACGTATAGCTGCTGCTCATGCTCCGCATCTAGCGACTCGGGTGGTGTAGTGGTGCCCGAACCAAAGAATGCAGCTTTTGTACTCTGCAGAAAAGCTGTTCGTTTTGCTGCTTTTTCAGCCTCGTTTCCTCCAGCCTGCAATGCCATACTATCGGTGATTTCCAACATGGCCATGAATGCTGCACCCTTTTGAAGTGTGTCTAGCCGTTGTTCGGCGGGTGGCCTAGAGGAAGATTGCATTGCTACAAGTGGCTCAGCGATCTCACCGAGATGGCCGGGATAATATCTATTATCAAAGTGAGGACCCTCTTGTAGGAGCTCAGGGGGCATCTCAGTGACTAAGGTCTGTTGAGCTGCATGCAGTCCACCATTCGTTATATTGGTATCGAATAGTTCCAATCCATATAAGCCTGGAGTAAGAGGCAGTGTATTGCCCGCAGTTAGCATGATGTTATTTTAATATTTATTGATTTATAATCAACCGACGAGAAACCTTGCATACAGTGGCGTGTGATCTGACGGATGACGCTTTAGCAACTTGAATTCTTGCAGAAGGAGTTTGCCACAAGTGGTCCAAAGAAGATTATCGTAGTTGGCTTGGATGAGCGGAAATTTCCCAACGAGCTTCCAGGTTGGATTCATAAGGCTGCCGGTAGCCCGACTATAGCGTGAGGGATTGTCGTCTTGGAGAGATGGCAGGAATTTAAATCGATTGAAATCACCACCAATAATAGTGCTTGTCTGCAGACCTGGCGAGCGCATTAAGTTGCGGAAGGTCCGATGTTGTTTTACATGTGCCATCCAGTTGTATGGCATGAGATGCGAGAGATGCACGACAACTATGTTAACGGGCTGACTGGCGTGCAGCATGCGAGCACGAATTAGTTTTATGCTGTGACCCTGGTGTCCATAGAGCTCGGCGTGTTTATCCGGTCCTAGCTCGTGTACCTTGATGCTCCGAGGTTCAAGCAGACTAGCAAATGCTGTTCCTGAGCGCTGACCGTTCCTCTCAGGGCCAAATGGTGCAAAGAATACCCTGTAGCCCCTGCTTTCCAAGTACGTCAATAGTGGAGGCGGCATGCCATGAGCGGCTTCGAGGACTTCATTGAGACCAAAAGCATCTGGCCTATACTTGGCGATGAATTCATCAAAACGACCGTATAACCTGTGCAACTTATGAGCGACTAGTTGGTTTTCAACCCAAACATTCCAAAAAATGATTGAGAAAGCTTTAGCTTTACTACGACTCATGAAGCTATTATGAATCGATTTTACCCTGACTTGCAAGTTGGCTGCCCGGACCAACAGGTACCGCTTACATACTGGAGGCGATATGGGCTAGATCATCCCTGCTGAGGCTAGCGTTGCCGGTGATGTCATAGCGTACATTACCGGTTACCCATGACGCATTGCCGTTATCGTAAATATAGATAGTGCGGCCACCGCGTTCGATGGTTTCATGCTGCCCCGCTAGTGCTAGGGTGTTATCTAGTAGTGTCTGACTATCCCAATTAGAGGACTGCTCGGTTAGCACGTAGCTACTATCACCTGAAGTAAAATGCATGCTCACCGTGCCACCGCTGTGGCTTATGTTACCGCGTAAGGCATAGCCTGTCGGCTTATATCCTGGTATCGTGGCGTGGAAGCCAGCTTGTAATGAAGCAATATGGAGTTGGATGTTCGGTAGATTAAGATAGGATACAAATCCGCCTAGGACTATAAAGGTAGCAACAATAGCCAGGGTATTAATAAAGCGACGACGGTGCGTACGACGCTGTTTGTGAAACGGCTCTTCATGGCTCTTTGCATGCTTGATGGCGGCTTCAAACATGTCAGGGCGCTGTGTTGTGGGCGTGGCTGATCGTGCAACGACTGTAGGCTGTGTCCGTACTGGTATGACAGGTACCTTGCTAACAGTCGCTCGTGCCGTGTAATCAGTTGGCTCTACTCCCTTTTTGTCAGACGGAAAATGACGTACAGCTGTATGCTTGACGATAGCTTTGGCTCGCTCCAGTCGAATCGGGTCGACACTTGCTACGGAAGCTTTATGGGCGAGAGTTGAAACGGGTTTGGTCATGACCGCGGCTGGAGATTGTGGCTTGATCGCTGGCTTTAGTGTCATTTCCGGCTTCCGCACACTGTGTCGCATGAGCGTTTTTGCGTGCTCTGGACGGTGGTGTGCCACTGCTGCAGCGGTCGTATGTTTATGGGATTGTCCGGTGTGGGCTGGCATCGCTAAATGTTTTTCTATAGTTTTTTTGGTCACTATTTTTTTCTCAGCCATTGGTCTGGCTGGTGCTACAGCCATGGAGCGTGTTGTTGGCCTGGCACTTTGTCGAATAAAACCGTCAATGACTCGACCTTGTGTCTTATTATGGATGGAAGAGAGTGCCGTTTTTGTGGTGCTCTTACTTAGATATGCGCCTGTAACGGCGTCATAACGCTTACCGTTTAATTCAATAACGTTTTGACTCACGCGTTCCTTATCCTCGTCGCCTAAGCGTACATTACAAATATTTTAACGCGTTCGAACTGCTTATGGCAAGCGAAAAACTGATTGCCTGTAGCTGCTTACACTCCAAGCTAAGCAAGGCTTTGGCACGGTTAGGGGTGTGAGCAAATACGTTTAGTCTCGTTGACATGCTCGAGCAGAAAAGGCATAGCTATCTAAAGTAGTTGCAACAGGGTATGGGTTGTGGCATATAATAGGGTAAGTCGTTATGGATTTCTTTGATCCCAAAAAACAAAAAGCACATGCAATTCGTTTGGGCATCGGATATGCGCTTATAGCGCTGGCTTTAGTATTGGCTACTACTATTCTCGTTTACCAGGCATATGGTTTCGGTATTGATAAGAATGGCCAAGTTATCCAGAACGGGTTAGTATTTCTCTCCTCCCAGCCGAAGGCTGCTGATATATATGTCAATAATCAGAAGTATAAGTCACAGACGAACACTCGCATGACCGTCCCCGCCGGACAGTATACGGTTCGTATTACTCGTAGTGGCTATCGTGACTGGAAACGGGCTATTACTGTGGACGGCGGAAGTGTTGAGCGCTTTGACTATCCTTTTCTCCTGCCAACAAAGCTTGTAACGACTGCTACGAAACAGTATGGCGCCCCCCCCGCTCTTACTGTTGAGAGCAATGACCGTAGGCGGTTGTTGGTAGCTCCGCTCACGACAAACGATTTCGATCTCTTTGATTTAAGTAATGCTGCCAAGCCGAGCGTCCAGGCACTGACTGTCCCCAGTGAGGTGCTGACTGCAGCTACAAATACACAGAACTGGCAGTTCGTCCAATGGGCCGCAGATAATCGTCACGTACTGCTACGCCGTAATTATCAGAGCCAAAAGGATGCTAGCGCTGGCAGCGAGTACATACTGTTTGATAGTCAAGATCCGACGCAATCAAAAAATCTTAGTCAACTGCTCGGCTTTACGCCAACGACTATCGAACTGCGCGGTGGAGCCTATGATCAATATTACGCTTTTGACCAGGGCAACGGTACGGTATTCACTGCTACCCTAAAAAAACCAACACCACAACTCTACTTAGAGAAAGTGCTGAGCTTTAAGTCAGATAAGAACACCGTGCTCTATGCTACGTCCCAGGATGCTCCAGCCGGTAAGGCCATGATATGCATGCGCCAGAATAGTGATCCCGTTCTTACGCTTCGAATGATGTCGGCCGGCAGTACCTATTTGCTTGATTTAGCTACGTATAATGGCGTTCCGTACGTTGCTGCTGGCACCCAGAGCGAAAACAAGGTCTATATCTACAAAGATCCCCTCACTGAATTAAGGAGTGCTCCTTCAAGCGTTATTGCGCCGGTACAGATTTTAAAAGTTGCAAGCCCTACCTATGTTGCTTTCTCAGACAACGCTCGCTTTGTTATGGCTGAAAACGCCGATCATTTTGCTGTCTACGATGCTGAGATCGACAAGGGCTATGCCTATCAGATAAAGCTATCGCTTGACGCTCCACAGGATCATGCTTCCTGGTTGGACGGTTACCATCTTGATCTAGTCAGTGGGGGTAAGGTGCAGCTATTCGATTTTGACGGCGCAAACATGCAAGCGTTATCCACCGCGAGCCCCAGCTACAAGCCATTATTTAACGATAACTACACGTTTATGTATACGATAACTGCTCAAAGCGTTTTGAGTAGCACAACACTTTTGGCGCCATAGGATCAGCTAGCCATAAAGAATGGCCAAGATTTGAGCAATAAATCGCGGGATCTATTTTGGCAAGCAGAGGTGCTATGAGATAATACTTTTTGTATATGCAAAAACAAAGATACGCGCCATCAACAGATGGTTTTAATAATAATCGTCCTCGTCGCCCCATAGTTCGTCCGGCACTACGGGTCGAGAGTAAGGCTGCTCCCCTACTCACCTCAGCTAGACGCTTAGCTCCAGAATACCAACAGAATCAAGCAGCACCTGTTGCGTTGCAACTACCGGCAGACAACTCACCGCAGCAAGGTGAAGCGAAGAGGAGAACTACTAGATCGAAGTCCGGAACTCGTCGCTCGTTGAAGCACTGGATAACTACTTGGGGACGCGGGAAGATCATCAAGGTGTCGTTACTAGTTATGCTGTTTGTTATCTTGCTACCCGGGAGTTGGCTCGGCTTTAAGCTCTACCGAAACGTAGCTAAGCTTAATCATAACTACAATCCGTTTTCTATAGCCAGGAGCGCCCTGAATCAGGTAAATCTTAAGAGCGAGGGTGATTGGGTAAATGTGCTGGTCGCTGGCTACGAACCAAGCGATGGTGACAACACAAGCGATACCATCATGGTCGTAAGTATTAATAAAAAAACAAATCAGGCATTTATGTTAAGTATCCCTCGTGATACGTGGGTGAATAACCTACCCGGATTTGGTCATCAAAAGATCAATGCCTCGAATGTTATAACAAGTTTTAATCAGGTAGGTTACCCGAAGGGCGGCATGGGTGAGTTGGAATCGCAGATACATGACAAGCTGGATATTACAATTGATTACTATGCGTTGATTAATAACGCTGCATTTAAGGATGCCGTTAATGCAGTCGGTGGTATAGACATAAATATCCAAAGCTCAAATCCGAAAGGCCTGTACGATCCTAATATTGATGCCGCTCTCGGGGGGCCATTACGAATGGCTAATGGTTTACATCATCTTAATGGCTTACAGGCGCTGGCTTTAGTGAAGTCGCGCGGTGACTCGCCGTACGCATACGGCTTCCCTAGGGGCGACTACGATAGGACCGCCCACCAACGCCAAGTCATGCTCGCTTTAAAAGATAAGGTATTGAGTACCGGCGTGCTGTCAAACCCTGCAAAGATCGGCCAATTACTTGATGCTGTAGGCAATAACCTACAGACAGATGCTGGACTTAGCGAAGCCCAAGGGTTTTATAATCTAATGAAAAAAGTGAATAATGCCAACATACAGTCACTTAGCTTGGATAATATTAATGGCAAGCAATTATTGAAAGGGCAGGTTATTGATCGTCTTGATGTTGAAGCGCCGACAGCAGGAGTGGATAACTTTTCTGATATCCAAGCAGCTGTACGTACTTTATATTCCAATGATCCAGTCGTCAAAGAGGCTGCTAATGTTGTTGTGCTTAATGGAGGCAATATAGCAGGGCTTGCCACAAAAGAAGGTACGGTGCTTACAGCTAAGGGTATGACCATTGGCGCTCTGGCTACTGCACCGAGTACCCAAGCCACGACAACTATAGTGGATAACTCCCTGGGCAAGAAACCGGCAACGCTCGCGGCTTTAAAGACATTGTTTGGGAGTACCACCACTCCTAACGCTACACTTACGGCGATGTATCCAAACGCTCAATTTATAGTTGTGCTTGGAATAAACCAGACGGCACCGGCTGGGACGAACTAAGGAGTTTTATTCTAGCGCATGAGGGAATGCCGTAGTTAGTGGTCTCTCTAGGGCGCTCACTACTATTTATGCGTGTGGGGTTACCAGGGGGTGATCCAATGCCATACGCGGCTCCAGAGTGTGGGGCCGTTTGAAGCGAGTTGAGCGGGATGCGGGGCGACCTGTGCTGATGAGGGTGCGCTGGCATTGGTATTCGGGTCTGGATCTATCTGCTCGCCCCATACCACTAAGCGATGCAAACTCGTACCTGGCGGATCGCAAGTAATAAGCGTTGCAGTAGCTGCCCTGCCCTGCACCGGGTTAAGCACCCAGGTATCTGACGGTTGTACGATTTGTTTCTGAAAGACGCGGTAGGTATAGACTTTACCACTATAGGTTAAATAGAAAATATCGCCTGGTACTATTTCATGTAGTAGTACGAAGGCGAATTTATACTTGCCAGGATTAAAGATGTTATTACTAGAGTGACCGAAGAAAGCAGTATTTCCTTGCTGGCCAGGTGCGGAGGTGCTGCCATAGTGCACGACACCATCTTGCAACGAGTTCTCAACGTCATTCTCATTTGTAGAAGTGCCGTAAATAACCGGTATTTCTACATTAATCTTTGGAATAATTACCTCAGGGGTGCTACTAGGAGCAAGACTGCCTTGACTCAGAATGATAGGTGTTGCCTCGGCGTGATTATTGGGTTGGATGAAAGGTGCGATAATTACTTCGTTAAAGAAGCTAAATAAAAACACAAGAATTACCAATGCACCAAGCCCTAGCCCAAAAGCCAATGATTGAATGTGATGCCTTGCCTTAATGGTCGCTACCCCTTCGCCGCGAACACGTTTGAGTACTTGCCTGCGAATGGTTGCAGCACTACGGCGGTCAGTGGGTCTGTGGGGGATAGGTTCTGGCTCGCTGATGACCATCTGTGGCCTTGACACTTCGGAGGCTGCAGCAGAGATTGTCTGAGGCTGTGATGGTGCCATTATTGGTAAGGGTTTTGCGGGATGAGGCTTCCCGAGTGCGCTATTGCGCTGCTGAACCAGACGGGTATGTGGCGAAGTTGATACGGAAGGGCTTGCGGCAGACGAATTAGCAGCATAGAATTCCTGCCATACCTCACGCTTTTCATCATCGGGCAGCTTGACGTAGTAGGCGTGCCAGGCAGCTTGAATCTCCGCTAGTGATTTGCCAGATGTGCTCAACCCATGCATAAACGTCTGATGTTTTGAATATGGCGCAGTTTCGTTTTTTAATTCTTGAAGTTCTTTGCTGGTGTTCGGCTCGGCCGCGTATAAGCTGTCTATCTTGCGACGAATAAGCTCTACGGCTGGATTAGCGCTATCACCAACAGGCTCAAGCCGCAGTTTGTTAGGGGGTAGCACATAACCAACGTGCTCGCGCTCCGGTTGCTTTGGTTCGTCTGGGAATAATCCGTTCATGTATCTGGCTTATGCTCGCCTTATCTCCTCAAGTATAGTACAATCGGTTGCTGTAAGCCTATCAAAGTAGTATATTGTACATTCTCGGGCGGGTGGCGGAATTGGTAGACGCGCTGGACTCAAAATCCTGTGAGCTTATACTCGTGAGGGTTCGATTCCCTCCTCGCCCACCAGAACCGAATTATAATGAAAAGATCGCATGATTTGCGATTTTTTGTATTTTTTACGGATATAACTACAAGTATTTACCTAGTTTGAACATACGATATACTAAGTGCATGAAGCAAAAAGCTCGCCATATCGGTGTCCTCGTGCATGGCAGACATCTCCAGTCAAAGGGTTGGGAGCGGATGGTCTGGGCAGGACGAGACATGACACGGCTCGGAACGCTACCTACTACCATCCTCGCAATATTAAACGAGCAACCTGCAGAGATATCAATAATAACTTTCGGTACTGGTGCTTCGCATGATTCATCCGGTGTTGTAGAGGCAGAAGTGACAAAAAATTACTTACTTACGAGATTTGAACATCTGAGTGATTTTCCGATTATTGCCAATCACCCCCATTGGCTGGTAGCGAAAGAAGCCATACGTAAACTTATCGAGAATTCTACTACTGATACTGTTTCGCAGAACACTGTCGAAGAGATAGCACATGCAGCTGAGCTTTTTACTCAACATCAAATTACGCGAGTCATCGAAGTTACAGGCGCAAGCCACGGTCCACGCTGTCAGCTTATGCAAAATGTAGCCAGAGCTTCGGCTGTTATCCCAGCCACTCAACAATGGCAACTTATTACTGATGATATAGCATATCAAGATACCGAGGCAGGTGATACGGTGGTGTTTGAAGAACCACACCGGGGTGACGACCCGCTTCTGAAGCTTCCTCCACATCTTAGACCTGCGAAATTATTCCGTAGATTTTTCGCGATTCCAAAGGAGAAACAGGTCGCATTTCTTGAGGAAGTTGCACAACTCGTAAAGAAATATACGTGACTTCTATCTACTGGTAACTAGTGCAGCAGTAAGCGCCTCGAATGGCTTAGATGGATTCTGTAACCACCACACCGCGGCATGGGCGCTGGTACGGACTCGCCAGATGGGTGCTTCATCACTAAACTTAGTCGTACTCACCTGGCCTTGTACGGCGACGAATATGGTGTCGAGATGATTAACGATAATATGCGGTTGGTATGCCCTGGTAAATTCGTGCAGCCATTCGACCAGGCGCAGCAGATCCATACTGAACGTGATTGGTGCCGTTGCTTTGGCGGCCATTCCCAGACGTTGCAATTGGCTGAGACTGAGTACGAGTAACGTATCCGCACGGTTGAGTATGGTTTGGGGTGCGCTAGTGGCATAGTCTACGGCATCTTTTGTGAGGGTGGCAGCTTGGTGGTACTTGTCGAGGAATTTTTCGATCAAGATAGCCGTCTCGCTATTGCGGCCGAGATCGCCGGCCAGTAGCACTCCATCAGCCCATTGGGCTGAGAATAGAAGCTCATCCAGGGCTTTTTGATTAAAGCTACCGCTTGGAGTGCTTGGTGCGAATTCGCCATTCTCTAGCACACGGCCAACAATTTTTTGCACGGCATCAGGAAGCAGCACGCGCGCTGCGCCAACGCCAGCTTTGATCGCTTCGTTATAGGCCTCCGCTGGAGCGGCAAAGCCGTGTACGTTGCCGCCAACTATGAGTAGCTTGCCCGCCTGTAAGCGATTTTCGGGTCGACTCCAGGCCATATCAGGAAATAGTGGCTTAAGTGGCTCCTGGCGCAGCCAGTATTTTTGTTCCATAGCTACTATTGTATAACAGCAGTGCAGCGTTCGAATTTTGACATTATGCGGTCCCAGTTTGGTAGCGCAGGATGGTACGTAACAGATTCTCGATTTCGTGTTCACCACTACTATGCCCCGCTATGGCAACTGAAAGTTGACTATTCGGAAGCAACTGGTGGAGTGCATATGCTGTACCTGGTGGACAGATCATATCATAGCGGCCTTGTACCAACCAGATGGGCATAGTGAGCTCACCCGCGTGCTCATAAATGAATCGATCTGGCAAGAAACAGCCCTTGGCTAAATAATGCGATTCTATGATGGCAGGTATCGGGTTAAAATGAGGATCATCAGGCGCGGCTGGCGTAAACCGATCATCCAGCTTAAGCAAAGCTCCCTCCATATTAGAATAGGCACAGGCCGAGCGGAGTGCCGCATCTGGATCTCCGCTCTGCATTTGAGCATGGTGATAGGATGCTGGATTCTTGTGGTGCTGCTTTGGTGTATCGGAGATGAATTGCTCCCATACTTCCGGGAACGTGGCACGGAATCCGCCTTGGTCCAAGTAGTCTATCTCGGCCTGGGCGCCTGTAAAGATACCTCGCAGCGCCATAGCCTGGACACGTTTAGGGTGTTTTATCGCATAGGTAAGCGCCAAACAGGAACCCCATGAGCCACCAGTGATGACAAAGGTATTGAAGCTAAAGTGATCAGCGATCTTGTTTATATCGTCAACTAGATCAGCGGTCGTGTTGTGCTCTAGTTGACCATACGGCAGACTCTTACCACAGCCGCGTTGATCAAAGAAGATGACATGTTGGGTAGAGGGGTCAAACAAGCGCTTTTGTTTGTCTGTACAGCCTACGCCTGGGCCGCCATGTAAATAGATGACGGGCCGCTGAGCGTCCGGGTTACCCCATTCTTGTATATAGAGCTGGTGGCCGTTACCAACTGCAAGGAATAGCTCTTGAACCGTATAGTTATCTGGGGTCATGTAGTAAAGTCCTCCTCTTCATTGACTGTGTTTGTCTGCGAATGTACAACGATATCATCGGCATCAAGTGTATAGGTGCCACGGAAACGTTTGCCTGCTAGTAGCTCTGGTAGCCAGAATTTGTCATCACCCCACATCTGGTTATACGGTATTGCATTATATTTGAACCACTGCGGTCGCATTTCTTCGGTTTCGTGCGGTTCCCTATCCCAGGTGTTAGTGGTAAATATGTGAGCGAAATGATTAAAGTCGGGATCGTAGGTAAGATAAAAGTCGAGCTCGCACATTTTTCGGAGGTCGTGGGGTGTGACGCCAATCTCTTCTTCGCACTCGCGGATAGCGGCTTGCATTGGTGTTTCGCGTGGTTCGAGCTTGCCACCGACCCCATTCCACTTGCCCTCACCAAAGCCGCGTTTTTTCATAGCAAGGAGTACTTCGCCCTCACGTTGCAGAAAAAGCAGCGTGACGTGTTTCATTTTTTCTTGCCCTCACGGTAGGTTTTTTTGATTTCATGATAGGCGATAGCATCATGTGCACCTGGTTTGAAGATGGTCACCGGATACTTCTCTTTGACTCGCGCAATCTTGCTATATAGTGCCTTGATTATATCAATATTACGCGCAAGGGCGAATTCTATACAGTAGATTAGTGTGTCGGCTAATTCATCGGCGATTGCAGACCCATCACGGGAGCTACTGTCGTTAGTCCATTGGTAGTGCTCCAATAGCTCTGATGCTTCAAGCGTGATAGATATCGCCAAACTTCGTTCATCCAAGTTGTCCCAACCACGCTCGGTGAGGTAGATGCCTATCATATCCTTAATGTCTTTGAGAGTGGTGTTAGCGTCGGCAGTTACCTCTGGATCTATTGTGGATTTCATATGTCCAGTGTAACACTGATAGGACAGTGGTCGGAACCCATGATCTGAGTATGGATTTCAGCAGCTTTTACTTTAGATTTTAAGGACCTAGAGACCAGCAGGTAATCGATGCGCCAGCCGACATTTCGGGCTCTCGAGTTAGCAAAATGTGACCACCATGTGTAGTGGCCACTGCCCTGCTTAAAGAGGCGTAAAGTGTCTACGAATCCAGCATCAAGAAATTTTTGGAAGCCAGTCCGCTCCTCATCGGTAAAGCCTTTTTTGCCGCGGTTAGGCTTTGGGTTTGCCAGGTCTAGCTCAGTGTGTGCAACATTGAGGTCACCACAAAATACGACTGGCTTACTCTGTTCCAATTCTTTGCAGTAGTCGAGGAAACCAGGGTCCCAATGCCTTTCACGCAGTGGGATACGGCTGAGATTGTCTTTTGCATTTGGTGTGTACACAGTTACGACGAAAAACTTTTCAAATTCAGCGGTTATTACTCTTCCTTCTTTATTTGGGTCTCCATACACGTCACCAGTTATCCTGTGTTTTTTGATGATGTGTTCAGGAAAGCCGTTAATTATAGAAAGCGGTTTTATTTTGGTAAAAATTGCTGTGCCACTATAGCCTTTCTTGTCGGCGGAGTTCCAATACTCTTCATAGCCCTTAAGGTCAATTTCTGCTTGTCCTTGTATTGCTTTAGTCTCTTGTAGACATATTATGTCCGGCTCTTCTGCGGTTATAAAGGGCGCAAACGTTCCTTTCCGTGCCACCGCTCGGATACCATTGACATTCCATGAGTAAATTTTCATCATTACTAAAAAAGTATAGCTTTTGGAAGAAGTGTTTGCTAGTCTAAAGGCGATGTATAAGCGCGTCGTGTTGAAAATTTCTGGCGAGCAGCTATCTGGGCAACATGCCTTTGGCATTGATCCGGTCGTTGTACACTATTTGGCTCAAGAATGTCAGAAAGTCGTAGAAGCGGGCTGTCAGCTGATTTTGATCGTTGGTGGCGGCAACATGGTGCGCGGTGCTGAAGTGGCCGGACACGGCATTAAACGAGTGACTGCTGACCAGATGGGCATGCTTTCTGGGCTTATTAATGCTATGGGTGTTACTGATATTTTTGAAAGTGAAGGTCTGGTCACGCGTTGTATGAGCAACATTTACGCTTTGCAAGTTGCTGAGTCGTATAGCTTCCGTCTGGCTGAAAAACACCTTGAGCGTAACCGCATCATTGTTATCGGTGGTGGTATTGCGCGTCCGTATGTGACGCACGATACGGCTGCTGTGAGCATTGCTTTGGAGCTAGGTTGCGATGTCGTATTGAAGGCTACCAAAGTTGCCGGGGTTTATGACAAGGATCCAGTTGCCTTCCCTGATGCGCAATTATTGCCTAAACTAAGCTACCAGGATGCGGTAGCAAACGATGCTATTAAGGTTATGGACAAAGCTGCAATAGGTTTGGCGATGGAGCAGCATATGCCAGTCATCGTATTGAACCCCATGGAACCTGATAATATCCTAAAAGCCGTACAGGGTGAACCCATCGGCAGTCATATTAAGTAGTATATAGCTCGATTGAGTCACTAGGGTTGAGGTGTTTGTACCCAATATCATGTTTTTGGCAGGCGACACCTAGCCATTTTTGCTCGGTAAGGGTAATAGCAATTTCTGATAGCAACGCAGTGTGCGTTGCTATGCATAGTGTCGGCTTGACCTTCGCAACGAAGTCGATCGTTTCGCCAATTTTTAGCCAAGGTGCGCTTACTGGTGCCAGTAGAACCTCAATTGGCACGCCAGGGGTGATAAATGAATCCCCTGGATAGTAGAGTCTGTCATTCACGAGGACTCCTACGTTCTCTGGCATTTTGAAATAGTCTGGATGAATTTCGGCATGACGTTCGCCAAAGAAGCGAAGCTTAAAGGGGCCTACTGTAGCGGTGTCGCCACCAGTAACCGCCGTTGCCTTGGATTTGTCGTTTAATTGTCCGACAGTGTCGCTCGGCCCAAAAATACGTACAGCAGGGTTGGCGGCTAAAATAGCATCAATGTGCCGCGGCTCGAAATGGTCGGCGTGATTATGGGTTAAGACAACGGCTACGATAGCTGTCAATTCTCCGAAAGCTTGGGTAAAGGCGCCAGGGTCAATGACTATTTTTTTACCTTGCTCTTCAACAACTGCACAGGCATGCTCATATTTCGTTAATTTCATGTTTCTTCCCTTTTTAGCGCATCGCGGGCGCGCATTAAAATGATACCCATTTTATTCCGTCCAATACCAGCTGGGCCATTGCCCCAAAAATCGTCCCATGGCGAATTTTCTACGATAGTCTTACCACCCGTAGCTACTAATACTTTGCGTACATCATCATGCTGGGTGACTTTGGCGTGAACTAACTCTGTCATAATATTTTCTTTTATAGCATCCCAGTCTACTCGGCGTTTTGGTTTATGCTGTTTTGCTAGTTGGAAGGCTACATAGGGGCTCGTTGCCGACAAAATGCATGCAGCTATTTCTGGCTCCTGATCGCTAAATTTTCGATAATGAAAGCCATGCTCTACGGTTGGAAATAATGTACCCCACAATAACACTTGGTGCGCAGACCAATTATTTAAGGGATCAAAAGCGTGAGAAAAGAAGAATATAGTATCTTCGGTTACTTGGTTGAGATGTTGCGTGTGGCTCGGGTACATCGAGGTCTCGCTATACTACTCTTAGTAGTATACCCTAAGGGTGACTTTGTTTTATGAGCGCTTCCATAATGATTTCTTTACGTAGCCATAAACGATCTGCTGGTGCGATGGTGCCAATGAATCGTACACCTAACAGGCTTGATAGCCATGACTGTATGCCCGGATCGGTACATACGAAGTAGCTTTTGTCGCCCTTTATACTAATGACGTTCATAAACCAGGTCGGTTGCATGCTAGAGACAGTTCTTTCAATGGTATCAAGATGATCATTAATGATTGATTGCGCATCCCATATAACGATTTGCCCCACGGCATACAGGTTTGGCTGACCTCTAAATTCAACGATTTTGGTATCGTTCTTGATAGCCTGCTCTAGATTACGTTCGATCCCCTGCTGGCAGTCAGTAAAGTAAGTTGCTGCCCAGGAGTCGGAAAGCTTGGCAATACCCTGGAGGTCACGATAGGCTTCCTTATCGCGTGGTGAGGTAATGCGTGCTTGAAAATTGAGGGTATTGTCGAGAATTCCGGCAGCCAGTAAGACGGCCGTACGAGGGTCCATAGCGTCTAGTACGCTGGCCTTTGCCCATCGTTCGTAGATCAGCGTACATACAGCACCTATTGGCTGTATGGTAGCTCGAGGCCCTATGAGATGCCGCCAATAGGCTTCGAAACCTGGGTGATGATCAATAATTTCTGTGATTCGATCCGGATTGACCATTGGATCGAATGATTTCGGGTCAGAAACATCGACTAGTGTAAAACCTTCTCCGGGCTGTGGTTGGTAGTTGGTGTCAATGGGAGCATTTAGGGCACGAAGGCTGTCTGGGATGCTCTCATTGAACTTTGAAGAAGTAGCAGCACGAGTTGGCCGCCCTTGCATACTTAGTAGCTCAGCATATCCTACCATAGAACCATAGGCATCAATGTCAATAAAGGGGTAGCGGGAGGTGACGATATTCATCTAATAGCTAGTATAGAACAGATTTTTTTAACTTTGCATAAAACACATGGCGGAGAGGGAGGGATTCGAACCCTCGATAGAGTCACCCCTATACTCGCCTTCCAAGCGAGCGCACTAGACCAACTATGCGACCTCTCCGTATACCTCATGTATGCACGAAGCTCTTTAAAGCACTCGAACTTATTAGCGGCACGCGAGAGCATTATATCGCAAAAAATGCCATAAAAACACCTTGCGGCGGTGATAATTTGAAAGGTACACTAAGGGTAATGGCGATTATAGAATTGCAGGATGTTAGTAAACTGTACGGCTTCGGAGATGCGACCGCACTGGCGCTCGATGAGGTTAGCTTGCGTATTGAAGAGGGAGAATTTGTAGCGGTGATGGGCCCTAGTGGCTGCGGCAAGTCAACGCTCATGAATCTTATAGGGTTGCTGGATCGCCCAACGCACGGTACCTATTCTTTACGCGCAAAATCGGTGGAGCGGCTGAGACCAACGCGACGGGCAAAGATACGACGCGATACCATTGGCTTTGTGTTCCAGTTTTTTAACCTATTGCCAAGATTAACGGTGCTTGAGAATGTTGCTCTACCGCTTGCATACAAGGGCATAGGTTCGCACCGTCGTATGAAGCAGGCGCTAAATATGTTAGAGCGCGTCGGGCTTAATGGCCGTGAATTTTACTATCCGCGCCATTTGAGCGGTGGCCAAGCACAGTGCGTGGCTATTGCCCGGGCTCTCATTAATAGTCCTAGGATCATCATTGCCGATGAGCCTACGGGTAATTTGGACAGCAACGCCTCTCGTCTAGTCATGGAACTACTAAGCGAAATTCATAAAACTGGCAACACGATTTTATTTGTTACCCATAATCCGGAACTGACTCGCTATGCCACTCGCGTGGTATATATGCATGATGGCAGTATTGTGCATGACGAACAAACCGCCATTGGCGATATAGCCCCTACCGCTCGTAAGGTTATGTATACAGTACCTGTTAAGACTGAAGAAGACGACTTGGCTGGAGTTTCGACGCTCATGAAATCTGTTCCAGGTGGCGACAAGGCGGAAAAGCAAAAAAGGGGCGCGAAGAGAAATTCAACCACGAAGACGTCAAAATCAAAGTCGAAGCGTACGACGAGGAGCAAGAAATGAGTGCGGTGATGCGCGGCAATTTGCGTATGGCCCTATCTGGCATTCGTGGCGCAAAATGGCGTAGCCTACTGACGATGGTAGGCATTATTGTAGGAATTGTGGCGGTTGTAATGGTTGTTGGCATCGGCGAGGGCGTAAAACGACAACTTTCTGGCACGTTGGATCATTTTGGGAAAGATTTGATTATTATTCGTCCCGGGCATGTTAGTAGTCAAAGTACTATCTCGGGTAATAATACCGATGTGCTCTTTGGTATGAGTGGTGCGACCAGCCTGACCTCTAGCGATGTTGCTATCATTCAACGTACACCTGGTGTTCGCGAAGTGTCTCCGTTGGGAGTTGTTTCTGGCACGCCCCAATCAGGAGGTAGAAGTGTGCCGGATGTCTTTGTGCTCGCTACCGGCTCAGATGTTGCATCCATATTGAACCAAAAGGTGGAAGAGGGTGATTTTTGGACCTCTGAAAGTGCCAATGCTAATGTTGCGGTCATCGGCCAGAATGTGGCCAGCAAGCTATTTGGCGAGCCAGCACCGCTTGGCGCCAGCTTTAGCTTTCGTGGCCAGACATTCCTCGTGCGAGGCGTGTTTGCGCCTTGGCTCAACGTGCCCTTCTCTCCCACGGCAAGTTTTGACAACGCTATTTTTATTCCCTATCAGACGGCCGCTCGTGTAACCCATAACGACTCGGGCTTGTATGTGGTACTGGCAAAAACAGGTGATTCCAGAGCGGTATCCGCAACTGTTGGCTCACTGAATACTCGAATGAAGGGCGCTCATGGCGGCGAACAAGACTTTAGTGTGCTCGGGCCGCAACAAAGTCTCGGTTTCAGCGGTGACGTTATGCATTTATTGTCGGTCTGGATCTGGGCTGTAGCTGCCATCTCCCTCTTTATCGGCGGCGTCGGCATTATGAACATTATGCTTTTGAGCGTTACGGAGCGAATGCATGAGATCGGTGTGCGGAAAGCTATTGGGGCCACCTCACGTCAGATTCTAGGTCAATTTATGCTCGAAGCAGCGGTGCTTAGCTTGCTTGGTGGTTTTATCGGCATGTTGCTTTCACTGGGATCGGTTGGCTTGCTCTATGCCTACACTAATCTAAAACCAGTTATCTCCTGGGAGGCGATGCTTATCGCTGCAGGAGTTAGCCTGGTTATAGGTGTAGTCTTTGGCTCCGTACCGGCAGTTAAGGCGGCACGTAAAGATCCTATTGATGCGTTGCGTCACGAATAAATAGTCTCAAGCAGGTGTTGTGAGATTCTTGATAGGTTACGTAGATAATAATGACCAAATAGCCGCAACTGCCGTGACGAGCATAAGCCCGAATACAAACCAGCCGATGAAAGTGGTAGTTTTTTTGTTCTTCCAGCTGCCCATGAATCTTTTGCTGCTGCTGATGCGTACTATGAAGAATAGAACCACGGGCGCTACTATCGCGTTGCCTACGGCGGCATAAATCAGAGCTTTGATTGGGTCTAGTCCAATAAAGTTTATGCCGAGGCCTACTAACATTGAGATGATTATGATGCCGTAGAAGGCCTTCGCCTGCCCAAGGTCACGGTATAACCCTTCCTTCCAGCGGAGCGATTCAGCAAGCGCGTATGAGCTGGAACCAGCGAGCACAGGAATTGCTAGGAGTCCGGTGCCAATGATTCCTATGGCGAATAAGAAGTATGTTGCATTGCCAGCAAACGGTCGAAGGGCTTCGGCAGCTTGTGCGGCAGTTTGAATGTTTGTTATGCCATGGGGAAATAAAATACCTCCAGCGGCGGCGATAATAAAGAACATGACGAGGTTACTGAGTAGCATGCCGGTCCATACGTCGATGCGCATTGATTTTACATCACTTGCGGCAGTTTGGCTGCGACGTTCTTTAACAGTAAGCTTACCTTCCAGTACCTGCTCTTCCACTTCTTGGCTGGTCTGCCAGAAAAAGAGGTAGGGCGAAATGGTAGTTCCCAAGATGGCGCAAATGAGTAGTACTTGGCCCTTATTGAATGCAATATGGGGTACAAACGTATGCATAAGGACGGTATGCCAATTGGGGTGGGCTAGCGTCGCCGATATAATATAGGAAAGCAAGATAAGCGCTAGCCATTTTAGGTACTTCGCATAACGGACGTACGGAGTAAATATTTGTAGGAGGAGACTAAAGAGTGTCAGTGCAATTACCAAGAAGCCGAAGTTAAGGCTGGGATTCAATAGTTGTACAGCCTTGGCCATTGCACCGAGGTCTGCACCGATGTTAAAGGTATTAGCTGCAAACAATAGCGCGGTGCAGAAATACAGAATACGCTTGTTATAAAATACCCGAATATTACCTGCAAGACCTCTGCCCGTTACGAGACCAATGCGGGCGCACATTTCCTGTACGATGGCCATTAGCGGGAATGTCCAAGGTGCGAGCCAAAGCAGGTTGAAGCCATATTGAGCACCCGTCTGTGAGTATGTAGCGATACCGGATGGGTCGTCATCTGATGCGCCGGTAGTGAGGCCAGGCCCAAGCATCAGCCAGTAACCTTTTGTGCGTTTGACGACTTTGTTATTGGTACCGGCATCACGGACTATCTGACTAACTAGTACGGCACGTCCAAGAGCCGCAGCTGGTGCCTCAGCGGTTTTTGTGAATATCTTATGTGATGTTGTTGGCATTTTTGCTCGCTTATCTGTATTGTATCAGAAAAACATGAGCCCTAAGAATTTTCTATATATGGAAGTTTCTTCCATAGTAATACCAGAAGTGCTTCAAGATTAGGCTAGTAATAATCAGCAACCATAACACGAGGATGTCTAAGTGGTGTCGGCGTATAAAGAGGCCAATTTTTTGCCAACTACCAGGCAATCGAATGGCATTTGCCTGCAAGTTGTAGAGTGTGACATACCAAAAGGTTGAAATGGTCACCACCCAAATGACCATACAGTAGGGGCATAAGGCGTGGATTCGATAGACCGTTTCAAAGAACAGCCAATGCACAAAGCCTAGGCCAAAAATAGTACCCGCTTCAAGCCCCAGCCAATACCAGCGTTTCAGCTTTACGCCGCACAGGAGTACTACGCCAGTTGTTATTAGCACCGGGAAAGCCATTAGGCCAATAAACGGGTTCGGGAAGCCAAAGGTATGTGCTTGTTTGGACTGCATAACCGAGCCGCAGCTGATTATCGGGTTGAGGTCGCAATTGGGCTGGAAGTGCGGGTTCTGTAGGAGTTTGACTTCGTCAAAGGCAATGATGAATGAACAAGTCAGGCCAACAACTCCCCCAATAATAAGGAGCCATGGCAGCGCCTTCTGTAGAGTAATGCTTCTATTAAATAGTTTCATGGCTTTTTTAGTATACCTTACCTTATTCTGCACATGAGCCAGTGTCGACAGCAGCTGTATTGCCAGTGGCCTGATTTATTTCTTGAATGACAGACTGCATGGTTAGCGCATACCCAATTTGGTTGTAGCTGGTAGATTTTGCGAACACGACACCTATAACAGAGCCATCTTTGGTAATTACAGGACCACCAGAATTCCCTTGCTCGACATCTCCCTTCAAAGAATAGATCTCACGGGTAGTGCTCCCCTGGTTATAGATGTTACGCCCCGTAGCCGTGAATGCCTCTATGATAGCGGCGGGTCCAGCGGAGAAGCCACCACCACCCGGGTACCCAAGCACGGCTGCTGCGGTACCATTGGCTGCAGTTTGACCCGTGAGTGCAAGCGGTTTACCTGTGAGATGAGAGACGCGGAGGATTGCTATATCGAGTTCTGGATCAAATGAGATGACCGTAGCATGATGGGCGCCCCCTTGATCGGCGACAAGCGGCTGGGCCACACCGGCTACGACGTGTGCATTTGTGACTACTTCGTCGCTACTGACCACAAAGCCAGAACCTTCAACAATTCCACCGCATCCCGTGCCTTCAATCTTTACTACTGACGGACGATCTTGCGTAACAGCTGTATTGAGTTCGCCCATATTTGGAAGTGGTGCATCTGTATTGACGCTCGGTTCAAGCCCGGTAAAGACCTGCGGAAAACCATTCGGATCAATGAGGTGACCTAATCTGGTCACCACACTTGGTGCCGAAGGGAGATCGCGGTTGAGTATGGCTACAATTCGGGAGGAGCGAATTTGCTGTTGCCACATCCCTGCCGGAAGGTTGCGAAATACTGCGGTGCCGAGCCATACAGTGGCGAGCAGAGTTGCGGCCGCGAGCAGTGAGCCAAAGATTTTATCGAGCTTGTCGATGATGTTGCCGTCACCGATGATGAATTTTAGGCGTAGGCCTACGTACTCACCGATGCCCCATAGCAATGAGGCACATCCGCCAATGACGGCAAGTGCAAGTACTGCCTTCGCTTCTGGAGAATGGGCATGGGCTACTATTTTGCTTTCAACGAGCGTCCCAAGGAAGAGTCCACCCAAGAAGCCAGCAGTTGAGCAAAATTGCCGGATAAAGCCCACTTCCATACCGCGAATAAAGGCTGTTATGAGGAATAAGATGATGAAGAGGTCGAGCCAGTTCATATTGCTTCACTATACCGTTTTTTTCTGAAAAGTTGCTTACTTTAATGTGTAACCACCGTCAACATGCAGATTCACACCAGTGATGTAGCTTGCTTCATGGCTCACAAGGAAAAGCGCTGCGGCAGCAATTTCTTTTGGCTCGGCAATTCGCTTTAAGGGTGTTTGCTCGCGGAAGAACGTAATAAGTTCTTCGCCAGCTCCCTTCGTCATATCGGTCCAGACATTGCTAGGAGATAGTGCATTGACTCGAATATGTGGCGCAAGCTCTTTGGCGAGGGCTTTGGTAAGTGTGATGAGCCCACCTTTTGCTGCGGTATACGGGAGTACTGCCGCCGCACCTAACTCCCCATAGACCGAGGCGATGTTTAGAATAGCGCTGTCCCCATCCGCCTTTTGCATATGTGGAGCGACATGTTTAATCATAAGCCAAGCCGTGGTCAGATTCGCATCGAGAGTGGTCTGCCAGGTCTTGGGGTCAGTTTGCCAGTCACCTGGACGCAAAATTGCGCCAGCGTTATTTACTAGAATATCTATGCGTCCAGTAATATTGTGCGCCAGTCCCACAACACGTTTTACGGCCGCTTCATCAGTTAGATCAGCTTGCGCTAGCGTTGCCCGATCGGTGCCAATCTCATCCAGCACTTTTTCTGCCGCTTTACGACTTTCGTTATAACAGATGACGACGTGTGCGCCTTCGGCTGCGAATCGTTTTGCTATTGCGGCACCAATCCCCCGACTTGCACCTGTTATAACCGCTACCTTATCATCCAGTTGCATAGGTTCTCCTTATTTCTTTTGTGCTTCCGACTGTAGCTGAGCTACCTGTAACTTAGTTTTGGCATGCAGACTAAGAATTAAGACTAGTAGTAGGCCCAAGAAAACAAGATATACACCTCGGTCGACGATATTGGCAGTCACAATGGCGGCACTGCCTATGTGATGCAGCCGCTCGCTAAAGAGTAGGAACGCTTCACGGATGCCAATAGCGCCGGGAGTGAGAGCAGCAAACATGGCGAGATTTGCTACACCGGTATAGCTGAGCAGCTGGGCGATACTCGCATGTGCTCCAATAGTATGTAGTTCAGTGCCATATAGAAAAGCTTGTACTATGAGCTGCAATGCGGTGGCAATGCCGATCCATGCGATATGCTTACTGTCTAAACGAGCTGCTTTTATCTGTGAGCGACGTTTGTACCAGCGTATAATAATACTACTGGCGATTGTCGTGACGACCCCAAGTATGGCAGTTTGCCACCATGGTGCTATTCCTATAAAGATGAGTAGTACGCTCATAACGGCAAAAAAAGCATAGTAGATAAGTGTAGCCAAGAGATATTGCTTGACACTTAGGTTCAATTTCCTTTTGAGATAGGCCCCGCGGAATACTGGTCCACTTTGTCCTGGCCCGAAGAAGTTAATAAGCGATGAGTATGCGTTAAATAAAATATTCTCCTGCTTGCCCATTCTTTTCCCGTAGAGGTGAAGCGATGCTCGCATTACCAAGATTTGGCAGCTAAAGGAGATGATGGTTAGCCCCACTAAGCCCACTAACGTTACCACTGGCAACTGTTTTAAATGGTCAATAGTTTGCGGATGATGCGTTAGATAGTAGATAAAGGCGCCAGCCGTTACGAGCAAAATGGTGCCCACAGTGATTGACTTAGCATACCGTTTCATCTCTGGCAAGTATAGCATGGTAGGTGTTTCCCCTGCTCTTAGGGTATATTGAAGCTGAGCCTGCTAATGACTCTTCAGCTTGCCTCCAGACCACTGTGTATAATAGAGGGTAATTTAGATGGAACGGATTATACGTACTATTGCAGCCGTTTTAGGGGCTCGTCGCTTCGCTTTCGGAGTTTTAGGCTTCTTTGGCTTTGAAGCTCTGTGGGTCGCATGTTCGGCGGTATATCCTATGGCATTTGATGAAGACTTCCACTTTGGTCTCATCAAAGTATACAGTCACTACTGGTCGCCGTTTTTATCCTCACAGCCAAGCGATACTGTCCAGTTTGGTGCCATTACTCGAGATCCATCATACCTCTACCACTATCTGATGAGTTTCCCCTATCGGTTTATAGAGTTATTTACTCATAACCATACTGCGCAAATAACGATACTCCGTCTACTCAATATCTGTCTATTTACTGTAGGTCTCGTGCTTTTTTACAAGGTATTGCGTCGCGCTGGCTCCTCACGAATGCTCACTAATGTGACGTTGTTACTGTTCGTGCTCATTCCAATAGTCCCCTTATTGGCGGGGCAGATTAACTATGATAACCTATTATTTCCGCTCGTAGCCTGGCTCTGCTTATTAGTACAGAGAATAACTAGTCAATTAGAAATACGTAAGCTTGACCTCAAGGCGCTGGCTATGCTCGTAATAGTTTGCCTGTTTGCAAGTATTGTAAAGTATGCCTTTTTGCCAATTGCCTTTGTAGCCATGCTGTTTTTGGCGATACAATCCTGGCGCTCATTCCACGGACATGATATACGCTTGCGTCATGCGTTTCGCCACTCCTACAAAGCACTTAGCAACCGCACGAAGCTAATCTTGTTAGGTATGTTCATAGTCAGCGCTGGGTTGTTCGCCCAGCGTTACGTGTTAAACGTGGTTGACTACCATACACCACTCCCAAAATGTAATGCAGTATTGAGCACTGACAAATGTATGTCGTACGGTCCATGGGCGCGTAATTACCTGGACGCGCAAACTAAGCGCGATGTTGACAGCAGGACGCTTCCGTATGTCTGGACATGGTTACAAGGTATGCACTATCGACTTTTCTTTATGGTCAACGGCCCCACAGATAATTTTATGAACTATCCGCCAGAACCACTGCCGAGTGCCGCAGGGATTGTGGTAGCGATTATGGGTATATTAGCACTGCTCTGCTATTGGCGGCGGGTCTTCGCAGGACATAGCTTTCTGGTATTCCTTTTGCTGGCAGCAGCGCTATATGCCGCAGTTCTATGGGCGGATAACTATAGTGAATTTTTAACCACCGGGCAGCCTGTCGCGATAAACGGCCGGTACCTACTCGTGATTATCTTCCCTCTAGCTGCAGTGTTCGGCCGGGCTCTCGGTTTAGCCCTACATCATTGGCGTACCTTGCGCATCAGTATTGCTGCGTTGATCATTATATTGTTTTTGCAAGGTGGCGGAGTACTCAGCTTTATACTCCGTAGTGATGCGGGTTGGGACTGGCCAGTTCCGGGTGTCGTTCAGGTCAATAATGCAGCACGCGACATGTTCTCCCTATTTATCATTGAAGGTAATAAGTATTACTAGTTGTCTGTATCGAAGCGGATGCGTTTGGCCTGCTCTAAATTGTCTTCGATCAGTATACGGTTAATACGTATCAGATCGGCAACAACACCAAGGGTGAACGCGATAAATGAGGCAACCAGTAGTACGCTGCCTGTAATAAGCGACTGCAAGTGACCTCGTCCGTGGCTGTTGTCCACAAAGACGAAATATACATAACGCATAAACGGAATTGAGCCACTGGCTAGTAATATAAACCCCAGGGAAAGGAAGACGGCATACGGTCGGTACATAACGAATGCGCGACTAATGGCTATACCAGATTTGATGACGTGCTCGCTAGAGTTCTTGAAGAGCCGAGATTCACGTGTTTTCGGGTTTACCGTAACGGGTATGCTCACAATGGCTAGGCCCTTGTTGCTCGCCTGAATAAGTGTTTCCATGGCATAACTAAATCGTGTGACTGTGTTCAGCCGAAGCGCCGCTTCGCGTGAATACGCTCGGAATCCACTCGCTGCATCAGGGACATCGGTTCCCGCGGCAGCATTGAGGACTCTGGTGCCAACGCGCTGCAGCCATTTCTTTGTAGCTGAAAAGTGCGTAATTTGAGGTATCTGACGATCGGCAATAACTATATCAGCTCGATGCTCTATTAGTGGCCGTATAAGCTTTGGAATATCCTTCTGAGGGTACTGATTGTCGCCATCAGTATTCACGATAATATCAGCACCGAGGGAAAGACTTTTCATAAGACCATCTTGAAAACTGCGAGCTAAGCCTTGTTTTTGGGGATGCTGAACAATATGCGTGACACCATGGGCGCGAGCGACTGCGACTGTCTTATCGGTGCAGCCATCATCAATGATAATGACCTCGATACTGTCGATGCCTTTGATGTGTCTAGGGATACTTTTCAATACTAGGGGCAGTGTTTCAGCCTCATTCAGGCACGGAATCTGTATAACTAATTTCATGAGCCTACTCTTTACTGTCGTCATTATACCCTATACGCGCTGCTTATTTGCTGAAAGTTATTATTTATGATATTTGAGTATTATCTTAGGCGTAGTTTTCGCCGGGGTTAGTAATAAGCAGATCGTGTGGATGGCTTTCGGTAAGACTGGCTTGGGTAATTTGCATGAATTCGGCAGTTTCCCAGAGCTCGGGAACGGTACGGGCCCCTACGTAATACATACCCGAATATATACCACCAGCCAACTGGCCTATGAGATCCTGTACGCTCTGACTACAGGGTACGAGGCCTTCGACACCTTCGGCAATCAGGACATCATGGTGATAGTTCTTGCCATGAAATTCATCTTCAGAGCTGATCTCCAGGCCTCGTTGCATCGCTGCGATGGAGCCCATGCCTCTATACTCTTTAAAACAGTACGACTTTGAGCCGTCAAGAATGCTACGGAAACGGGAGGGCACTTCCTCAGGCGGCAGCATGACAGTTTTTCCAGGGGCCTCTTTGCAGGCAGCAAATAAGCGTCCGAGCATAACGCATGAGGCTCCAGCAGCCAGAGCTTTCATAATATCGCCCGAATAGCTAATACCGCCATCAGCAATAATTGGTATGCTGTGGTGCTGCGCAGCCTTCACGGTATCTAAGATGGCGGTTAACTGCGGCACCCCCATACCAGATACAATACGAGTGGAGCAAATTGCGCCCGGTCCCATGCCGACACGCAACGCGTCTGCTCCAGCGGTAATGAGTGCCTTGGCGCCTTCATAAGTAGCGACATTACCACCTATAACGTCAACCGTATGGTGCTGTTTGATGTAAGCTATTGCCGTGATAACTTTCATCGAGTGGCCATGTGCAGAGTCTACAACCAACACATCAGCACCTGCCGCGACGAGAGCTTGCACGCGTTTTTCATATCCACTGGTGGAGCCCACCGCAGCGCCCACTACAAGCCCCTTAGCTTTTACTTTTTCTACCTCAGCTGCCTGTTCGTTCACACTTAGATTACGGTGGATAATACCGATGCCGCCTAGCTCGGCAAGGGCGATAGCCAGCTCACTCTCCGTGACCGTGTCCATGGGTGCGCTCATCAAAGGAAGCCGAAGCTTTACTCGTGATGTTAGTTGCGTCTCAAGCTTTATTTCTTCACGCAAAAACCCCGAGTAGCGGGGTTTTAATAACACATCATTGAACGTCAACGCAGGTTTAAAAGTATCCATACCTTAGTATACGAAGTTACTCGCAAAGCTGTCAAAAAACTACTCATGCATGGCTTGCCTATAACATTATTCACTGCCTCGTGTAGGTACTATCGTTATACTACTATTTACAAGATAAGCAGGAGATAGATTATGGAACATGCTCCTAACCTGAGTGGTGAATTTTCGTCACAAGTAACCGAGTCCCACAACTCTAATTACCAAGAATTAGCAGTAGCCCGTGAAGTTCGTCGCAACCATTCGCGCCAGCGGTTACGAGAGCGTATAGAGAGAGAACGTCGCCGGTTGGCAATATTTATGGTTATGGCGAATAGTGCCGTGCATTCGTCACTGCGCAGCGAGCGAAGCCCGCGCGTCCGCGAGGCTGTAGGTAAAAAGCTGCAACAGCAGTATGGGCTGAAGTCGCCTGCGTGGTGGCAACTCTAGCTACGGCAAGTGGTGATGCTGCTTTGGCTCTGTTTTTGGCTTCTTGGCGGCGAATGATGCTGTTATCGATGAAAGCGCTAGCAGCACGATGCCGGTCACGAGAGCGTATAGGCCCAATATCCAGACAAATGCGAGACCGCCCGCTGCTGGTTGAAATAGTACAACGGCCCCAATAATGATACCCAGCACGCCGAGTACAACATGCATCATATGTTCTGATGGGTCGTCACCATGACGCGTAAAGGCGTGTAGAAGGCTGAACATGCCCCGTATGAACAGAGATACCCCAAGAATCACAAGTAATATGGTAAACGTCACCGCTGGATGAAGCAGCAAAAATAGCCCCACAATGAGTTGTAGGGCTCCCCATATAGCACGAAGTGGCATGCTGAGGTGCTCCCGATACGTCAGGCCCGTGATGAGTAATATAGTCCCGTCTGTGACAAGGAATAGGGCGAACAGATAGACTAAGACTAACGCCGTAAGGCCTGGCCAAAATATGGCGGCTAGGCCGAATCCTATTGCGAGACATCCTTGGAGGATAAGCGCGGATCGGATTGCCTTCAATATTTCTCTTTTTGCTAATGCCATATATTCCCTGACTATGCACTATCGTAGAGTAATTTGATTGGTCGTTTTTACAGCCAACATACCGTTTATTATACAATAGCTGCTTTAGGAATTGTCGTTTTGTGTGGCGTGAGCTTGCAATTTTTTGCGAAGCTGCCTTAATTCTGTTCGGGTCTCTTCCCATTCTGTTACATCACGAGTAACGGCAGCCAGCTGCACGGGTTCACCCACGGTATTGAGTACGGGAATAATTTTTACAGCATATGCACGACGGCCTATGGGCACGTCCGACCAATGAGAGTACTCGATGGGTCGCTTAGCTTGCATGGCTTTTTTATACTGATTGAGTAAGAAATGATATGCCGTCGGCGATACAATTTCACCGACCTCTTTACCAATTGATTCGCGAGGATAGCCACTGATAGCAAAAAAAGCAGTATTTGCGGTTAGCAAACGATAACCTCCCTTTTCGATGCCGATGAGCATGATTGCATCGGTAATATTGTCGAAAACCGTGGTTAAGTATTGCAAAAACACGAGTGAAGAAGTTTCTGGAACCATATAGCTGCTCTATCATATCAAAAGGGCTTCGCTTTGCCTAAGGTGTAAATTTGTTGCCTAACCCGACACACCCCATTACACTAAGGTATTATGTTTGATCCGGACAAGTATATGGTTAAGGCTGCTCGTAGCCAGCCATCCCAGGCACGAGGTAAGGAGCGTGTCCGAGTTATTCTATCTGCCGCTCTGAAATTGTTTAAGGAGCGTGGGCTAGAAGAAGTAACCACCAATGATATTGCCGAAGAGGCACAAATTCCTATAGGCTCGCTCTACAGATATTATCCGAATAAAGATAGCATCATAGTGGCGCTGACCGAATTGGTCGTAGAGGATTTATCGAAGATCTTTACGGATATTGGTGAACATCCATTCTTACAGTATCTATCCTGGGATGAGCTATTGTTGCTACTCGCTGATTCCTGGGTGAACTACTCTAGCCTGAATGGACCCTTTGCTTTTTTGTATGCTGAGCTGGCCAACCCACGCCTCCAGGCATTGAATAGGGCCACATGGATGAGCTTTGTCGAGATTTATAACGAAGTGCTCAAAAAACGTTGTGCTCAAATAACAGAGCGTGAACTAGCGATCTGTTTTCAACTGACGTTAGCAGCAGTACAAATGGGCCTTACCGAGGAGTACAAGGCGTATCCAGGGCCACCACTTCATCACGAGGCGGTAGGTGCCATTGCTCGCTATATGCTCAGTGCCTGCAACCGGCATAAGCACGAAGAGTAGGCAGCTGAATTACATAGCCGTAACGATAAATTGTTGCACTGTAGCTGTATTGCCAGCCGCTGATGTACCGAATGCAGGAAAGAGATAGATGGTTTGAGCCGTCGTCGTATTAATTGTGGTAGTTGCGCTACTATACATCTTGCCGCCTGCAGCATTTGCGGTGGTGCTTGTGGCCATTAGGAAGTTTCCTTGTCCACTGACGGTACCGCTTGTGCCTGCTGTGAAGCAGGCTATATAGAAATCAACATTCCAGCCAATGTTTGTGACCGCGACGCCTGAAGTGAGAGCACCTGAGGCGCCACCTATGAGCGTATCTGAAGCTTTCGTCGCAGCATTTGTCCCAATGTAGACTCCCATTGCAAGTGTAGTAGCGGCAGTGGTGCTATAGACGCCATTAGCAACAACATGAAGGACTCGACCGGGTACGCAGAAATTTGCTGGCAACGCGGCGTTCGTTGAGAATGAAGCGCATGCCCCCGTACAGGTATTAACCGCCGAAGACGCTGCTGTATTGGTGGCCATCGTGCCACCGATACAATTAAGCCAGGTACCATTTTGGCCACATCGGAACCGATTATCGGCTGAATTGTAGTACATGCCACCATCCACCTCTGTCGGATCGCCAGTGGTGTTTTTATTGCTGAGTACAGTCAGGACACCGGTAGCGCCAGGAGTCGGATTCCCTACATACAATCGGTTATTGGTCGTATCCAGCTGTAGGTATATGGCGCTTGATGCACCTTGTACGGAGAATGCATTTGTATTGCCCCCCACTAGGTTAGCTATATTCGTTGCCCCTGTTGTATTGCCAATAGTGATTATTTTTGCGTTGCTGCTCGTGCCTAGGTTGAGTGCTCCAGTTGTGCCCGCGTCCACTGTGAGGTTCGTTGCCGCACCGCTGTTTATCGTCAGCGCTCCACTGCTACTTAGTATCGTACTGGAGCCGAGGCTTACAGTGCCTGAGCCAGACTGCAGTGTCAGGTTGCCTACACTGGTACTCCACGTGCTGGCAGCATTTGCAGTAATAGTGAGTGCCTGACTAGCCGCCGCTTGTATAGTTGCCGCACCTGCCGCGCTAAAGGTTAATGCACTAGAGCTGAAGGTGTTGCCATTTATGGTACCAGAGGTAATTGAGCCAGAGATATTTATATTACCTGTCTGCTGACTGCCAGGTGATAATTGCACGTAGCCGTTGGAGCTGATGCCGCCAAGATTATCGGCGTTGAAGGCTTGCGGTACGGCTGTCAGCTGTACGCGCGGTGTCATCTCAGCATCACTACCTACCTTGACGCCAAGATAGAGCGCATTCGAATTGAAGTTGACGCTACCTGGCAGGGTTGTGGTATCGCCTAGATTTGTTTGGAATAACCCGGCACTGGTCGTTATTGATTTAGTTTCGGTCCATACCGCTGAACCTCCAGAGCTTACTGTGTAGATGGAGAATGTGATGCTATAGCTTGTGTCGGTAACATTTGTGCCGTCGGGGTTGGTGAGTTTTCCCTGAAAGCTGATATAGGGCGTTATTGTTGCGCTCGCAGGTGCGGCCGTGAAAAGTATCCAACCAGTCAGGCTACAGCCTAGCAGCAACAGGGCATGCTTGAGGCATCTCATGGCTTAGGCTCCCTTGGCTTTATATGGGTATTTGGCCGTAACTCTAGCGCAATACGCCACCCGCAATATACGCCCGCAACGAGTAACCCTAGCACGAGCAACTCCCAAGCCGGGAAGTAGAAGAACTGTAACGTAGCTGTGCTGGCAGGCGAATTAGATCCTGCTCCGTATGAGATATGTAGCTTATATGTTCCTGGCGTCCAGGCCTTATGGAGCGGGGTTAGCACTGCCTGGGTATACAGCCGGCCTCCTGGAGCAATGGCCGCCGAGGCAGTATTTATAACTCCTTTGCCCGTTTCTCTACCCTGCTGGTCGGAGATACTGATGTATCCATGGGGGATCGCCACGACATTTCCCGTGTTATGTATAGTAAGCTGCAGCGTAGATGGTAGCTTTAGACGAAAATGAGGTGCCGAGTCTGCAGAGATGGAAAAGCTCGTAATCGCACCATCTTGCCTCACTAGTATAAGCGGCATGCGAATACTTGGCACAATGCTTACATTGGTGCTGGCTGTCGTCTCCTGGGTAATAATAAGATCCATTTCTTGACTTCCAGGCGGGAGTGCGGAGCTAGCTGAGAGTGTAATGGTCGGGCTTGCGCTGCTTTTTGCGGGAAGCAGCAGGTCATCGGGAGCGATGGATAGCTGTTTAGCAGCACTGCCCGTTACTCCCGGCGTGGTCACCGATTGACCGAAACCGAAATGGAGGTTAACCGCCACGTCATATTTGTTAGAGACAGTAAATTGCGCTTGCTGCTGGCTTGCGCCTTTCGGTAGGGATAGCGTGAGCGTTGCCGGGCTGAGCGTAATACCGCCGGCGTTTGCCGCTGCGTGTCCCTGCAATAGCAGGGACGAAGCCGCTGAGAATCCTAGAAACAGAACCATGAGCCAGGCATTATCTTTTATGGTGCGCATGCGATGCATAGCCTTTCACCTTTTTCGTGCCCTTGAACAGCAACCAACCCCAACCAACCAACCCCATAATTAAGACGATGCTCATAACGGCTGCGCAAAGTAGCAGCCACCAGGGTATCACCCAAAAGCTGAAGCTGGTGATAATAGGCACATCCTGATGCCCATTGTCGTATATAAGAACTGCTTTAGCGACATATTTGCCGAATCGGAGCTCGTTTACATGCTTCCAATCCCAATGCAGATGATGCTTACCCCCCTCGTCCGTTATATAGAGCGGAAACCCAGCACTCCAAGTAGAGGTGAATCCGCGAGTTGTTCCCGGTAGTATGTAACCCCCTCCTTGATTGATCGGTAATGTGGCTATGGGTGTTGAGTCGTCGAATGAGCGCTGGATAAAGATATTGCCGGCCGGTTGGCTAATGACATTGCCGGTATTCCCAATCTTGATAGTGAAGCTTGCTGGTAGAAACGTATAGTGCGACTTATCTCCCGAGAAACTTTGGATGGAAAGCTGACTTTTAGCACCAGTACGATTAATATTCATTAAGCAGAAGACCACTACCTCCGGTTTAATCGCGGTTCCGTTGTTAGTTTGCCCCCTGCTCTGGGTGCTGGTTAGGGTTATACCTACTGAGTAGCTAAAACCGACATTTTGTGGGGTGTTGTACACAACAGTTAGTTTTGTGCTTGTACCGGGTGCCAAGGTAATGATAGAAGGCGTGAAGTGTAGCCAGCTAGCAATATCTGCTGGGAGAGTAGCTTTCAGCGTTACCTTTTGACTACTACTATCGACTTGTAGTCCACTGAGTCCAGGCTGTAGGGTTTCGGTATGGTTAGAGAAGTTACGAAGTGTTACTGTGGCGGTTTGGGTTTGCCCTGGCGTGAGGCTCACTACAAGTGGTGACGGTGAAACCTGAATGTTGAAATCATCACCGGTAGCGTGCACCGCTGTTGCTGGCAAACAAGCCATGAGGATGGTCGCCACTCCTAGCGGCCAAGCTCGAAACATACTCCGCAACCATATAATTGGTTGGTTGGATAGCATCACACTGCTCTCTTTATGGATTGTAAAACTGTGGGTATATTCCCGAATACGAGAATGGTTAGAACATTGCTGCCGCGGGCAAGGTGATAGTATCACTATAGTCCGTGGCCGCGGTCGTAAGGCTGCTAATAGTCGCGTTATTGGTCAATGTCAGGACCGCGTTATTAGCCGTACCGGTAGAAGCTGCAATAGAGCGTAGACTTGTATCTAGACCGCCGCCCTTGCCTGTGCTGCCACCGACGAATGGGACTGCTACAGTTATGGTACCGCTACCGCTCGTTTGTGTACTGGTTACGCCCATGTTGTACCCTTCAGTGCTGCCACTAATGGTGCTATTTGTTCCGGGGGTTGTCGAAGGAATAGTGTAGCTGCCTGCAGTTGAATGCAAACCCGTATTACTATCTTGTGCCCAGGCGATCCAGCCGCTAGCGGCATTGGTATTAATTGTAAGTGTGCGTGGTGTAGGGCTGCTGGTTACGCTACCAGAGGTTAGGGCACCGAGAGCATCTGTAGTGCTGCTTAGCGTATAGGTGAAGGCTTGCGGCACTGAAGCGGTGACATTTACCTGGTCGCTGCTGAGGCTAACTGTGCTATACGGTGCAGTATCGATAGTGGCCGGTGCACTTGTTTGCGTAGTAACCGTACCGGTATTGTTGCTGGTCGCACTGGATTTCACAGCGACTGCAGCACTATTTGTCCAGTTAAAGCAGTATAGTGTACCGACAGTAAGGACTCCACTCGGGAAAGTTGCTGTCTGTGAGGTGACATTCGTTGCCGTACCTATACCAGGCCAAGCTGTACCACCTGCTGGCCACGAGAGATTGGTCGTGCTAACTGTCCAGTTAGCAAGCGTTGCGCTCACCGTGTACCCGGTTGGAAATGCTACCTGTACTGTAGCTTCCGTAGCCGTTGTAGTAGGCTTGGCGCATACCGTACCGGTAGTTGGTTGGGAGGTCATTAGACGGTCGAATCGAACCGTCGTTTGGCCAAGGCTGCCAGCAGAGGCGATCCCGGGAGTAAGACTTAAGATGGCAGAGCTAAGAGCCAAAAGAATAGAAAATGAATAAAAGCTCACTTTTAGTGGTATCTGTTTCACTACTGATATACGGTCCATAGAGTGATCCCCTTTTTGGTTATGCTTGGCTCAAAGTATGAACGCTGCACTTCAGGAATGCAAGCATAAAATGAACATTAAAACAGTAATGATAATGAAATAGTCATGATATCTGCATAATCCGATGCCGCTGGTGTCAAGGTGGTGCTTTTCGCTGCTAATGCCAGTGTCGCACTACCATTAGTAACGGCACTATTCCAAGTAGCGAAAGGCTGCCAGGTAGTGCTTAAGCCTCCCACAGAATTACCTGCGCCGTTATAAGGGCTTGCTGAAGTTATTGGCCCTCCGCTGCTTTGCGTAGTGGATGTTACCTGTGCACCATAGCCACTGCTGACTACACCGAGGTCGGCAGTTGTTGAGGCAAGCGTAAAGCTAGCCGAGGAGCTTGTTAATCCGCTATTTTTGTCGGCAAGCAATAAGCTACCGCCATAAAGCGCATTCGTCGTTATGGTAGTAGTGACGGTAGCGGCACCGGCAGTCACTGCCCCTGCTGGTAGGCTTGTGAATCCAACGCTAAAAGGCGGTGTGCTGGTAAGTGAGGTTTGTACAGCAAATGTGACGCTTGGAGCTTGAGTTGTCGCCGAGGCAGTAGGCCCAAATGCGCTACCGGTTGCGCTACCTTGTAGGGCAGCCAACTTCACTTTATATGTTGTGCTACTATTCAGCCCCAATATGTCGAAACCGCTCGCACCACCCCAGGCTGCATAGGTTTGATAGTTCGCAACACCGACACTAGCGCCTGTCGTATTATCTAATTGTACATAGTTGGTAGTAATAAAGTTATCGCTACTAATGGCAATGAGATATTTTGTGTCTGTTGGGAGGCTGCCGACGTTTAAGACTAGATGCAGCCGATCATAGGTATTATTATTGGTAAGTGTCGGCGCCGTTGGTGTAGCCGCAGTGCTTGAGGCTTGAATACCTACGGGTAGCCCATAATTAGTGCTGGTAAGATTTCCGCCTCTGCTCCCAGCCTCGCCTTGCAACACGTAGTTCGTACTACTGCCGCGGTTTGCGCCACTTCCGAAGTCATAGTTCTTCAAAGTATAGTTAGCGCTTGTTGGTACGGCCGCTAGTAATGATATGAACAGGTAGCGGAGCATAACCCTTTTACTATAGCATGCATGTGCAAGAACCTGAGCTATTACTCGTCTTTCAGAGCGAACATCATATGTGCTTCAGAATATATAAACTGTTTAATGTATATGCGTGTGAATGAGTGCTACTAGGGTTTGGTAATGACTGGCGCAGAACCAGACGTCCAAGAGGAGCATGCCTGGAAAAATAATAAGTTTCTCGGCGAATTTACCAGTTGTAATACGCAAACTTTTCATCGGGGGAAGACCAAATTTAGCAGGGATTGGCAATAGCCAAGGTACCCCCTCTTTCGTAAGGGTATCCATGACGAGATGCGATATCATGCCGATCATGAAAGCTATCCATACGAGGTTGATGTTGACATGTAGCATAGCTGGATGCAATAGCCTGAGCCCACCGTACGCCAGTGCTCCGAAGAGCACCAGCCCAATAAGGGAGTGGCTAATGAAACGATGCCCGCCAAGCAGCTTATCTACTGTCTTTCCCGCCAGCCTTCCTATGGGCAAATTGCGCCAGAGTGGTGCGGTCGGCTGATCGATGTCTGGTGCAATGCCACCAATTTGGTTCGCCAGTACCGCCACCAGCACAGTGGCCAGGGTGACTGAGGGTAATGGTCGTAGTAGCACGACTGCACCTAACGCGGTTATCGCTGCTAGGTCATGGGTTCGACCAGTCATTAGAGCTGCTCATTCATTTATTCTTATGCTCTATTGTACCTTGTCCGGCTGACCTTGGCCAATATGCCGCTTAAACAGAACGCTCTGGGCTTAAGTCATTTTTTAACAGATGAAGATTAGCATTTCTCGAAAATACACTTATTTTTAGTATTGATTCGCATCCATTAAAAAGTTTCGATCCCCTTCTGCTATCCAGACAAAACTGAGCTGGCGTACAATGAGTCCATGATTATCCACGCTCTCGCTCATGCCTTATCCATGTCGTTTGCTATGGGTTGGGAAATTCTTTGGCCACTGATACTAGGTTTCGGGTTGTCGGCGGCTATTCAAGCAGCGGTTTCCCACAAACGGATGACTGAACTCTTGCCCGATGATACACCAAAAACCCTTCTCAAAGCGGCTGGACTCGGTGCAGCTTCCTCGTCTTGTTCATATGCTGCCGTTGCCCTAGCTCGGTCTATCTTTCGCAAAGGTGCTGACTTTACCGCTGTTATGGCCTTTGAGATTGCTTCGACCAACTTAGTTATAGAATTAGGCATAATTATGGCCGTGTTACTTGGCTGGCAGTTCACCGCCGCCGAGTTTGTCGGTGGGCCGCTCATGATTCTTATCATTGCGGTACTGTTTCGATTGTTTCTTACGCCGAAGCTAGTTGACTCAGCTAGAAAACAGGCCGAAAAAGGGCTAGCTGGGCGCATGGAAGGTCATGCAGGTATGGACGACATGGCGGTCACGGGAGATGGCTCAGTTTGGGATAAGCTACGCTCCTCCGAAGGAAAGACAGCTACAAGCCACTTCTTTATTATGGACTGGGCCTCAATTTGGACGGATATGGTTATTGGACTGCTTATTGCCGGTGCGTTAGCAGCTTGGATTCCTCAGTCGTGGTGGAGAGTACTGTTCTTTACCGACAATCATACTTTGGCACTCATCTGGGGACCTCTAGTTGGTCCACTTATTGCAGTACTGTCTTTCGTTTGTAGTGTTGGGAATGTGCCATTGGCGGCAGTGTTATGGAATGGTGGCATATCATTTGGCGGTGTCATAGCTTTCATATTTGCGGACTTAATAATCCTTCCTATACTAAGGATTTATAAAAAGTACTATGGATGGAAAGTAGCCTTATTCATATTTGGAACCTTTTATGCAGCGATGGTGCTTGCTGGGTATTTAGTTGAGGGCATTTTCGTTATCCTGCATTTAACACCTACTTTACGAAATGCAAAAGTCCTTGAATCTAGCGTCACATTTAGCTACACGACTGTACTTAATATTGTTTTCCTCGTCGTTGCAGGGGCGCTAATATTGCGATTCATGAAAACGGGTGGCCCTATGATGCTGAAACTGATGAGCAAGCCTTCAGCGGAACGCCATCATTAAAAATATCGCCGCAGCAAGACTCTCACTTCCTTAAGCTCAATTGCAGTAGCGCCTACGATGGCTCTCCAATTCGGTAATATATCACTAGTAACTTCTTAGACTTAATGGAGACTGCAGCCAGGGTCATAACTGGCTCCTCCTGTTATTATGTGTGCAGTGAAAAACCACATAAACTCTAAGCTTTTATATATTATTGCTAGCTTGGCATTACTTATTGCTGTTTATGCATGGCTTGCTCACGGTTACGGCCAGCCTGTGGGCTTTCAAGAATATAAGGTTTCTGTACTTCCTGCAGGGTTACATATTACTAATGGTGAGTTCTATGTTTTACATGATAATAGCTTGTTCCCTGCTTTCGATAAACACATAAACATTAATCTGAATGTCCCTAATTCCTGGATTGCCGAGTGGAAAAGCGATGGTCAATTAACTAATCCTTGCTCAGAGTTTCCTAGTGGAACAAACTGTCATGATTATATGGCTGCCAACCATCAAAAATACCAGCTAGCGGCTTATCCGCTTTCAGACCCTGGCTACTTTTCGTACGATGTACGCTTCATTAAGAAAGATACAGAAGTTTGGATAGCCATTGCCAAATTAAAACAAAATGTTGGTCTGGCCACTTGGAATTCTGTCGTAGATTCGTTTCAAGTTGGTCACTATAGTGGGCTGAAGGCAATATACGGAAGTTCCTCGGGGCCGTAATTCTGAATAGGAGGTAGCAGCTGGTGAGGCGTATTCGAAACTCACTGGCTAGTGGCTATTGTTAATGGGCGAAGCTGCGACGTACACTCTCCATGCTTCTGGTACACTTTCAGTATGATATTCTATATGGCTTTGGTTGCAGCGGCGACCTGCGCGACCTGTAATGGTGTGGCAGCAATCTTGCAACAAGTGAGCGCGAGTAAGGCGCGACGTGCCCACACACTCAATATAGATTTGCTTTGGCGGTTGCTTCATGTCGGACCATATGTGCTTAGTATCGCTTTAGATCTGATTGGCGGCGCCGCTCAATTGTTTTCGGTACGTTTTTTACCACTCTTCTTAGTGCAATCAGTTGTTGCATCCAGTGTTGTAGTCACGGCTCTGATTGATCGGTTCGTGTTGAAGCATCAGATGAGTAGTCGTACTTATGGTGCCGTGGGCTTAGTACTGATTGGTTTGGTCATATTGGGCGTAACTGCTAAAGAGGCACCAGCTGCGCATATAACGTCAGCGGTCCGCTGGGTTATTGTGATCTCGCCGTTAGTTCTCGTTGCCATGGGGGCACTATTTGTTCGCCTGCGTGGCACGATTCCAGGTGTCTGCCTGGCTTTATTGAGCGGTATCTCCTTCGGCGGGGTTGCGATTAGCGGCAGGGTTATCATACTGGAGAGTCCATGGTGGAGCATGCTTCGTGAGCCACTTGCATATGCGTTAGTGGCATATGCTGCGCTCGGGTTGCTATTATTCACGCTGGCCTTGCAACGAGGCTCCGCTACTATAATGAACGCCGCATTAGTTGCTGCAGAAGCACTAGTACCTACCCTAGTTGGCCTGCTGTTACTCGGTGACAACGTGCACGGCGAAGCTATTATTATGGTTGCGGCTGGTTGTGCAATAACACTTTTGGGTGCCTTTAGCGTTATGCTGACTCATAAAGCTACGGTGTAGATTGTCCTTCGAGTTTGCTATGCTTATCCTATGATTTCATTTCTACAAGCAATTATTTTGGGGCTTATACAGGGGTTCACGGAGCTTTTTCCTATCTCTAGTTTGGGCCATAGTGTTATCTTGCCTCGGCTACTAGGTTGGAACATCCACCAGAACGACAGCTACTTTTTAACTTTTTTAGTTGCAACTCACCTTGCAACTGCAATCGTGCTGCTTGGTTTTTTTTGGAGCGATTGGGTTAAGATTATACGGGGTTTGTTCCGCTCTTTCCTGGCACGAGAGATCAAACGCGATGATACATATGCTCGACTGGGTTGGCTTCTGTTGGCTGGCAGCTTGCCGGCTGGTGTTCTCGGATTGGTATTTGAGCAGAGCTTGCGGAAAGTCTTTGCTTCGGCACAAACGGCAGCATTTTTTCTCATGGTGAATGGCCTTGTCTTGCTTGCAGCCGAGAGGTTGAGGCGTCGCGCAAATGAGCGAGATGAGACTACTCGACAAAGCGATACACAAATCGCCAAGCTAGGCTGGGGGCAGACACTGGCTATTGGAGCGGCACAGGCAGGCGCATTACTGCCTGGCATCTCGCGTTCTGGGTCATCAATGGCAGGCGGCCTGCTCGCCGGCCTCAATAACGAGGATGCGGCACGATTTAGCTTTTTATTGGCAACGCCTATCATTGGTGGCGCGGCTATATTGAAGTTGCCTGAATTATTTCAGCCATCTGCAGCACCTTTGCGGGGCGCTATTATTGTCGGTGCACTCTGTGCTGGTATCACCGCATTTATATCAATTAGGGTGCTGATTAGGTACTTTCGAACCCGCACCCTGACGCCATTCGCGATATATTGCACTCTTGCAGGCGCAGGCGCTAGTCTCTATTTTTTGGTTCGCTAGTAGTATTCTTGGGCGCATCAGTTCTTTTACCACTCATAAACCAGGCCACAATGCCACAAGCAGCAGCAAGCGCAAGAGCGGCAAAACTATGCTTTATATGTTTATGGCTGGAACCAGCCAGATACCCAGGCATGCCGTGCGGTAGTGACCCAGCAGGCGTCACCATGTAGTAGACTGCGAGCGCGATGAAGGCTAGGCTAGCGATAATGAGTAGAGGGATAGTCATTTTTTTCATAGCTTCATAATAGCACGAACACGTTTTTAGCCGTGTCGCACGCTGAATAATCGTATCGACTCTTTGTGAAGACTTATTTCTACTTTCGTATGAGCGGGGACATTAAAAACCTCACCGTCGACCTGTCCCCACATGGCTTGCTGAGGCATGAACATAGCGTAATCATCGGCCACTCGTTGTGCGGCTCGCGGCTCCGTAAGCTCCCATATGTGGAACATGAAGCTGCGTACTCGTTTGCGACGCATGATCGTGTGATAAAAATGGGGAGCAGTGAGGCTTAGACGTATGCCTTTTACTTTTGCAAAACGCGAACCTTTCAGAAAGATGTGTTCATAGACTTCTTTTATTTGTCCATTCTCTTTGACGGGAATTTGTGGCGCGGTAAAAAGCGCCTGGAGAGCTGCCTTAAGTTCTTTTAGCTCCCGACCGCCAGGTATCCTATCCATGGGGTGGTTGCGTATATTTGGCTGGCTCAGGCGATGCGCCGCAAAGGCGCTGGCTCCAAAGCTGGCATAGCAAAGCGCAATATAGGTCTGCTTGGTGCCATTATGCAGCTGAAGGGTACACTCAAGGGGATGCATGGTTATTACTCTGCCAGTGCGCAGAATTCGTGATAATGGAGTCTTCCATCCATGACCATTAAGCATATGTGCAAGATCGTTCGCATTGCCACCCCAAAGCGGTAGTATTGGTGTAAGACGAGCAGCTGCTGGCAGGGTAACATCATATAAGAGGGTTTCTGCTACCATATTGATCGTGCCATCACCTGCCGCAACGCACAGTAGCGTCTTAGGACCGAGCCTATCGCCGAGTCTTCGTAGAATAGCTTTATTCGCAGCTCGTCCAGAAGCAGAAGTTCCAACAATTTCAAATACGGCAGTTGGCATGAGCGATTGCAGCTTGATAATGCGTTTTTGAGCCCTTTTAGCGTTTGTGCTCACGGGATTGCGGATGACGACAACCCTAGTAAATGGCAGAGTTGATTCTCTACTCATTTGTGTTCCCCTTTCGTATAGGCAGCATGCATGGCACGGACTTGTTCGAAACCGATAACCCACCCCGTTTGACGGATGCTACGGTAGAGAGGCGTCTGTAGGAGTCTGCCCTGACCATTGAGTACTTCAGGAAATCCTTTCTCTCGGAGCATGACCTGCTCATATGCTGCAATGTGCTGCTCTGCCCGTTTCCAATAGTCATCGTTCCCAGCCTGCTTATATAGTATCAGTAGTACTTTTATATATTCCATGCCCCAAAAGCTCCAAATAGCATCACCGCCATAGGAAGCGACCGCCAAACGCACGGCAAGGAATTGACGATGGGCACGAGTTTCGTGTTGGTATTTGATAGGCAGTGGCTGGTCAATTCCCTGCTTCTGAATATAGGCCACACTGCGAGTGAAGTATGAACGTTCTGCAGGGTTTGTGGGATCCAGAAATCCACTGCTGAGCACGAACAACCAGTCAGAGGAATAGTAGGCTCTGTGATGACTTTCCTCGGACAAATCCTCTAAAAAATATCCTTCATTTTCAAGCCAGAAGGTCTCAAGTATTTGTTTTTTAAGCATGGTTAAGAAGGTATCGTCTTTTGCTATGAGGCCGACTACACCTGCAAGCTGTGTTGTTTTCCAAAAGACGACGTTATCGTAAAAAGCTGACTGCCTACGAGTAATATCTTTGGCGCCGGAAAGGTGTATATCGGTCCGAATAAGACCAGTTTTTTCGTCGAACACCTTGGCTCTATAGTGCGCATATAGGGCTTGCATCGTTTCATGATATTCTTCCAAGAGGAGTCGAGTTGCTGCTTTAGTATGCAAATGATGCTCGGCAGCTTTATAGTCGGTTGGTGCGGCTTGCTCTTTTCCTAGCAGTGCAGCAAGCGCGTAGAGTATGCCGAATACTGTATCTGAGGGGTAGGCGTAGAAATTAATGCAGGTCGCCTGGTACGCACCAGTGGTGACAATTGTCGTCGTCGGCACGGTATATTTGCCAAAAACGCCGAGGGCATAAGCCACGGTTTGCAAGTACACTATTTGTCGATGCTCCCAATCAGCGAGGTTGCTAGCAATTCGGGCGTCGAGCATGGGATAGTAAAATACGCCGAGATTACGTACGAACAGCGCACTAAAGTGATCGCCTGATGTGAGAAGCAGGCGATGAGGATTAAACCGTTTTTTGTGAATTTCCTCGATGATGACTTCCACGGACTTCCCTGTTGAGTGAGGACTGCGTATCCAACGCGTGCTAAGGATGTGGAGGCCACATTTAGTAATTGCAAACCAGCGCCACCACCATTGTTGTCGGATACGCAATTTGTGGTTGTTGTTGACCGCCTGGAAGGAATTTAAAACGGCGCGTACCACGAAGGGTAGTTTGATGATGGTGATACGATTGAAGGGATTCGTGAGATATACCCCGCTCAGAAGTCCGGCGACGATCACTAAGATGATAGCAATGATAAACATGCAGACGTATAGTAGCATGCGGCAGGATGTCTATATTCGACTTACACAAAACTCACTTTATCCTAATCAAAAAAGCAAGAATAAAGTCAGCAGGTCACAGCTTGCGAGGTATTCGTGCTGAACCGGTTTTGTCAGTCTCAGCCGACTTACTTGTCATCTAACGCCAAACTCTTGGCTCATTTTTGCGTTCACTGCCCTATCCGCCTCGGTATATCAACTGACGCCGCACAAGGGTAGATAACTAGTCTGGGATCCGAATGAGGTTGGATCGAAGCTGGCTGGTAGGCCACTACTGGGATTTGCGAACATTGATCGTCTGTTACCGCCCGACGGTCCTTGCATGGTTATCGCGCCATACGACGATCCTGCGTTTACTTGGAACATCCAGTATAAGCTGCTCATGCCAGCTTCAACTGGCGCTAAGTAGACGAATCTGCCTGAGGTTTGCGCGGCAATTGGACCACCAACGATGGGGCCGCCTCGCCAGCCAGTTGACGTCCATATTGTATGGTCGTTAGCCGTCGCGCCGACTTGCACGCCCGCATCTGTATACAGTCCAATAGCGTTGGGGCTTGAGGAGCCATCCCAAGTGCCAGGGATAGCAACTGCCGTCCAGACGTTAGTTATCGGCGCTCCGGCTGGAATCCATAATCGCACCATGAATGGCGTGAAGGTAACGTTTACTGGGTTCAAAAAGAAGGCTGGATCGCCAGAAATAGCGAGCATCCCATAACCGGATGGCGGAAAGTACGGCTGAGGTAAGGCGGTCCATGCTGTTGAGGATGAAGCAGTCGCAACGAGAGATTGCCCGGTTGTCGGCGCAACCACTGGCAACGTTACCCCGTTAATTTTAGCTACTGTCGGATTCGGATACGCTCCTCCTAAATCTCCGGCAGCTACCGCACCAGATTGTAAGGCACTGTCGGCGCTGCTAAGTGATGTTTGCACCACTGCTGCTAAGTCACCTTTCGGAATGCCGCTGCCAGGTTTCATATATCCGCCGGCATTGGTAATGGCGCTCGCTTGTAACGTGCCGTCCGTACTATGTGCGACAGCAAGGAATCCATTTAGGATAGAGCCCCATGTGCCGTCATCTTGACCAGGAATAGGAAGACGTTGTGTCACAGACGAATGTACCCTCATCCTTACGTTATGTTTAGTCTAGCATGGCTATCAACGCTTCCCAAGACGCAATTATCAATGTCGCTGTTACATATCTTCAGAAGACTTTATCATGGTAAAATAAACTGAAATGAGCCTGATAGATGTCATACGGGAGCGGGTCCGGGCCGTTATGCGTGGTATTGCACGGTGGCTCAATGCTGTTACTCATGGACGACTTCACCCTGATGTGGTCACTATCGTAGGCTTCCTTATGCACATTCCAATCGCCGTTTTGATCGCATTGCGGCATTATCAGGCGTTGGCGGCAGTCTTGCTCATTATTTTTGGATTGTTTGATACTTTGGATGGTGAGCTGGCGCGGTTGCAAGGCAAGGCCTCGCCTCGCGGCATGCTGCTTGATGCTTCCACTGACCGTATGAAGGAAACATTGCTATATATTGGTATCGCGTATGCCCTCATCTTCGGTAAACATCCTATTATGGCAGTTTGGGCGACTGCAGCCTGCGGTGCATCACTCTGCGTAAGCTACGTGAAAGCTAAAGGAGAGGCTGCCGTAGCTGCAGGCAAGCCTATACCACACACGACATTAAATAAACTTTTTAAAGATGGCTTGTTGACGTTTGAGTTGAGGATGGCGGTGCTCGTCATTGGACTGTTTGCAGATCAGCTTATCATAGCGGTTGCGGGCATCGCGCTCCTAGCTAGCTACACCGCCCTGCAGCGCTTGGTCCGTATAAGTAAGGCGCTCCCCGAGTAATGTGTAGAGTAGACCTACATACGCATTCACTCGCGTCGCCAGACGGGGGTTTGAGCCTGGCTGATTACCGACATATGATAGATGAGAAAGGACTGGTTTGTATCGCGATAACCGATCATGACACCATCGAGTTCGCTAAACAGGCACAGCTTGCGCTGGGTGACCAAATTATTGTGGGCGAGGAGATTACGGCCACGGAAGGTGAAATTATAGGGTTATACCTGCGGAGTCCAATAGCCAGTGGTAGGTCATTGCGCGAAACGGTAGCGGCCATCAAGCAGCAGCATGGTTTAGTTTACGTACCACACCCTTTTGAAACGCGTCGTAAGGGCTTGTCGGCGCGGTCACTGGAAACTATTATCGCAGATATAGCTATCGTAGAGACATCTAACGGACGAGCGGTGTTCCAAAATCGTAGTAAGGAAGCATATGCCTGGGCTGCAGAGCACGGCTTGCCAGGTGCTGCCAGCAGCGACGCGCACGGGCCCAGCGGCTGGGGGAAGACGTATAGTGTACTCGACCACGTGCCATCGCGAGATACGCTTGCAGGACTCTTACATAGTGCCCAATATAAGATCGGATCGCCAGGAGTTAGAGGCGTGCTCTACCCCAAGTATAATCGTTTACGTAGATGGAGAACGATAGATGCTTAAGGACGTATTGTTTGCTCTGTGGTTTTTTCTTCCGGCTGGTATGGCGAACGTGACGCCTATCCTTGTTGCACCAGTACCGGGCCTGCGGCGTTTGAATGCTCCCATGGATTTTGGGCTTACTTTTCGGGGTAAGCGTATTCTTGGCTCGCACAAAACGTGGCGTGGCCTTATTTTTGGTGTCGTTCTAGCGGTATTGACCTTATGGCTGCAGCAGCTTGCAGCAGCACACTTTAGCTGGGCGCATACGCTCAGTAGCTCAGTAGATTATGCATCGTTACCGACAGTTCTCCTCGGTGTGTTGTTCGGGATTGGCGCATTAGGCGGTGATGCTATCGAGAGTTTTTTCAAGCGTCAGTTTGATGTTGCTCCTGGTCATGGTTGGTTCCCGTTTGATCAACTGGACTATATTATCGGGGCATCTCTGACGACGATGCCATTTGTTGCCCTTAGCCTTTCGCAGTACGCACTATTGGTTTTGCTTTGGCTGATCGTGCATCTGATTTCGTCGTACGTCGGCTGGCTGCTGCACTTGAAGGAGCGACCGATTTAGTCTGTCCGTAGCGCGTAATATATTGTTCGACTAGCTCGCGAGCACGACGATCCTCGATTTGCCTGGGGGGGTGCTTCTGAAAGTAAGCGGCAGGCTCGACAATGGCACCATGTAGGTTGTTATCGAGTGCCAGCTTCAAGCAGCGAATGGAGTCAATGGCGACACCTGCGGAGTTCGGCGAGTCCTCCACGCTTAGTCGTAATTCTAGGTTCATTGGCACGTCACCGAAGTGCTTGCTCTCGATGCGTAGAAAGCATACTTTATTATCCTTTTGCCAAGGCACATAATCTGATGGGCCGATATGGATATCTTCATTTGCTATTTCTTGACCATGGGCTTCTATCTGTGACTGAACTGCTTCAGTTTTAGATATTTTTTTAAATGCCAGACGTTCCCTTTCGAGCATATTTAAGAAGTCGGTATTACCGCCGGTATTCAGTTGGTAGGTGTGGTCGATACGCATGCCGCGGTCCAAGAAAAGATTTACGAGTGTCCGGTGGACGATGGTAGCGCCTACCTGTGCTTTTATATCGTCGCCGATGACCGGTAGACCGGCATGAGAGAATTTGCTTGCCCATATAGGATTCGAGGCGATAAATACTGGAATACAGTTTACGAAGCCGCAGCCAGCATCTATGGCTGCCTGAGCATAGTATTCAGTAGCTTTCTGTGAGCCTACAGGTAGGTAGTTAATAACCACCTCAGCCCTGCTCTTTTTCAGGATATGCACGACATCTACAGGCTTTTGCACAGTGTCAACTGGCACAAGCGGCTCGGTGTATTTGTTAATGCCATCAAGTAGCGGTCCGCGTGCGATGCGTACTCCTTGAGGAGGCACTTTGGCAAATATGGCAGTATTATTTGGTGCTGCATAAATCGCGTCGGCGAGGTCTTTGCCTACTTTATTGCTATTCACGTCAAATGCAGCAACCACTTCGATATCACGTATGTGATAGCCACCGAAATTGGTGTGCATCACCCCAGGCACAAAACCGTCATCAGGCGCATTCCGATAGTAGTGTATGCCTTGTACGAGTGATGATGCGCAATTGCCTACGCCGACGATAGCGAGTCGTATCTTACGGTGTTCCATGTTTCTCCTTTAGGTTCTCTCTCATGCTAGGAGGTGCTGAACTATAAGACAAATATATATTTTATATATGTATATAATAATTACTTATGGAAGATCGATTACGGAAGTTCGCTACGCTTGTAGACGTCGGGACATTTACCGCTGCTGCTCGGGAGCTCAATGTATCACAGCCAGCACTCTCGGTGGCGATACAGAAGTTGGAGAGTGAGCTACATGTCCGTTTATTTATACGGGGATTACGGCAGCTGACACTAACTGAGGCAGGCCATATTACATATAAGGCAGCGAAAGCTGTAGGAGTTTGTATCGAGAACCTTGACCTGCAACTACAGGGCCTCGAGCATGCTGCCAGTAAGCTTCGTCTTGGCATGATTGATAGCGTGGCTGCAACGCTATTCGATCGGCCAGCCAGCTTTGCTGTGCTTGAAAAGGAAGCTAATATATCGGTGGTTGTCGATAACTCACGAGCTTTGCTACAGGCTATTGAGCGAGATGAGTTAGATATAGCATTCATTGCTCAACCGAGTCGTCAACCGAACGGCATGGTCGTTTTGCAAAAGGTAGCTATCGAACCACTGGTACTTGTAGCTAAGGCTCCTGTTGCAGACCTGCCATACCTACTTGATCAATTTGTGAGTTATGATGAGCCATCTATAACTTTTGGTATCATACGAATCGCGCTAGAGGAGCAAGGGTTCAAGCCACAGGTTATCTTTTCTTCGACAAGCCCGGAAGTCATGCTGCGCATGGTAGTGATGGGGCGTGGCATGGCTGCTTTACCTTATCTACTCGTCCGCCAATCGTTACAAGATGGCGTGATTGGGTTGGCAGCGCCAACCTTGCTGCCTTATATTGCAAGAAGTATTGTGGTTGCCAAGCGACGTGATAAGCTTCTAGCTTCACCACTAAAGGGCATCATACTGGGTATACGGCGTGAGCTACAATTGCTTACCGTCGAGGCGACTTCCTTTGCTGCTGTATCATCGCCCGAGCGTACGCCAAGGTTGCCACGCCATTGAAGCTAATCGCGACTGCAGACAGTACATACGCACCAATGAATGTCACCCTAGAATAAGGCCAATTAGTAGTGATGGCTGCGTTCAACATGAAGCCAATTAGGGCTATCCACTCAATGGCCCCACCGAGCTTCCCTGCGATAACAGGATGCACGCTTTGACCTTTGTACTTCGCGACGAGGGACAGGACGACAGTCACCGCATTCTCTACCCCGATAATAATTGCGAGTAGTAAGGGTATAAAACCGGTGGCGATTATTACTACTAACGCCAATAGTGCCTCTAGTTTATCTATGCTTGCATCAATTGCTTCGCCAAGTGGACTCTTCGTATGGGTCATTTCTGCAGTGCTGCCATCCAGTAGATCGCACAGCCGACCAATAACTATCAAACCAGCTCCCAGCCAAAGCTGATCTCGCCAAACATAGTAAAGACCGATGCTGACAAGCAGCAACCCTAGGGCGCTGCATATATTGCCCGGTGTAACAATACCGTGCGTCCGGGAGGCTAGTCGCTGAATCGCTGTATGTTCTGCTGCTGGAATACGCTCCCAGTCGGCTTCTGCGTTGGCCCGGTGCAGTTTCATCATATGATCAGCGTAACATACGAAAAGTGGATTGCTAGTGCGTTCCGCCGGACTTTCCAGAGGCATTATTGGCGGGTGCCGGTGGATTATAGATGGTTTGGAGATAGGTTTGGATAGCATTGTAGTTATCTATGCCCGCGGCAGGAATGAGAGCGCTTTGGCGGCTATATGTGGTGTAGTTCTTTAGGAGGCTGCTACCATTGACGCTATTGAGACCCACTGAAGTTATTGTGCTGCTCGGTACTTTTTTCACTAAGCTGTATAGCCGGGCAACATTGCCAAGCGTTAAGTCGGTTTTTACATTGTTACCAAGAGAATCAAACAGATTACTAATTTTAATTGGATTCGACAGCGTGCTGAGTGAGCTTGCCTTATCTTTGAGGGCAAGCAGAATAAGACGTTGATTTTGAGTACGAACGAAATCACTGAGGCCGTATCCGTATGAGCCGTAGGTATCACCACGGGCGCGACTAAGCGCTAGCGATTGAATGCCATTGAGGGTATGAGGGCCGTTGCTGAGATGGTCTACCAGCGGCTTAGCGCTATTGCCATAATCCGGGCTTGGGTCATTGAGGCCGCGAGGATCAGAGCTTTGAATAGTGACTGTAATACCGCCAACAGCGTCAACGGCATCACGTACGGCACCGTAGTTTACGAGCGCGTAATAATTCATGGGTAATCCTGTAACTTGGCTAACAGTCTTTTCGAGGAGACCCATGCCTCCTGGTGGGTATCCGGCTTCACTGAAGTGTTCGTTGTTGCCATCCTGGTAGGCTTCATTGATTTTGGCATAACCGTTACCAGGAATGTTGACGTAGAGGTCACGCGGAATGCTTAGCATAAAGCCGGTGTTCGTTTTTGTATTCATACTTACAACCATGATTGAATCAGTTAGATCGGCTCCACCATGCCCGGGATCATCGGCGGAATTTCCTGCAATAATGATGTTGACGTGACCTTCATCCTCACCCTTTAGTTTGCTGGGATGCAGGATGCTGGCAAGTCCCTTCCAGCCAAAAATTTTCAGTTCGTTGTGGAGAATTTTCCACCCCAGCCAGCCTCCGCCTAGTATAAGTATGGTGGCAATGGTAATCGCACTCCACTTAAAGAATCGTTTCCATGAAAATTGACGTTTTGGTGGTTCAGGCGGAGCACCCATGGGTTCACCTCCTGGATGGTATGCGTAATTGGGCAACGAGCGGTTAAGGTCGAGCAAATTGCCGGGCTCACCAGAGCGATCAAATGGTTGTAGCGGTTGTTTATGATGCTTCATTTACAGATAGTATACGGCTTTTCTGAAGATTTGCGCTACTTTACTAATCCGTTCATGCGATGTCTAATAGAGGTGTGGATGAATATATTGTCCGTTTACGCACAGCATATGTACTGCTAGTGGCCATAGCAGTCGTGTTGGGCTGTATTGCGCGCAGTGCGCCCGGGCATTGGGAGCTTGGTAATCCTTATGGCGGCACGTCTATTGGCTACGATGTCTCTTGGCCGAACTGCGGCGCGACCCCGCTGAAACAAGGCAGTTGGGGAGTGATCGGTATCACCGGTGGTATTTCACTTCATCCTAATAAATGTGCCGTCGCAGAAGCAGGCTGGTTTAAACTGCGCTCCCTTTATCTTAATACTGGTTACCCTGGTGGCCAGAGAGTATGGCGTTATGCAGGGGCACCAAAAGATTGTTCAGTGTATGATCCGCCTTGCCTTGCCTATAACTATGGCTATGCCGAGGGCGTGTATGCGGTGCAGCTGGCAGCTCGCCAAGGGTTGCATGCCTCTATATGGTGGCTGGATGTAGAAACGGAGAATAGCTGGGACGACGACCCGTTCGTTAATCGAGCCAGTATCCAGGGCACTATTGATGCGGTCCAACACGTGACTGTGGTGGCACGTATTGGTATATATTCATATCCTGCTCAGTGGAAGATCATTACTAGTAGCTGGCTGCCCGGACTACCGGCTTGGGTGGCCACGGGCGACACGACATTTGCCGCCGCCCAAAAAGCATGCACAGGCCCGAGCTTTACCGGCGGGCAGCTTTGGATTACGCAGTATACGCAAGGGCTTGATCGGAATCTTGCTTGCAATGCCATGGCCTACTAGTATTTCAGCTGAAGCCATGTACCGTATCGATCCCCGAATATGCTTAATATGGGGTGAAGCTCGGACTAACAAACGCGTTGCTACCGCTCTCATATGAAGGATCCGGTCTACCGATCGTATGCACAAAAGCAGACATGAGCCCAAGTGCAGTGTGTCCGATGATTGAGTCAACCTCTCTGATTGTTTCTAAATTGCCCTTTAGAGGTTCAGTAATAAGATGGTCCGTTAGGGTCCGCACGCCGCTGTCTCTAATTTTTGTAAACCCTGCAGCTAGAAGCAGGACGCTACGCTCATCAGGGCTAAAGGTACGTATGTGCACCCCTTGGCGCTCAACGAAGCCACTATCCCCAGACTGTAACGCTGCGTGAGCTTCTTCCCAATTTTGTAGCAGTGCGAGTTGTGCTGCTGGTGCCAACCCTCCATTAACATTCAATAATGACACTATTCCGTCGGGCTCTAAGACTTCGCGCATGGCATCGAGCAAGGTAAGCTGTGCCTCAGGACTATGGTAGCCAAGCACTCCATGGGCATAGACTGCATCAAATCGCTTAGGCCCAAATATTTCCGGCGCATCTTCACCCCTGGCATTGATAATCGTTACTCGTTCTCCGATTTCTGGGGTTTGTTCAGCTAAAGCTTGGAGTGCAGCGCCGAATAGGTCACGCATATTGGCGTCCGGTTCAAGCCCAACAACCTTGTGCCCATCAATTGCCGACCACAGCGCTTGTGCCCCTGAGCCGCAACCGATGTCTAGAATGCGGAGAGAACTTCCCGCTGGATCACCGCGTGATGTAATTATCTCATCTAAACAGTGAGTCAATTCAGCATGAACGGCCCATTGTCGAATTTCATCACGGGGCTTAAGCAGACCTTCCCGGTAGATTTTACTCGCATTTAAGTTAAAACTGGCATCAGGTCGTTCGTGGAATTGGGACATCTATTTCATAATATACTGCTAAACGCACAATAGAACAATGTCGGTAGCTCATACGCTACTCTGCTACCGGGCTAGGCTTTTAAGGTAAATCCTCGCGTCGTGTAGCTTGTAGTTCGATGTACATGTCACTACGCAAAAGTCATTGCGTGTGAATTCGACAGGTCTATAATAAGAAGTAGCAATGTGTGTGCTGGCCTGTCAAGGGTCTTCTTACATACAGGCTTTTAGAAATAGTTCCTGGGAAGTCATACTCACCGGTTCGCTCTATCGCCTCCGCGTCCCTGTCTCCCGCAATTTCAAGCAAGTTTTTTGGCCAAAGAACTCGATACGGACGGTTATCCTGCTCTGTCAAATCACTCTCTTCTATCCCGTCAGCTGGCGTTATTTCAAACGAACAGTCTTCTTATTAACCACTAATTTTTCTAGGAGCTTGACCTATGAATAATTTCAATAAAAATCGTGTGATCATTAACCAAGAAGTCACTGTACCAGAGTTATACTTCAAGAGCGAGGGCCAACTGAAGAGTTACCCACGTCGCATGGAATTCGGCGGGCGCGAGTATACCTTCATGGACGGGCTGCGCTATTTAGTACATAAGGGTGTCCGCGCTGTACAGGTGTTCGACATGACGGACGGTGCACGCGACTATCGCCTGCAGTTCAATAGCGGCGAGCAGTCCTGGACACTGGTAGACATGACTGCCTAGGTGAGTTTTTTGCTGTGCCTAAAAAGCCCTTCGATCCCGGAGGGCTTTTACATTTGAAGGACATTACCTAACCTCAGCTAGACATAGGGATCTAAGCAACCTTTAACAAAAATCCTGCCGTACGTAGAGACCCTTGTTGAGCTGAGGTTAGGTAATGAACGGTATTGGGAGTCTGCCCAGTAGCCTAGGCTGTACCTAGCCGTCAATGTACAAGGCAGTTTTTCGACCAACACGCTAGTGTCTTGCCCATGCAGCAAGCTTAGAGTGCCACTGGCCAGAAATTAGTGCGTAATGCAGGTTTCCTCTCGAGCAGCATAATTACTTCAAGGTGTTCTGGAATTTTACCTTTGGGCGGTCGCTTGGCGTGTATTTGTCCGATATGCCCGGATAAGAACTCAGCATCCAAGCAATCAAGTTCCACCAAGCTAAAATTTTCAACATAGCTCTGGACAATTTTAGCGATTTCGACGCATCTAGTGTGGAACACAGTATGGCCGAATAGTGAAGATTTAACTCGAACAAGAATTGACGAGCGCATGTTGAATATGTCAACGAGCCCATTAGCCTTTCCGCGTATCCTTATTTCTAGCTTAGCGTTAGGATGAGCTAGCGAGTTTTAAGCTACAAGAAGTAATGTCTTTTTTTCTTCTTTGCTAAGCTTTTCGGTTGCATATCTCACAAGCTTACGCGGCATGGCCCCGACATGTTCATTAAGAAAGTTAAGTAACTGCTGCTTGTCCTTGTCGCCAGCGCTGCGCAATGCCCAGCCAACTGCTTTTAGAATCAATTCTTGTTTATCATTAAAAAGTAACGCAGCAATTTTAAAAGCATCATCCAATTCACCTTGTTTGATGAAATACAGCGTGCTTACTATCGCGGTCCGACGCTCCGCCATAGATGTATGCTGGGCTAACTTGTAGAGTATCTCCCGCGGTTTATCTATCAGGTAGCCACCAACCACATAGATTGCACTGCGGTCCACCAAGTCCCAGGTGTTAATTCTATCGTGACGACGAAGGTATAAGTCGAATAGGGCTTTCTTCTGTTCTACCGGGGTTTTCTTGGCGCGCGCCTGATAATCCATGATACTCACGGCGCCGACACGTACCTCATGAATCGGACTATCAAGCAGTTTTTCGACTTCCTTTAGCGGCATACCAATGTACGCTTTGGCAAGAGAAAAGACCGTCCCCATACGTACACCGATATAACTGTCATCGGCAGCTGTCTGCTGTCGCTTAGGATCAATGGCTTGAGCCTCGAGATCGTTAAGGAAGGCTTGGGCGGTGAGCTCACTCATTTGCTTGCCCCAAGTATTTTATCTATGTTCGCCAACGTCTGTTCAAGGCCATGTTGCGAGCGTTCCATCATAACCCCTCGTGCGAGCCAGCCAAACTCAGTGATGGTCACCTCTGTTTTCCCACTACCCAGGGCTTTAAACGCAACTTGTTGCTTTTTATCCATTGGTGTTTCGCTCGGCAAACCCGCCATCTCTGGAGTGATCACATTACCATCTTTATCGGCAAAGTTACTGATATATTGGATCAACTTATGGTGAACAACCCGCGTGTATTTAAAAGTATTGTAATAATCCTTTCCGCCATACTCTTTTGAAGCTCGCATCCCCACGTGAGATATGCCACCTTCACGTACATCCATTTTAGCTAAAATGTTTGAAAAGCCGTCCACGCCCCACCAGCGTTGCACGATTTTTTCATCGGTCCATGCTTGCCAGACTTTTTCGATCGGGGCATCGAATACGTGTATCACTGTTAAATCTACTGTTTTCTCGTCCATCATGTGTATTCCTTTCAATTGCACTTGAAATTAATTCCAGTATATTATCCTCGCAATGGATGTCACAAGGATTTAATCGTTAAGCGTTGCGTCGTATTTGATACGATCTGCTTTACGGCTGTCCTTGGTACGACGATAGGGGATTGTGCCGTTACTAAAGATTGCCTGATCCCCTGTGTGAGGGCTATGATGAACATATGCGTAAATTCGAACCAAATGAGCACGTTATTCATCCGAAGGAAATACTTAAAAAGGATCTGCAGGGAGCTGCTAAGTTCAACGACGTACTAGCGGTGAAGATAACTAAGGCGGTAGGCTCGATGTGGACGGGGTATCTGTTCGCGCTACTGTCGCTTTTTTCATTGCCAGCTATTCTGAAACTAGTGTTCCCAAAGCTTGCTATTTTTCCCGGTTGGATTGTTTCGGCTAGCTTAATCGCACTCATAGCATGGGTTTCACAGAATTTTCTTCAGTTAGTGCTTTTGCCGGTCATCATGGTTGGCCAGAATGTTATCCAAACGCAACAGGACGCCAAGGCCGAGGCCGACCACGCGACCCTTACTTATCTAGCTAATCTTCAGGAGCTGCAGATGGCAGAGCTGAAAAGTCAGAGTGAAATTTTAGAGTTACTAAAGAAAGACGCGAAGCGTTAGCGTAAAAACAGTCCGTGCGTGAAGCTAGCCGAAGCTCGTGAGCACGCAAGGTGTTATACTATGACTTTGTTTTTACGCAAAGGAGATAGATAACATGGCTAAGATTACCAAAGCAATTATCCTGACAGCTGGCTATGGCACGCGCCGACTACCAATTACTAAAGCGCTTGAAAAGTGTATGCTGCCAATCGGCAATCGCCCACTGATTGATTATATAGTTGAGGACTGTATTATTGCGGGCATTACGGACATTATGTTCGTGGTTGGGGAGCAATCTGATCAGATTCGTACATATTATGGAACCAATCAACTATTGGAAGACTACTTACGGCGTCTTGGCAAAGCATCGCAACTAGAGCAAGTCACAAGTATCGCCCGTAAAGCAAGCTTTCACTATGTGGTTCAAAGTTCTAGTATGCCCTATGGTACTGCCGTACCAGTTGACTTGTGCTCATTCTGGGTTGGTGCTGATGACCAAGTGCTTGTAGCGGCAGGTGATAATTTTCTCTATCGAACCGATGGTAAATCAGACCTTGCCCGACTGCTGACTGCCGTGGAGCTAGACGGCGCGACTGCTGGTTTGCTTGCTTCCAAACTTCCTCGGGAACAACTCATTGGTGGTGTCATCGAGCTAGGGGCAGATAATAGGCATTTTAAAGATATTCTCGAAACTTCCGATCCCGAGGCTGCCACGAGCAATTTATTTAATGCCAGCAAGTACTTATTTGACCGAGCTATGTTTGATTATGCGCATAAGGTCATGCTGAATCCGCCTGCCGAGAATGGCGAATATCAAGTGACTGAGGCACTGAAAGCATACGTGCGCGATGAGGGCAAGCAGTTGGTTGTTGAGTATGCCGAAGGCATCTATCTGGATGGTGGCTCAACAGCGGGTTGGTTACACGCTAATAATGTCGTCTTGAACGTGTAGCACAGTTTAAATAATAATAGTCTGACCAGGTTAGTAAGTCTCTTTGGATGATGGCACGCACTGTTACTTCTCGATATGTTTTAAAGGCATCTTCACGGCGCTTAAATGTGGCCCTGCTCAAACAGGAGCGATCCGTAAGGGGATATACTTGCAAGCCCAGCAATGACGGTTCGCTTTCGTGACCAGCAAAAGCCTGAGGTATAGGACAAGAACTGCGGCGACATACAGTAAGAATATGATCCCGTGTATTTGACCGGCAAGCAATGCAGCCACATTGCTATGCGAGGGTATGCTGCGCTTGATAAGTACCGGGTTATTAAGAGGCTCCAGCCAACTGCTTCACTAATGGCTGCCAGCCTGAACGGCGTCTAGGCCTCGTTGTTACCAAAGGGCTGTATGCTCTCTAGTTTTCCAATCAAGGCGATAACCGTATTCATGAGTCCTTGATGATAATCCCTAGCTCAAGCGCTAGCTGAGGTGCAATGGCTATAAGCTGCGTAGAATCGACGGATAGTCCCTTGAGATACTGCCAACCTCGGACAGCTAGCAGCTGTGAAGTTCGTACGTCACAGTCTTTGAGCCTACAATGCCCAAACTCTACCCGGTCCAGAGTGGATGTTGCAAAGGATACTATAGACAGCTCCGCTGCTTGAAAATCTGTTTCGGTAAGCATGCAATCGACGAATGATACGCGTTCCAATGTCGCATAGCGGAAGTTCGCCATATCTAATTTACATCCTTCAAAAACGACATCCCTGATCATACTGCGGCTCAGATCGATGCCGGTTAATCGCCCGCCTTTAATATGTGTGCGAAGTATTGATGCATGCGGGCACTGTGCTGCTGATAGATCGCATCCGCGTAGCTCAGCATCTGTTATGCTGAATCGTTCTAGCTTGGCCCCTGCAAGGACTACTTTTTCAAGCACAGCTTCATCGATGCCGAGGCTCTTTGCGATGAGGCCACTGGCATCAACATCATGCAGCCAGATGCTTTCTATGGTAGTTTCGGCGATAAGCTGCTTGACAGTGCTAGCCGTTAGTCCAGACTTATTGGGGATTTTTGGTGCTTGAAGTTTCATGATGGGTTTGACCGATCTGCTAATTTTTTTGCAATCGATGACACTGTTGGCTTGTATACGGTAGTTGTTTCGACTTCTATTGTATCCCAGGCGAGTACGAGCGGCTCTACGACAAGCGGGTGGATTTTTTCTAGGTGCGGCATGAACTCCGGGAGCCACTGGGGTACTCCTCTTGCACGTTCTACCTCCCGTGCATAAAATCGCTCATGGGGCTTAACGGCTCGGCAATGGACGTTGACTACATCGGCGATTGTTTGTAGCTCTATAATGGCGTCCTCTGAAATGCCTTTATAAAGCGTACTGTCAATGATAAGGCTAGCGCCCATCGAAAGTATCCTGGTGACTGCCTCGTAGAAACGGGGTATGCCAATCGTTTCTCGATCTACCTTTTTGCCAGCAGTATATTCCAGACTGCGAAAAAATACATCTCGCTCTAAATGTAGCAGGCGCATGTGGGCCGCTAGCTTTTCTGCAAGCGTGGTCTTCCCAGAACCTGGGGCACCGCTTACTATGACGAGTAGTGGTAGCTGGTTTGCAGTCACGTAGAGAGTATAGCAAATGATAGCTTCAGGTTTGCCGAGGCTGTAAGTGTTATCATGAGATAGTGTTTAGGGTAATATAAGTACATAGGGGGCTACTATGCAGGTCATATTAAATCCGTATATAGGTTTCAAAGCTAATGCTCGTCAGGCCATGGAGTTCTATAAGACCGTATTCGGCGGCAAGCTGGAGCTCCATACCTTTAAAGAATTCCATGCCTCAGATGATCCGAGCGAAGATAATAAGATTATGCATTCCGTGCTTCGAGTAGATAATGGCATTATGTTTATGGCTGCTGACACGCCAAACGGTATGAACTATAAAGCTGGCACTTCTGTCAGCATGTCGCTCACAGGTGAGGACTCGGAAGAACTCTCAGCCTACTTCGATAAGCTTTCGGCTGGTGGAAACGTTTTAATGCCGTTAGAAAAAGCAGAGTGGGGTGACATCTTTGGTATGTGCGTGGATAAGTTTGGAGTGCAATGGATGGTGAGTATATCAGCCAAGAAGTAATCCGGTAAGCTCTGGCTTACATACTTCGTGCTCGGAAAACTTCAGGAAATAAGAGTTTTAATCAGCGTTTCGTAGCTACCAGCTTTTTCATGGCTGAAGGTTGCTACACGAACCTTTTTGGTTGCATGGTGACTGTCATAGGTTCCCCCCTGTTACGATAAAAGTATATGCAAATATATTTCTGATTTAACGAAGGTGCTTCACATGTCTCAAACCGAGGCATACTAGCAAGGCCATGATAATAGCACCAGCAAGTGCTCCGATGGAGGCATAGAGCGCCAGCAAGCCAAATGTCCAGTAAGCGTAGCCATCACCAAGTAGTAGGCCTCGTAACGTTTCTCCTTGGAATAGCGTAGCTTTTTCTTGTTGCAATTTTTGGTTGGCCGGGTCTTGCATAGCAAGAATACTAACCTCAGAGTAAGTTTTGCCGGCCGCAACTTTTTGTAGATGTCTATTGATAAAGCCATTTGCGTATGCCTTAGCTTTTGGGCCGTTGTCTACAAGTTGGCCGGCGTACTTTTGGATATCAGGAAACTCAGTCGGGCTAAATGAAGCACTTCCTTTGGGTGGAAAGTAGACCTTTTGTGCCGACAACTCGCTATGTACTTGGGTGGTTGCAAAGTGATATCCAAACCACCCGAACGCACTCGATCCCAGCAGTGCGACTGTCGCCATGACTCCTAATAGAATAAACACTTTATCGATAGCTTTTCGTTCTAGACTTGCCATAGTACCCATCCTTTTTAATCTATTGCTTACTTATCGTACGACCTACCGTGCTACAAAAGCGTTTTCCAGTAGTACCAGAATTTAGTAAGTAGGATGCTAAAAATCACCAAATACCACAGTACCAAGAGATCTGTGCTATATTTGTTGATCAATTCGGCTGCGCGTTTGGTTAGCTGAAACCGATCAGCTCCAATACGGTTAGCGCGGATGTTGCAGATGGTAATACCAAAGAACGCAGGAATGGTTACCATCCAGACCGAAAAGCACCATGGGCAAATAGCATGAATACGGAATATGTCCTCAAAAAATAGATAGTGCATACCTATTACGCCAGCAGTAGCAAATAATTGGGCTGAAACCCACAGCCAGCGCTTGAATGAAGCATCAGCTAAGAGCATCAACCCGAACATGCCGAGCGAGCTGAAGGCAATAAGCCCGAAGATGCTATTCGGTGTGCCTAACGTGCTGGCCTGGGCTGATTTCATCACTGCACCACAGCTTATGATGGGATTTAGATTGCATGAAGGCTGGAAAGTCGGAGTTTGTAATAAGTGAAGCTTGTCGTTGGTCAGGACAAAAGATGCCATAAGCCCAATTATACTGGCGATGATTAGTACATAAGGTAGTGCTTGCTGCCAAGTCAGTCGGAAGCTTATATGTGATTCCCGTGGAAGCATGATGACCTTAGCATACATTGTAAGGACCATACCTGCTTGTGACCGTCATCACAGCAAAAGACGACAATACTGTGGCTAATGTCCTAGCTGCATATCGAGGACTTCTTTTATATGTGCCGGGGAGGCTATCGACCGTAGCTTTAACTCAGTATATCCGCGCGCGCCAAGCGGGAGCTTAAGCGCGCCGTAGCCCAGCCTTCTGCCAAGCCAATCTTGCCGCAGAACTACCTTGCGAAGTGAGCCTAACTTGTAAACGTACTTCTACGTTATGCATCCATCATACCCTTTTCGGACAACATGTGATGACCAGCGATGTAGTAGCGAGAATTGAGGTAGCGTACCCCGATATCGCTCAGAGCAAACAACATGCCGATAAAGTTGATGATTTGTAACATCCATAGCACGGCAACGAATGATTGATCAGCGCTGTATACTCCTCTTACGGATATATAGACGACAAAGCATAATCCATAGACCGTCTCAACTGCAAAAGCGTCGCGAGTAAACGTAGCATCAGGAAGCTGGCGCTTGGTTTGATAATCGTTACATGTTCCCTAAACTATCTTAATAATCCTATATTCAAGGGTACCGTCTAGAGTACTCAAACGTATTTTGTCATGTTCACGCCTGCCAACGATTGCGCGACCAATTGGTGAAGTAACAGACATCTTGCCGTTAAGAGGGTCGGCATTCCACCTAGTAGTAAGTATCACTCCACGAATTATATCGTCATGCTGCAGATATACCGTATCGCCTGCTCGTGCCTCGGCTTTATGGCCCCAGAGTGAGGGTGTTACCTTGCCATTACTACGGATATATTTGAAAGGATGCCCAGTGATATGCTCTTTGGACAGAATGAGGTCGATTTCCCTATTTTTTTGCTCGATGTTATCGTTTGCGCTTGCATCGATTTGTCTGTGCCAATCTCGCAGTCGAGTTTGCTTCCCTTTTTCTCTTTGCGCCCCATGAAGCATCATCCAGGGTTTAGTAACTGCATACATATGACCACCTTACTGCCGTGCATCGATACATCCGACATTTTCAGTGTAGTCCTATGTATGGGTGGTCACTATGAGTTGCATCACAGCCTATAGACTAGTACCAAGCATGGCATCTAGCTCGCTTGTGCTCAATACGACAATACCGGCATGCGTGATTTCTACTATCCCAACAGCCTTCAGCTCTTGCAGCCCACGGTTAACCGTTTCGCGAGCAAGGCCAGACTGCCGTGCTAGGTCACTCTCCTTGAGCGAGATATATATTGAACCATCTGGCCGGGGTTCACCAAAACGATTCGCGGTATTTAATAGCTCAAAAACGAGCCGACTTTTCGCATTTCCGCCCATCAAATGAGCCATACGACGTAAAACACCATCTACTCCTCGGTATACGCGTGATAATAAATCAAATAAGACATCAGGATTGTCTTTTAGGAATTGTATGGTATCTGATATCGGTGCTTGGTGGAGTGTCGTGGCAGTGCTCGCCTCAAAAAAATAGTGGTTCGGTGTGCCGTTTATTGCTGAGGACATGGGGAAAAAAGCATCGGGTTTGAAGATGTTTACTACGATTTCATTGCCACTAGGCGTGATGTCATATTGGCTCACTCGGCCTTCGACTATATAGAACACTCCTATCGGCATGTCCTCGGCTCGTATTATGATTTGTCGCTTTTCGAAGGTGCGAAGCGGGTAGATATTGAAAAATGTAGCTATTTTTCGTTTTATATCATCTGCCATCACATAACTGTAGCCTTCGGGCATGCTAAACACAAGTGGCACCATTAGAGGTCTATAACTGGCATGATAGATAATGTTATAACGTAACGACTAAGGGTTGGCAATAAGCGCCCACCACGGCAATCTTTTAGCTATGTAGTTATCGACAGTCAGGCTGGATGAAGCCGTTAGGCGCTCGAGCCCGTACAATGCGAAGAAGACAACCGCGTAAATAGCGCCTGCACCAATATCGGTGGAGTGAGCGGTATAGGGTCCACCAAAGCCTTCGGGAATACTCCAAATGAGTAGGCTAAAGATAGCCGCAAGGAGATATGTGGTTCGCCTCGCTAAGCCAAATAGTAAGGCCAAAGCAATCAAGCTTTCGGTAACTGCCGTCAATATAGCGAACAGATGTGGACTATGGCCCAAGAAAGCTCCCCAGAAGTGAAACCAAGGGTTCAACCAGCTCGGCTGATTTTGGCCGGCTGAAGTGACTTGGTCGAGGAAGCCATTACGAAAAGCCGGCTTCCATTTGAACAGCGCATCTATAGCCCACATGCCCCCAAAGATTATGCGAAGAGCTGCAACATGCCGTGAAAGCTTAGGTGTGTTCTTAGCCATCCTATTTAAAGCATAAGTGTTTATCTAATTCCTTGCAATGACAAAGCCGTTAATACCTTCTTTACAAGATGAGCGGAGCGTGTAGGAGCAGGAACATACCTGTTCTGCTTATGCTATTTAATAATTATATTGTATAAATGTAAATAAAATGATATATTGCTCTTGAAGTAGGAGAGACATTGTGGTGAAGAATAGTTTTATTCCTAAAGTATTACTTGTAGCTTTAATATTGTGTAGCGTCATCATGGCGCATGGTCGCGCGGCTGTGAATGCTGATCCAATTGGACAGCCCGTTACTGTAGCATCTTTATGTAGTGATCAGGCTTTCGGCACTGCGCAGTGGAGGATTGGAAACGCAAATCCAGGTACGGTTGTTGTAAGCTGGAATGGTGGCCAGATGTCGGTGCCTTATGGCTACACTACAGTAACTACGGCTTATACAAGTAATAATCCTTCTCCTTCTGTTGTTTTTCAGCAGGCTGGCCTGCCAGACCAAACGGTGCCGGTAAGCAGTGATGCTTGTACTCAGCCCATCGAAGGCTGTGTCGACGGCTACACGCGTGCCAACCTTCATTTGGATTGGTCTCCAAGCGGCAAGGTAATTATTACGACTGTTAATGGCGCTCCGTTGTGTGCTGATGTTACGGTTTTCTTGTCGACCTACACATTGCCTAAGAGCTATGACGGCAGTGGGATTTTTGACGATAGTTCCCTACCACAGCAGAAGTTCTCCAGTACAAGCGCCCTGCTCTTAAAAGGAACCACCGGAGGCGTAACTTTGGCTACTGCCGTTCCAGACAGCTGTACGGACTACCAGTTAGATGCATATTATGATCCCGAGGTGTCTTCAGTATCGTATAGTGGTCACGGCTCTCAGCTTATATATGGAAAGATCTACGTGCACACGGCGACTGATTGTACGGTAGCCGTAACCCCAACTCTTGGCGGACGAGGCGGTGGTCAGGTAGCGGGCGCATCAACTACAACACCTGTAGCATCTACCCCACCGTCTAGTGTGACACCGCAAGCACTCGCGGACACCGGTCAAAGCACAATTTTGCCTGCAGTAGGCGCAGCCGTTATGGCACTGAGCGCAGTGGCTATTAAGTTCCCTGTTCTTGCGAAGTTCAAAAATCTGTTCGCAACACAACGATAGTAAAGCTATGTATTTGTGCCGTACCTTTTATTTAAGGCACGAGAGAGTTAGCGGCTAGGTGGCTGACATACCAGGCTAATAGTATGCTGGCGGCGAGCAATATCAGCAGCAGCCAAAATTTTATTTTTTCATTCATGGGGTTTTCTCCGGGTGAGATAGCACCACTAAACGATTCACTGGCCACCATGTTGGGGTGCACGTATATATAGTTAGGGTTGGCTGTGCGGTGGGGCTGAGTATCTCAGTGTGGCTTGGTGAAACTACCTCAACCTGATAGACCCGATATAAGTAAGTCGTGTTATTCCAGACTAGGCCAATTTCGTCACCCACTTTAACGGTATCAAGAAAATAAAAAACGCCGCGTGGATTAGTGTAGGTAAAGCGATGTCCTAACAGCACTGTGTTGCTCCCTTTGTCTGGCGTACTGCTGTCCGGCCAGTGCCAAACTCCTTTTGCCAACTCGGTATACGTATCACGACCCTCGTGAATCGGCTGATCAAGCTGCATGCTTGGAATAATAACCTGGTTGGCCTGACTCTGTTTCGGGGCTTGAGTGGGATGCAATTGATGGCTGTAATTGGTAGTTTGTGATGAGGTTGCAGAAGCAGGACGCGCAAATATCCCTGGCAAAAAAGGAAAAAGGACAATATAAGCATCCACCAGGATGATGGTTAGGAACAGACCTGTATTTACGCGCTTCAGAGTAGGACGAAACAAATGCATCATATGGCTTGTAGTATTGCGGAATATCGGTTAAACGGCAATCCTATCGTATCGTGCCGCCATTTTCAAATGTCGTTTGAGCGACCCTTGAAAGCTTTATGAATCATTATATATGATACCTAATCAAGAGTGATGGCAGTATAAAAATCTAGAGATCTAAAGCTTTCGTCCTAGTCTAGACTTGCTGACCTCTAGGATACTGCGATGCTTTGTCCTCATCTCGAAGCCATAGTTCCTAACTAGCATGAGCTGAGCTCGCGCCCTTTTATTGGTATACTAATCGAGTCAACCACGATAAGCGGAGAGTTACTATGGCTAAGTCGTCAAAAAAACGATCGCGGGCATGGTTATGGGTCATTGGTCTGCTGGTCGGCGCTGTGATAATGGCTGCGCTGCGCAATGCTATGCTGTCTGGGCTCTGCCTCTGGTCAGCCATCATTATGGCTATTGTTGCGGCCGTAAAATCATCACCAAAACCGGCCACTGGGTACATCAGCAGCTACGATGACCGACCCGACGATAACGGTGACGACTGGCGTCGGCACGAGAGAGATCAAGACCGACGACGCGAAGAAGCGTACTATCAGGAGGGTTTCGACGCCGAGCAGCGCGAGCATGAAGACCGCGGTGAGGTCTAGTTGATTCATAGTAGAAGTTCAGGTCCATTGTTACGCAAGCCACTGCGCATTGGCTGAGGGCCGTCCAAACAAGGATATATTCATTTTCGCGCATTCCTTTGTCTAGTGTCTAAGGATGGCATGTGATACTCGGCAGAATTACTTTGTCCTATACACGGCGGATTCAATCCCTAAAAGTAGTTTCTTACTCTCCAGACCGCCGGCATAGCCGCCAAGCGTACCGTTCGTTGCAATAACGCGATGGCATGGTATGACGATACTAATCGGATTGCTGCCAACAGCGGTGCCAACCGCTCTGACTGCCCTTGGGTTGCCGATGGCTTTGGCGATCGCCTGGTATGTCGTGGTCTTGCCGTAGGGTATGCGCTCAAGTTCTTTCCAGACTGCTCGCTGGAACGCTGTACCCGCAAGCGTATAGCGCAGATCGAACGTCTTTCGCCGGCCGTTAAAATATTCGTTGAGTTGTGTGGTGACATGATTAAATATGCCCGGTCGATCGACCCAACTCTTATCTGGCTTGGGCGCACGTTTGAATACGACCCAGTGCATGCCAGTAATGTGTTGGCCATCGCTCATCAGTAGTAGGTTACCGACAGATGTATCAACGTAAGTGTAGTACATATTATCCTCCTTGATTTTGTAATGATTTCCAAAGCAAGACAGCGGCATAGCTGCGCCATGGTCGGACTATCTCCATGCGTGCTGTCAAGAATTTTTCCGTCACTCGCTGACCAGGTATAAGTGCTTTTTGTAAGCCTAAATCGGCTGCAGGTAATGCATCTGGCCAGTGCAATACGCGCATCGTAAGGTACTCTGCATTCCACGGGCCTATACCTGGCAGTGACACTAGCTTTTCATAAAATGTCGTTGGATTCATATCTAGTAGATCAAGTCCGCCGGATTCTACTAGCTTTCCAAGTTGCCAGATCGTTTCGGCGCGTTTGCGCGGCATGCCAGTGCTGGCAATATATGCTGGTGAGCTAGCGGCAATTACGGCGGGAGTTGCCCCAATTCGTTCCACCAGACGACGCATGACAGTCGTTGCCCCGGCAACACTTATCTGCTGACCAACAATAACTCGCAAGATCATCTCGAACTCATCCCAACATCCGGGTACGCGCATACCAGGAAACCGATTGCTCAGCTGCCCAATAAACTCGTCTTTACGCAGTGCTGTTGCAACCGCGGTTGGCTCGGCATCGAGGTCAAAAAGCTTGCGGACTTTGCGCAAATATCTATAGGCATCTTTGGCGCATTCGGCCGGAATCGTCACGAGGACTTGTGTCGTTTGAGATAAGTGTTGCACGCTCAGCTCTACATTCTTATCAATGTGGCGATAGTAAATGCCGTTCTCGATTCGTTCATCAGGGGTGGCTCGCTTGGCTAGGAACTCCAGCATCGAGTGCCAGTCTAGGGGAGGTCGATAGTCGGTTTTTAGTTGGAGTTGTGCAGTGTCCGCCTTTGTCGTTTGTTTTCGCAATTGTTGCGGGGTCAGGCCGTACGCTTTTCTGAGTTGAATTGTGAGCCGGCCAGGACTGCCAAAGCCTGCCGCATAGGCTGCTTGCAAGATCGGGAGAGAAGTATCTTGCAAGAGCTGCTTGGCAAATAGCAAGCGACGGGTTGTTAAGTACTCATGCGGTTCAACGCCGTATAGTCGTGAGAAGACGCGACGCAGTTGGCGTTCGCTTATGCCATAAGTGTGAGAAATAGAGCCGAACGTTTGGTCGGACATGAGGGTTGCATCAATGTGCGCCGCCAGTGCCTCTGCTGGCGAAAATGCGAAGAGAGGTACGTTTGGCGCCCGCTCTGGACGACAGCGCATACATGGCCGAAAGCCCTGGCGTTCGGCTTGGGCTGCACTCCGGACAAAGCGACAATGCTCAATCCTAGGTACTATTGCGGGGCAGATTGGGCGACAATAGATGTGAGTGGACGTGACACAGGTAAAAAATAGCCCATCAAAGCGACGATCGTGCGATAAAATTGCTTGATAACAAATTTCAGGTAAAAGCTCCATGCGGTTAGGTTAGCATAGGCGATGATTGAAATGCTGCGTTTTCGGACATTGGCATACTACATTACGCCCTGAACGTGCTTTAATAAGCTTTAGGAGGCACCGTGATAAAGGAAGAAAACCACGAGAGTAGGTATAAAAAAACGAACATGATTCAAAAAAGTGGGGCCAATGGTATATGGTTCTTTGGGTTTGTTGGAGCTTTGATATATTTTTTGCATATGCATTCAGGTACTTTTTGGCTTGTCGTGCTAGCTTTTCTAAAAGCGTTAATTTGGCCGGCATTCCTTGTGTATCATTTGCTGCTTTTTTTAAAGGTGTAATCTATAGTCTTAAGCAGTTCTGCGACACGGTACTGGTCTTGATCAGGGCTAAAGCTTGGCCTACAATGTAAATATAACAATAAAAATCATGTCTAAGAGAAAAACAAAAAACTTTCATTCTACCGTAAAAAGCTATGTTTTGTGGACTTTAGTCAGTCTGATTGGACTTGTGCTTGTCGTGTTTCTTGCCTTTCGACTGAGTCCGTGGCCAGGAGCAATGATTATTCGTCTGGTTTTTGACCGTGGCGGTCACAAGACTCTCATAGGATTACAGGAGAATATTCCAGCACAGCCAGTGACGGTTTTGACAAACCAAATGTATGGGAAGAATGACGGCAAGGAGTCGCTGGACGTCTATATTCCTCAAGCGACAATCCAGTCACATGCAACATTGCCAGTGGTGATATGGACGCATGGCGGTGCTTGGTTGTCTGGAGATAAGAAAGGTTCGGCTCCGTATTATAGCCTGTTGGCTAATCAAGGCTTTGTAGTTGTCGCGCTTAACTATTCTCTAGCTCCAGAGAAAACGTATCCCATGCCGCTTCGTGAGCTCAATACTGCTTATGCATACCTTCAGGCCAATGCGGTACGCTTTCATGCCAATACGGACAAGATTATACTTGCCGGAGACTCTGCTGGCGCTCAACTTTCTAGCCAAATGGCAGCCATTATTACGAATCCTAGCTACTCAAAGGAGGTGGGCATACAGCCGACCCTCATGCCGTCGCAGCTTGCAGGAGTGGTACTCTTCTGCGGCATCTACAAAATGGAGAGCCTTACCGAGTCGAGCCCTACACTACCTAAACTTGTAAGTTGGGGCAGTGATGTTTCCGTATGGGCGTACACTGGTACGCGTGACAAAAGCAGTCCTATAATTCATCAGGCTTCTACCTATTACCATGTGGCCAAAGCGTTTCCTGCAACATTTATTAGCGGTGGCAATGGCGATCCACTGACAGCTGCGCAATCAGTTCCCTTCGCCGATCAACTTAAGTCACTCAATATTCCTGTGACTACTTTATTTTTCTCGCAAGATCACATTCCAAGTCTGCCACACGAATACCAATTTACATTTAATAGCGATGGCAAAGAAGCTTTCATGGACATGACACGATTCTTAAAAACTAAGACGAGGTAGCCTCGCCTTAGTTTTTAGCATGTCTGAAATCTCGTGGGAGCAAATGCTGCTTAAGGTCTTGCCGTGTGGCTAATTTCCTGAAGTGCCCACGTGTTCCCATCAGGATCACTGAAGTAAGCGTATTTCACGCCCCCCATGTCGCTGATGTTGCTTACTTCAACTTCTCTATCTATAAGCGTTTGCCGAACTTTCGCTATATCGTCGACAACCAGATGCAGGCCGTACACTAGACTTTTGCCGTCTCCCATGCCGGTCCCGAAAGCAATAGAGCAAGCCGACCCGGGGGGTGTCAACTGAACAATTCTCATACCGTTTCCAGGCTGAACGTCATGATCTAAATGGAATCCAATTTTTTTCTCATAGAAAGCGATGCTTTCATCCGCGTCGGATACCGATAAAGGAACCAATTCTAATTTCATATTCATAGTGAGTCTCTCCTCATGCTAATACTATTCTGACAAGCATTGTATTAATTACTAAAAATCTCGTAGCGCACGAACTGCAGTTGCAGATACCCAAAAGGTTATCGTAATGGCTGCTCCGAGCAAGGGCAAGCCACCTCGTCCACTAGCCATCAAACCGCTCCCAAGTGCAACGAATATTAAAATAGCCACTGAATTCGCGATGTTATATATTGCCCAGGCTCGTTGTCCTGCAAGATACCGGCGGGCAAAAACAAAGCCATTTGCAACTACAGCAAGTGCAAGCAAGGAGAATGCCGTACTATGTATACTTGCGTGTGCCGTTGCTGGCTTAAGCATACCCACTGGCGCACCAGCCGGAAAGCCATGATGCCCATCGGGGTGGAAGAAAGCGGCGATAATAAACAGCATACCGAATACCCCTAAGAGTATGGGTCCCCATTTGCTGGCCCGACCTGTCTTTAGCGCCTGCTTGAGGCCAATGGCACAGCTAATGCTGAGCAGTCCGACTAGGATAAAGTTGATCATCTGGAGCCAGCCCAAATTACCCAAAAGCAATAGGCTAACTTCGTGTTTTGTTATGTCAAATCCCGAACTCGCGAATGCCAGAATGAGCGATAATCCCACGAATAATGGCCCAACTAAGACTCCGGCTGTAAGCATGGATCGTAGTCTGCTGTTAGTTGATGTACTCATATGTTTCCTTTATAGCCTTAGTGTCGCCCCACTCATAGAGAATGGGGCGACTATTTTTTACCTTATTTAGCAGGTTCGCTTGTGAGTTCGTACGCTACGTTGACATTAGGGTCTGCGCCGGGATTTGGCTTCCAAGCACCGTGGAATTTACTTAGACTACCAGTAAAGGTTGCATTGAGCGGCCCATAGTTCACGGTAATAGTAAGGGTATCCCCTTCCACATCCCAAGTATAAGGGAGCGGTACGGGTGACATGTTTGAATATACATTTGATGAGAATTTTTTCGTCTCTGGATTATACCCAATAAGTTCTCGGCTTTTTATTGGCAGCCCCATAAAATTTAGTTCAATATCCTGCTGCAAGAAGAACCCACCCTCAAGCCACTTAAACGTTGCATGGCCAGTAATATTTTCCTCGGAAGAACCAGTAAGGTGACCCTTTAGCTTCCAGCTTCCTACGAGTGGTTGCAGTTTTTTAAGTGCTGGATCCGGCTGTGGCGGTTGCATCTGTGGTTGGCTGTTATTTGACATACTTCTACTCCTTTAATATTTATTACTACACTATTTTATTCTTAAGCACGTTCCCCCATTTGTCTAGGGATTGGTGCATGCCCGCATAAGCAAAAACTGACATTTGGCTAGGTGTCCAGCCCTGTTCTATGATATTTAGCTCAGTCATACCATTTACTTCTTTGAATGTAATGGTTGTCAGGATATTCTCCGGAAAGTCGGGTGGCAGCTGATCTTTGGTGAGCTTTTCTCCATCTGCATTGGCTAAGCTTTGCGTGAAGCTTAGTTTTTTCATAGGAACAATTTCTTTATACTCACCCGTTGTGTAGCTATCCTGGCCCCCTTGATATTTCGGAGCGCGCATACAAAAGAGATATGTACCGCCTTCGCGCAGGTCAATTCGGGCCGAGGGGCTGACATAATCAGTTGGCCCCCACCACTGTGTTACCGCCTTTGGGTCAGTCCACATCTTCCATACTGTGGCGACCGGGGCATTTATAATGCGGGTTATGGCAACGTCCGTCAGATTACTATTTGTCATACCTGCTCCTTTCTACTAGTTTTATTTATGAATGCTTCCATCGCGTCAAGTCGCGTATCCCACTGAGCCATACGGCTACTCAACCACTGTTGCGCCTCAGCCAATGATGTCGGCTCGAGACGATAAATACGTTGTTGTGCTCGCTTTTGCATGGTCACAAGACCGGCCTCACGCAATACCTTTAGGTGTTGTGAGATGGCCGAGGGGCTACTGCTAAACACAATACTGATATCACTTGCCGACAATTCCCCACGCCGAGCAAGCATATCAATAATGCTCATGCGTGTAGGTTCGGCTAGCGCGGCAAACGTTGCAGTTCGGGTTGCCTTCATATTCTCAATATACAGTTGATGCTTAATTAAGTCAATACTTAAATTAATAACCTTTTTCTCTCGTTGAAAACTTGCTTTAAGACAGACTAAAAGTCTAAGTAGGTTTACTCGTACTGGGAACGCCGATCATGCAGATAGGGGTCATGAATATATAGGCTACCAAGAAGGTTTAGTTACCCACTTTGTCCCTTTAGAAATATAACCAAAATGCATATCAAAACAAAGACGCATTTAACCATTATCATGGTTCGCATGGTGGTCTTGAGCTATTCCTACGGCAGCAATCAATTTTTACCTAATAGCAACGCGCCAAATAATATCGACTATGACAATACCGAGAACGAACAAGATGATCTCAGATGTAGTTCTTTTATGTGCAGTTGCAAATGCAAATAATATTAATAAAGCGACAGCAACGTACAGTAATTGCAGAATCCAGGTGTAGACTGGTATACCGAGAAGAGTATGTTTAAGGAAATTGGCCATGTAACAATTGTACACCCGCTTTATCGTGTGCCCTGCGTAGTTAAAACGAAAAGCTAGCAGCATAAATGTTTCCCGGACCATCTGTAAACTATATGTCTTTGATCCATTGCCTTTGATGGATGAATCAAATTGAGTCTGGACTGATAGTGGTGCGGCAGCTACTCAGCAGTCGGTAATCCCGAATTAGTTGGTCACTACGAGTTCTTGAAGAAGCTTGGACTACTTCGATAGTAGTTGGTTGTCTTTACTGGAGCTTTCAGTCATCCGCTGAGCTGTCCTTGTCTTCTATTGCGATGGATAGCTTGAGTATTTTTTGTTGTTTAGTTGTTATGTGGAGTAGCGTTTTCCGATTAAGGATAGGAGTTTGATAAATAGTTGGGTGGTGCTTTTGCATGATTGTGCGATATGGCAGAGGGTATATTTTGCCAACCCCACCTTCTCCGTATATTTATAGGGTAGCTAATACAAAAATTTGAATCTAACACCTTAGGAATGCACAGAAATTGGCCCCTCCTTAGGGCCAGGGAAGCTTACGGTATTGATATTGTTAAGCCTGAGACGCGAGAAGACTTTGCTCTTCGAGGACAGCTTCTTACTGCCAATTTGATCGTCCTGGAGCGATTCCAGAAAGTTTGTGGCAGCCAGCACTTGGTTCACATACCGAGGCTATTACTGAGTTAGTTGATAAGCAGGTTACCTCCTTGAGAGAATACGTAGCTAATCACTCAAATCCTGAATGGGTAACCAAGGCAATAGAACGGGCCGTATTAATGAAACAATATAGGTAACTTCTCTAAGAGTACTGAATATAGTATGTTTGTGTAGTTTAGCGGGACTGGATTCGAACCAGACGCTTCTACCACTTAAATTTTTAGGTTCGCTTTACTTTTAGCTTACCCTATTTATTGTCAGCCTTTAGTCTGCTTTGAAGTCTGCGGCGATCATCCACTTCTCACGCATACGAAATGCAGGGATGGTGCCACGAATCGCTTTGTTTATAGCCACATTTCCCGCTACATTGTTTGCCTTCGCCCAAACAGAGACGGATATAAGCTTTGGGGCCGACAGTAAAGTAATGCGTTTATGCAGCGACTCAACCAGCAGGCTCGCAAGAATTTCAGTGAAGTCATTAAATTTACCAGTAACTCGATACGAATCAAAGGCCGGATAATAACTGGTGTGCTTACTTTTGTTTTGGATAATGACAGGTGGTAGCCCTAATAGCATCAGTTGTTGATTTATCAGCACACGGCCTAGTCGTCCGTTACCGTTATTGAACGGGTGAATAGTTTCGAACTCGGCATGGAACCACGCAATTTTGTCGAGAAAATAACGATCATCCTGTTTACTGTAACCTGCTACGAGTTCGTTGACTAATCTCTCCACAAAGTCAGGGTTGGCGCCAACATGAGCACCCACACGCACCCATTCCTTGCCGCTGCGAAATCGACCGGCCCAGGCGTCTTGTATGCCGGTAAGGAGAATTTTGTGGAGGTCCAAAATCAGCTTGTCGGTAACTGGACTGTCGGGGCTATCGAGCAAAATTTCAGTGATTTTGGCTAAATTTTTAGCTTCGTATATCTCACGAACATCGTGGTCTTTTTTTATCGAGTCTCTGAGCAGAATATCTTCAGTATCCTGTAGAGTCAAAGTAGAGTTTTCAATAGCATTGCTGTTATAGACCATCTCCGGTATTTCGGCGATGGCAATTTCACGAACTGCTTCAGGTTTGCTTTTGGCAAGTTTTTTGTGTTGCTCAGACAGGATGGCTATGCGGTCTTTGGTAATCTGATTAATCATAAGTACAGTATAGCATAATCTATGCGTGAAAAATGGCAATAATATATATATTTTCACGTAAAATCAGAGCAATCGGTCAGGGGGATTCTGTCGCTGGTTTGTGTACTCAGTTCCTGCAATAAGAACAGGTTGCCGTTGGAGCCGAATAATGGGGTAGTAAAGAAAGAATCGTCCTTTTGGACGGTTCTAACTCATTTATCCGAACCAATAAGCATTTATTTTGACAGATCGTTTGCTTCATGCCAGACGTGATGCGACTCACGCAGCCCGTAGTAAACAATTACAAGCCCAGCAAGTGGGTCGGCCCACCACCAACTTAATAGCCCGTTCAGGCCAATACCAACAAGAACCGCAGCAGCTAAATATGCATCAATGCGCGTGACTTTGCTTTCAGTTATAAGGACAGTATTGTTTATCTTGTTGCCGACTTTTCCTTTTCCGAATGCTAGCATCATCATTGCTATGAATGTAACAGCAAGCCAGATAACTCCAGGCAATGAGGGTTGTGGGTGTGAATGACTAATCAACGTATGTATGATTTGAATCAGTACGTATGAGACTAGCAAAGCAAACGCGATGCTAATGATGCGTAATGAGGTTGCTTCACGCTTGTCTTCGATGGTTTTTAGTTGCCATACCACGACCGCTGAAGCAAGTATTTCAATAAGTGAATCAATGCCAAATCCAGCCAGTGCAATAGAGCTAGCTTTTATGGCAGCATATATCACCACTATGACTCCCACAACATTCCAGCCAAGAGTAATGTACTCAAGTAACAGTCCTTGTCGAATGCCATTTTGTTTGTCGGTTTTGCTCACTAACTTATCTTAACAGAGCAAAAAGGATAATTAATAAACATTTAGCGAGGTTCTGTTACTCGTTTATGATTGAGTCAGTTCATATCTATCAAACCCGTACTCTAAAAAGCCCTCCCTGCTCGTCAGAGTTGGCAGCAGCTGCTGTAAATCGTGTATACGTGCAGATGGAATAGAGCCTTTTAGCAATAAGTTTCTTGTCCTATCAGTAGAACTTGGGATGGCACGGAGCTGTGCCAATACCGGAATGATTTTAGACATACTGCCTTTTGCGTCTTGTTCGATATCGACTTGCCATTCACTCGCGGCAACTAACATTCAGCGTAGTTCATTGTATAAGTCGTATCTAATTAAGCGTTGTAATGCTGGGTTTGTCGTCATTATTTTAACTTCAACCTAGCCTCTCTGATCAGTCGGCTTGCCGGTCTTGAACCTCTAAAGACGTTTTGTGTGATCCTATTTCAATACTTTGTATCTGACGTGCGTCACTACACTGGTTCCATTTACTTCAAGCGGTTCGAGTTTGAGATCGGGTATTCCTTCAAAAAGCCGCGTACCTTCGCCAATAGTCACAGGAACTATGTGTAACCATAGTTCGTCAATTAGCCCTGCCGCTAGAAACTGATTTACCGTGTTCGCTCCCCCTGCAATAGCCACGTTCCTGTCTCCGGCTATTTTTTTGGCACGTCGAAGGGCTGACCTAATGCCGTCCGTTACAAAGTTGAAGGTGGTTCCCCCCTTCATTTCAATCGGTTCTCGATATTCGTGTGAGAGTACAAAAACTGGAGCATGATATGGGGGGTTATCACCCCACCAACCTTTCCATTCGGGTTTACCCCGCCTGTCTTTCGGACCAAACATATTGCTGCCCATAATAAACGCACCTGCGTCTAAAAGAGCGTCTAATTCTTTTTTATGATTATGCTTCTCTGGTTCGTCAAACATCCAGCGATGTATAAGTTCTGGATCGAAGGTATCTCCAAATGGCTTTTCAAAAGTTTGATTATGGCTAGCAGTGAATTCGTCAAGAGTCATGGTTATTCCACATGTGACTTTTGGTTTGCTCATAGATTTATTTTACCAAAGAATAATCCACTAACATGAATGCTTAGTGAATTATTGCTCAAGCTTGTATTGTAGTTAGTCTTGGCTCCGGGGACTGGATTCAAATCGGCAGATATTACCACCTGATTTTAGACTTAACTTGCCTCACCTTACCCCATGTTATTAGTCAAATTTTGACGTATATTTTATGCATGAAATGTGATAAAACGAGACTATGAGTAATAGCAAAGTTATTAATGTAGATGAAAATAGCCAAGAGTTCCAGCTTGAGCTAGAACGACGCATTAAACTTGCTAAAAATCCAAAAAATCGTATACCGCTCAGCCAAGCCAAGAAGGATATCCTAAAGAAATATCAGGAACTTGCTGGTGCAAAAGTATAGCGTCAATCTTACAGTAGATGCCGAATCGGCGGTGAAGTTTTTTGATGAAGCCATAGAAACCGTAGCAAACTTAGAAAACTTGCCACGAGCCAATGCCGTATTCAAAGACGATCCGGATGTGCGCAAAGTTCAGATGCAAAATCATAAAGTAGCGATTGTGTACCTTGTGGATGACGATCATTTTGAGGTGATTGCCGTTCGTGCCTATCACCAGATGCAAAACCCTGTGCAGTATCGTCATTCAGTTTCGGAATATAATCTTTTCAAATGATGACCGATTATTTTATGCTAGCGCAATTCGATGGGGATAGATAGACGAACGTACTTTGCAACGACACATCTCGATACCCGAACGTAGCCGTACTAGTAAGTGCGGCTGGGCCGACGGATTTTCTTTGGCCTTAGGAGGATTTGTAAGCTATCTCATGATAACTTGTCTTGTAGGGTCCAAAAAAGACTTTTGTATATAAGCGCATAATACTCACGCCCACCAGCAAATAAGAGAGACAAAAGAGTGTCATCTGAAAGAATTGGCTCCCCGGGATCAAACTTAGAAGAATGTCTTGCGCTAAAAAGGAAGGACTAATGGGAAACGCCATGAAAAGGAGGCATATAACGAAGAACGCATGCCCCATCTTTTTGAATGCATATATAGACCCATGATAATCCCCGAGCGTAGTTGACTCACCTTCGAATTCCAAATACCAAAGGCAAACATGGCCCGCTACGAATGCCGCAGTTACTCCCGAACCGTACATAGCCAGATACTTCCAACTCACGGTAGAGGCAAGGCTCAGGAAAAGCGCACCAAAAAGGTGCCCCAGCACTATAAGGTTCCAGCAGATTTTGGCAGAGTCTTTGGTAGTGTAAGCTCGTATATAAAAAATAATACTTATGACGGCTGCAACCGTGGAAACAACCAGTGTCGAGCCGGTGGATATTGCCTTAGGCGCAACGATCCACGCAGTAACTAAAAAGAGCGCCGCGGAAGCTACTTGAACGAGCGCTTTATCTAGGAAGGAAACTGCACGTCCGATGGATTTGAACGGTCTCCACACATAATGACTTATTGCTGTATTCATGTTCCATTCCTTGATGCTTAAAATGTAGATCGTAGCACGCAGCTTGCCTAAAAGCGTATTTTTGATTCTTTGGGCTGGCGGCACGAAATAGAAGAATTGGTCGTGCACAAGGTAACTCACAACCGATGGAGAAATGAGCAGCTGATATGTCCTGAGTGAGGCGTTGCTCACGAAGTGAATCAGTGTCAACCATTGCAGCCCGGCAGCGATCTCAATGAACATGAGGCCGATTTGCGTGATAGAAGCATACGCGATCTGCGTTTTGATTGATGATTGCACCCGGGCAATGGACGAAGCGACAATCGCCGTGACCAAACCAAAGACTGCAATAACAATCCGAAGCCATGTGACGCCTTGCCAGAGCGGATATGTCCTGAGCAATAGAAATAGACCCATGTGCACAGAGAGCGCGCCATAGAAGATTGCGCTGGACGTCGTGGGGCCTTCCATGGCGCGCGGCAACCAGTACGAGAATGGAAATTGCGCCGACTTAATGAGGGCAGCCATGAACAGAAGCAGCCCAAGCTGACCCAGTTGGCTGCCGTGCCCTGCAGCTATTCTCGACAATTCAGAGAAATTTACGTTTTTCTCGAAAACGTGATGCATGTACCAAATGGCAGTCAACAGGAAGGCATCGGCAATGCGGTATACCGAAAAAACTTTTAGGGCGTTTCTGGTCGGCAGGTATCGATCCCTATAAAAAGCAATGAGCAGTACGGAGCTTATGCCGATAAGTTCCCAACCTAGTAGTAGCACTTCAAAATTGCCGCCAAGAATTATCAACGACAATCCAATAAAGAATAGAAGGATCGTGGAATAAAACCGTTTGAAACCCGGCTCGCGGTGCAGGTAGTATTTACTGAAGACAAAGACGAGGGTCGTCATAATAACAGCTATTCCCATAAATACCGCCGAAAGCCTGTCGAAATAGAAATCAAGTGATAAGGTGTAGTGTTGGCTGGCATACAAAGCCCCGACGTTCGTAGATACCGGAGCGGCACCTACGCCGAGCCATCGATAACCCAAAAGCAAAAATGTCACAAGTTCCGCAAGTATTGCGGCGATGGCTACGAAGAAGATGGTGCGCTCCCGTTTTTTGGGCATAAGAATACAGCCGGCAAACCCGAGAATTGGAATAAGGACTAATATGGTGAGAAGTTGTGTTAACATAGGAGCTATTTAAGTATGTGCACCGGCAGGTTTTCCCGTGTGGCATCTAAGATATGATTTGTTTTCATCTTGGGGGTTGTATTGAACATGCCGGATAGGTCGTGTACGGTAGGTAGTTCTTTGGTGAGCGGAGCGTATGGCACAAATTCCCCTTCTTTAAATTCGTAGAGTGCCTTTTCTTTTGGGTGCAGTGCAACTAAATGAATCCATTCGTTATCAAACCATTCGTAGAGTGCTGGATTTGACAGTATAACCTTCTTAACGATTTTGGGGTAGTGCTCGACAATCATAAGGAGCCGTACGGGGTCATGGACTTCGATCATTTGCAGAGGCAAACCAGATCGGAGGTCGCCGTCGCTGCTGTTCGCAACACCTATGAGACCCATAACGTTGTGGGGCAACTTGGTGCCAGCGCCTAACTTGTAGTTGTCCATACGCGAAAAGAAATATTCCAGGTTGATGCCGCCGCAAACAACGCCGAGCGGTGCTAGTACACTGCCTAGTAACTCGCCTTCTGGATCGCTCATATAATCGTAGGAGTTCAAAAATGCTCGTCGGTCAAGGAATAGATGCTTGGTGAGGCTCCTCCTGCCAACCACGCACAGTGCGTTGGTGCCATGGCCGAGTTCGGGTCGGGGTTCGTAATATGAGACCGAGCGTTTCTTTATGTCGCTTCTGATTTTTTCTATAGGCTGTGTTGTGTCGATAGACATGAATCTGCGTGAGCGTTCTTTGGCGTCCAGGTCGAGGGCTTTTTCAAATAGCTGCTTGTTTTTGCCGTGTAGTCGGCTGTTTTTTTCTGCTAGAATTGCTTCGTCATAAAACTTAATTTCGTCAGACGCTGTATCATGCATGCCACCCAAAAATTGCGTAGTCTGAGGTATGGATAGACCGTGTGTTTCCAACAAATCCCTCACCGGCTGATAGTTTGCCATGTAGGCGAACACGCGGGCATTGACAAGGCCCGGCCGGCCGCTGCATGCGCCGCAGTCATGCGCGCCGTGATGCGGGTTGTTGGCGCTACTTGATCCATGGCCTATGATGTATACCAGCGGAGAGAAATTTTTGGTAAGGCCGATACACCGCAGCAGTTTTTCAACGCGGTCGGTCATTTCCTCTACGGTGAAGCCTACTTGTAGGCCGTTTTCTTTGTCGTGCTTTCCAGTGTGTACGATGGTTAAGCTAGCGTTCGGATCCATGTGTCCAAATGCGTCGGCAATCGCCGGGCTCATTGTAGGATTTATAAGGTTGGCGATGAGTTTGCCCAAGGCCGGAATCCCCAAAACGTAAGAAAGGAAGAAGCCCCGAACCAGTTTATGCGAGTGCTTGCTGTGCATGATTTCTTTCGCGTGTACGTGCGAATCACCTTTCGGGACTTCTTCGATGAGATACTTAGGAGTGACTGGCGCAGGACAAAGTTTGTCGTAAAACTTTGCGTGAGCGGGGTGAAAATAGAACTCTACCCCAAAGAATCCGGGCGCGCCTAATGTTTCGCAGTGGTTGTCCACGCCTTCTATGTATGTTCGTAGGGAGTATTCCCGTTCGTCAATGCAAAAGATAGATTGAAAACTCTTTGCGGTTGGTTTCTCGGTATCCGAACTGGCGGGCAAGGTTAGCAGTAGCCCTGCAAGCGCCGTGTCGTAATAGCTCCACTCAAATGCATCCTGCCATATCTTGATGACTTCTTGCAGTTCGGTGTTTGGTTCGTCGGCGAACATATCGATCGGTGGCTGCGAGACGCTGTTCCCTAACGGTTTCCATGTTTCCCCGAGGCGGCTTGTCAGTGCGTCAATCTCGAGTAAAAGTTCTAGGATTATCATATCTTCCAAAGTAATCTTCTTTGGATACAAAAGCGATTCGGGCTTGTCCTCCAGAATTGACACCATGCCCGACCATCCACGGTGCGCAAACTGTTGGTCGTAGACGTATTGCTCAAAGTACGCTTCCTTGTCTTTACCCACCACCATTTCCAGAAGTTTGGTCATGGTGCAGGACTCGTCGTGCAGGAGCTCGCGTGCCGTTTTTGTTTTGAAAAAGCTTACTAAGCTATGATCTTCCAGACTGCGTAATGCATTCAGGAGGCCTTTGTCTTCAAACGGAAATGATGAAATGGCAATGCCTTGGTCGATGTAGCTGCAGAGAATGCGGAATAGGAGCGGTTGCACCGCATTGTCCATGTCGATGAAGTGCGACCGCTTCCACTCGCCCCGCAGTCCCCCAACACGCGACGTGACAGACCAACTATATATTTTGTGAAGAACTCTGAACTGCCACTCTTCGAAATCTTCGCTGCCTTTCCTCTCCCGTATCACTCTGGCCAAGATTTCCGGAGTAATCCGTTTGATCCTATACAAATCTCTATATTCGATGAAGGAAAATGTCGTTTGGAATCCAAAGATGGCTGATGCTTTAAAGACCGCGTCATAAAATTTCATATCCTGAAACGCGTGCAATGTGTTGTGATGTATAAAATCTTTGAGTGGACCTTGGGTAGGCAAATAATGCTTTAGTTCATGCAAAAGGTGCCGCTCATCGAAAAGCTGTTTGTGTTTTTGAGACATAGCCTAGCTTAATTGTGCAAATAATTGTGACATATCCTTCGAACTCGACTTACGATGGAAATTATATCTGGAGGAGCAACGAACAGCTCAAAATAATAGCCTCTCAACGTACGCGGGGCTTGAGCTGACTCCCTAAAAGACAGCAGTATTGTACCTAGAAACATTTAATTTTGCAACCATGATCTGCTGACCAAGATAAATTATTAGGAAATCGCAAGCAGGCGATCTTGATAAGCATCACATCCTTGCTGTGGCTTTGGTGGTATCCTCAGAACTTGAGGACTAACCTTAGCCGTCTTTTGTACTCCGACCGGTATCGTTTTCGAAGGACGCACTTTGCGAACTTTTGAGACCCTTTTGGTCTGCGACACCTGATTGTTAAGGTTGTAAGTCGGAGTTGTCCGTTGTGGCGCCGAGGCGATCATAAAGATTGCTAAGGACGCACTTAACAGGACGGCTATTAACTTCTTAATAGTCATCTCCTTGTTGGTGCCACCGCACCTTACATGTCTCTCAAGTTAGTTGTCCTCGGTACTCATTGTTGATACCCTAGAGTAGTAATCAAGGCTTTCACTCAAGGTGATAGGTTTTCCTATCGTTCTGGAGTCACGAAATCGCAAAATTCATGGCCCCAGGTAATCAAAAAACCGCCTAATCTTTCGATTAGACGGCTTATAATTTGCCTTTGGCTCGCCGTTCAGTTCTGGAATATAACTTTGGAGGACAAATTGATGTATATCAATCTACAAGAAATCCGAGAACTCATAGGTAACTCTCTTAAATTAAAATAAGGACTGCGAATACAGCCCTCATTTTAGTGTAGCCTCCCAGCTGCCGTTAGGTGTGGGCTACTTTTAATTCTCGCTTAACCTGATCACTTAAGTAGACCTTCATGAGTGACTGATAAGGCACATCCTTTTCGTTTGCCAGCTCCTTAATGCGCGCTAGCAATGATGAAGGCAATCGTAGTGAGATCGACTCAGTCGACGACTTTAGGTTCGGGAACACGGTTTTCTTGGCCTGTGACCAATCTACATACTCGGTGGAGTCGTGAGTATCCCAAAATTTAGTCTCTTCTTCAAGGTCTTTGAAGTCAGGAATCTTTTTCAAGTTGCTCATATGCTATCCTTTCTTTTTTCTTCATATCACGAATGGATATGATTCTAATTTTCTTGTCTCTGATCGTAAATGCTACGAATAGTTTTCTATTAGTCTTGGTTTGTCCTAAAGCTTGAAAGCGTTTCTCGATGTGTGTCGAATGTTTTATATCTTCGACGGTCACAAAAGGTTCATTCGAAAACGTCTCTTCCGCTTCCTGAATAGTTACATTGTGTTTCTCAAAATTCTTGATGATATTGCCATTATCCCATTGAAATGCAATTGGTTCAGGTAATATCCTCATGTAAAAAGTATATTACCATAATATACGGATGTCAATACAAAAGCTTATGTTTTTCGGTGAGTTTGATCGTTCTATCCGCCCAACATAAAAATATAACCCCTGAAACAGGGGTTATATTGTGAATATCTTTTTGGCTCCGGGGACTGGATTCGAACCAGCGACCTAGTGGTTAACAGCCACCCGCTCTACCGCTGAGCTACCCCGGATTATAGATGAGCTAAACCTTGCGGTTTACTCACCCTTTAGATAAAAGAACCTCTTGCGTTTCCCCTTTAGGGGCGCACGAATAGGCTGATTATATCCGAAGTAGCGTCCCCAAGCAACCTTAGTTCTTGTGTGGCTTTATTGCCGCTGCCATGTGCCGATCTTCTTCTCGTTTCTTGAGGGTCTGGCGCTTATCGTAGGCTTTTTTACCCTTACCGATTGCAATGCGCAGCTTGATATAGCGGCCACCAGTGAGAATTTCTAATGGTACTATTGTGCGGCCCTGCTGCTTTGCCGCTATTAATTGGTCAATTTCACGGCGCTTAGCGAGTAAAATTCGATTACGGGTTTGGTCGGTTTCGCTGATCACTATGCCGCGCGTTCCATTGATACTAGCATTTACGAGGAGTAGCGCCTCATCCTTCACTGTAACGTAGGCACCGCGCAGCTGGCCATGACCCATACGCAATGCTTTAGTCTCACCACCAGAGAGTGCAAGACCTACCACCAAAGAGTCACCAATCTCATAGTCGTGGCGAGCGCGGCGATTCACAATGCGCTTGGTTTGCGCTTGTTTTTTCTTCATGCGTACTAGTATGCGCCAAGGGGTGGGTCTTGCCAACTATTCAGCTTGGATATGCTCTATGAGGTACATTCGTGGCGCATAACAATGAACGGTCTCATGGACTTAGCTCCCACTACTTTCAGCCTCATCTGCTTGAAAAGGCTTCTCCACGCCCGGTCGGTCTTATTGGTGTGCGGTGGCCTTTGAACTCCAGATTTAAAAGGCTATCTATGAAGAATGTTGCATATTTGTGCAGCTTACTGGAGTAGACGTCCTCAATGATGATAATCCGTTTGGCAACTCGTGTGGATTCACGGAGTACTTGCTCTGAGTTCGCTGTATGGTGCAATGTCGTTAAAATAAGTACAGTATTGAATTGCTTATTTTGAAGGACATCTTATGGCCGTCATAGATAAGCGGTTATATGTCCGGCGTAAGCTCAGATTTTCGACATCTAAAGCGGTAACGCTGAAACCGCTCTGTCGCAAATGTAGAGCTATGTTTGCTACGCCGCAGCCCACATCTAGGAGCATTTCTTTTGGCCGCAGAAAGGGGGCGAAATGTGCAATCGTATCCTTCGCACGAGCCTCACCCAGTAAGTAAATGAACGTGTAGCTTCATAGGCCTGGAGGCTATGGGGCATAATCAGTCCTGCGTATGAAAAGTCTGTTCAGCGACATTCCAGAGGCTGGGATCGTGTAACACCACGAGACGGTAGTACCAGTACTCCGAACCCCACAAGTAAATTTCGCGCATTCCAGTGCCCTTACCATATTGGATGCGATTTTTGAATCGCTCTGCATCCAAAGATTTTTTCTGTTCCGCAAGGCTAGTTCCGGGTATGCTCTGGTAGTTCGGGGGCCAAGCCTCCGCTTGCAACTCATGGATAATCATATCTTTGCCGGTGAGTAATTTCTGGGTGCCAGCCAAGAAAGCGTAGTACCATGCGGGAAATGGATACTCATAGTATCGGCCAATAGGTGGACTCCATACTCGTTTGTAGATGGAAATACCTAACTCGTCTGGCCGTGGCTGGTGGACTGAGATGCCAAGGGCATTATCGCTTCGCGCGACGATAATCGTGCGCTGTGGATCGAGCTTTTTTACGAGATTATACTCGGAGATTAGACGTCTGCGATCAAAATTCGTGCATCCGCCGAAGCCGTGCAAAAAGAATTCGTTTTCCACCTGATAGCTGCGAAGTACTGGCGAGCCTTTGTAGTGGTTAACGACAGCTGTCATAAACTGCTCTAATTGGGGTTGCCATTGACTTTCTGGCTCACTGGCGGCCCACGACGGCACGTGGCATTCTGGCCAGCGTGGTTGACGCAGACCAACGCTTAGCGTAACTGTGCCGTGGACGGCCGCAACCTTTTGGAATTGCCAGTCCAGCAAACTGAAATCATATTGTCCGGACTGTGGTTCTAGCTGGTCCCAATAGCTCACTAAGCGAAAATGTCGCACGCCCGCCTGATTGATGAGTGCATCCATAGTACCCCGGGCATTCAACCCTAAGCTCTCTGCGTATGCGGGAATAAATGAGGTACCTAACACAAGCGGCTTGCTACGTTCCGCATGAATATACCACTGTGCGATCCCGTACATAGTGCCAACGCAAAGGATTAGGAGTGTAGCAAGCAGTAGTACGGCTTTATGCCACCAGTTTTTATGCCAGTAGCGACCCAGATTGTGAGGGGCATTTCTTACGCTTCTGAGCAGTTTGGCGGTGTATAATTTGAGATACTTCATCATGACGAATTCAAAACTTCGCGTTAGTTTAGTTATACCAGTCTACAACGAAGAAAGCTATTTGGCACTTTGCTTGGATGCCATCGCGGTCCAAACCGTGAAACCATTTGAGGTGATAGTCGTCGATAATAATTCTACGGATGGAACGGTGGCTGTCGCGCAGAGCTACCCTTTCGTTACGGTTCTGCACGAGTCTCGTCAGGGGGTGGCGTATGCGCGTGATCGTGGATTTAACGCCGCACGAGGTGATGTTATCGGGCGAACCGATGGTGACACGATACTGGCCCCTGATTGGATCGCTCACCTGCAGCAGGCATTTTTCGATCCTGAAGTTGATGCTGTAAGTGGCGCAGTCGCGTATCGTGACATAGGCCTCAAGAGAATCTTCGATATCATAGATATGCGCTATCGCTTCTATTTAGCAAAACGCATGGAGCGCATTGGCGAGCTATTCTTATATGGTGTCACTATGGGCATTCGACGGACTGCCTGGCAATTGGTGCAGGGTAGCCTGTGTCATGAACGAGAATATGCCGAGGATCTAGATCTCGCTGCACATTTGTCTCACCTGAAATCTAGAGTTGTCTTTGTGCCTTCACTGCAGGCTACAATCTCACCGCGTCAAGCGGCCTCAGGTCCAAGAGAGTTCATTAAATATATTTGGTCATGTCCTCGTACTTATATCGAGCACGGTATGAGCAGCCAGCGATATATGTATCCAATGGTTGCGTTTGTCATCGTCTGCTATTTGCCTATTCGGTTACTGTATCGTGGGTATAATCCGAAAACGCAACGCTTTTCGTTGGCTTGTGTGTTTCGCTCTGAGGTGCGAATGCGGGTCAGCCCCGTTTCAGAACTTATTTAGTCTATCTAAACGTGCTCTGCTTCAGAATCAAATGCAGCTAGGGCTTGCGATACGGTTTCGCGTGTCAAGTTGGTGCCATCCAGCTTTATGGCTTGCTCGCCGAGTTCGGGTGGTTGCAAGTTACCGCTTATACGTTCAAAGTGCGAAAGCGGCATATTGCCCCATATACGAGTGTGGCCGTGTCCATGCTGAGTCGCGCGCTCGCGCGCAATATCTTTAGGAGTAGTGATCCAAATGACGATTGTTCGGATGCCTTCTTTGGCGGCTATTATGCGAAGCTTCTTGCGATCTTTATAGAAGTTGAAATTGGTGTCATAGATGACGCTTTTGCCCACTCGAAGCAAATCTCGCGCCTCCGTGTTGAGCGCGGCATAGAGCTTCAGATTTTCTTCGTGGTTATGTGTTGGATTGGGAAAACGATGATTTCGCTCGTGGTCGGCCCATAAATGGACGGCGCCTGTCAGCTCATGAATAAGTTTGGCGGTGGTCGTCTTGCCGGCTCCAGGATAGCCGACCATAAGGAAAAGTGTAGGATGAAGCATGCTTCAAGCCTACGATGAAAACGCTAGGCCGACAAGCCGAAAATATTGTCTACTTTTTCTTACTGCTCTTACCGTCGGATATAGTTACTTGTTTTGGCTTTGGCAGTTCTTTAAATGGTACAGTTACTCTTAGAACGCCATTGTCGAAATGCGCCTCTACATGGTCACCGTCAGCAACCTTTGGTAGCTGTATGCTGCGGTAGAAGCTCTCATGGCTTTCACGAACCATATAGCTGCGCTTCCCCTTCGCGTCCTTATCTTCGGTTTTTTCGTGTTTTTCTCCTTTAATCTCCAAGACGCCGTCGTGCACATGCACTTGTATCTCGTCTTTTCAAATCCGGGCGCTTGTACTTCAGCCACTAAAGATTTGTCGTCATCGGTGTATACATCCATTGCTGGAGCGCTGGCTCCCTGCCCACGCGTATCTGCACCCCAAACGCCATTAAATAGGTCGTCGAAGGGGCTGTGCATCATGCCTGCGAAAGGGTCATTCCATTTTACGATTGCCATACTTCCTCCTTGCTTTACTAGCCCTAGAATTCGGTGGATCGGCCCACCATTTCTACTGTAGCTCGTTGACTCGTCAAGTCAAGAGGGGTTTCTCACTAGTGTGGCTGCTTAAGCTTTCTGGCTAGGAATGTTTAAGCAGCTACTATAGCGCCTTGAGTAATCAGACTCAGGAAATATATGATTGCTCCTGGGCTTTTAGCCTCAGCATGGCTCCATGAGCGATAATGCGCATATCATCGATCGTAGCGGTTTCGAGAATGCGAGCTCCTGCATTGCCGAATGGCTCGCGACGATTATACTGGTCCATTCTGATATTTCGACAGACGATTGGGTAGGCAAAGGCAGACAATCGAACGAAGCTCATGCGAAGTCCGTTCGTTGTGTCATGCAGCCGCACGGTACCATTATGTCGCTCGGTGGTCTCTATATGCATAAGGGATCCTGCGGGATAGGGGGCGCCATTGAGAATGATATCGTCGAGCAGCAAACTAACTGATAGACCCGCCTGCTTTCCTACTGCAAACACGTTGCCATTGTGCGTGTAGAGTGTGGCTCCTAGAAGCGGCACGGGTTGTGTCGGGTCACTATCCTGCAGTCGAGCAATAGTTCTGGCAAAGTGCGGCTCGGTAACATCGCAGGTTAGGGCTGTCTCTCTGCTTTGGGATTCGTGGCCAAAGGTTATGACATTAGCGTTCACGGCCGGTTCAATACTGGCGTTGATAATACCCCGAAGTACACTTACACTCGTCCAGTCCGAGGGGTTAGCTTTTGGGATTATTGACTCGGGAAGCAGTGCAGTGGCCATTTCCTTGGGGGTTGGCTGTCGTAGTTCTGCACCAGCAGGGGCTATGAGACGACGTACGGGGGCATCAGGTGCCTGCATGACAACTTCAGAAAGTGGTGCGCAAAGCGTAAGCTCATGCTCCCGACATGTATTGAGAAATGCTGACGAAGTAAGATATTCACCACCAAGCGGAGAATGCATTCATATATTTAGCATTCTTATTGCTTAAAAGTCAATTCCTTTGTTGGCAATGAATTTATCGTCAAAGTGATGTTTAATCTTGTGCATATCCGTTGCAATATCTACGAGCGGCACAAAAGCTTCGGGGAAATTTCGTCCCGTAAGGCAAAGGCTGGTATTCGATGCACGGGTTGTGATGAGCTTTTTTAGTTGTCCTTTTGTTAAGAGCCCATCATGGGCTGCATTGTTTATCTCGTCACAAATGACCAAATCATACTTACCACTCTGGGCATTAACAAGGGCTTCGTTATATGTTTCTCTTGCTGCCTTTTTGTGTTGCTCCGGAGTGACAAACTCGGCGCTCAGTTCGCCGGCATTATAAAAGCCCTTGCCCCCTTTATAGAAGTGGAGCTGGTCTTTATACAAGGGCAGAATGTCCCTGATGAATACATGCTCACCAACACCCCAATATTTAATGAACTGAATGAAGGCAACATTCCAGCGGTTACCCAATGCACGAACCATGAGGCCAAGGGCGGCACTTGTCTTCCCCTTCCCCTCGCCTGTATAGACTACAACAACCGATTTTTTGGTTTGAAAATCTTCGAAATGCTCAGTAGCCGTCATCGTATACGGACGTATTGTTAGACGAACTTTTTTTCTTTGAGCGTAGCGTCGAGCTTCTGGCGGTCAAAACCAATAATGATAGTGCCATCCATGTCAATTACGGGGATGCCAGTTTGGCCAGATTTTTCTATCGCCGCCTTAGCGTCGTCGATGCTCAAATCGACGTTCTTATAGGTATAGCCTACTTTGAGACCATCTAGATAACGCATCGCCTCATGACAAAAAGCGCACCATTCTGCACCATAGATAATAATTTTTGAGTCATTCATAATACTAATCGTAGCACTTTATGGATCGAACTAAAATTATCGGACGTAGATATCTGCTTTATGTAATAGTCGTCGTCCCGAGCCCAGCGGTCCGGCGTGAAAATCGACGGTAAACCGCAGTGCAGTTCCGGCGTCGAATGTTACTTCCCGTAGCTCATTCTCTTCGATAGCTGTCTCGGATAAATCTCCGAAAATATTGAGCATGGCCTTGGACGCCGTACCTGACAGCGCTCTTGTCGATCCGACGTTGCCATAACTAACAAGATAGCGTACTTGTTTTGTCCCTGGGTTATCGGAATGCCATGGCTCACGCACCTTCGCATTAAAGTAGCCAGCATAAGTTTGAATTCCTGTCGTGGTCGGGTAGTCCGGAGCGCTTCAAATCCCAGCGTACAACTGACCCCAGTGCTTCTCTAAGCGCTGTGGTTTCCGTGATTAATTGTCCGGTATCTACATGGCCGTATTTGTTGTCCAAGAGTGTCACGGTTTGATCTTCAAAGAGTCTCTCTTCCGAGGGCATTAGGGCGATATGACCGATAGGTTCTACCCTAGAAGTTATGGGTTTGCGTTGTCCCCATTGGTCGTATATCATATGCACCTCGTCGGGTGGTAAGATCGGAGAAGCTTCAAAGTAGGTAATTCTCTCAAGTGTCTTCGAAGAAGAGCTCATATTGCGCGTATAGTACCACTATTAGTTAGATATTGCATCAACAGTGGTCGATCTGATATAGTAAACAAGAAATGAAGCAAGCCGCCGATTCACCGACGACTAAACCTCGAAGTAACGAAGCTGATCAGGCTATCGGTATTCTTGCGCTGACTTTTTTGGATACTACTTGGCGCATGGCCGTTCCCGCTGTCCTATGTACTATCCTGGGTATTGTGGCAGACCGTTACCTTGGGACGAAACCATGGTTGACCTTGCCGAGTGTTATCGTTGGTTTTGCCCTATCAATTTTGCTAGTAAAACGTCAGCTGAATGCAGTACAGAAAGCCGAGGATAAGAAATAATGTTGATGATGTTCGCCTCACAGGCTCCTACAGTAAGTGTTGCTCCCGAGACGCTCTTTCATCTAGGGCCGTTTGCAATTACGAACTCGCAGATGCTGGGTACCGTTGGGGTAACCATTATTTTAGTTCTACTCTTCTGGACGAAACACGCTCTTAGAAGTGGTTCGCGCAGTCGTTTGATGCATATGGTACTGTGGGCCTTCGAAAGTTTGTATGATACGACCATAGAGGTAATTGGCGACAAAACAGTGGCACGCAAGGTGTTACCCCTAGCCGTTACCTTGCTTTTTTTCTTTTTAGTAAACAACTGGCTGGGCATTTTCCCTTTTGTCGGCTCAGTGACATATAAAGGCACCCCTCTCTTTCGTGGTGCGGCTGCCGATATGAATATGACGTTTGCTCTCGCTATTATTTCTATGGTGACCGCGCAAGCCTGGGCAGTTAAGAAGCACGGCTTCTTTGGTAACCTGAGGCGGTACCTGGTTAGCCCTCTGAAAGATCCGTTGCATAGCTTTGAAGGGATCTTAGAAATTGTTGCTGAGTTTTCTCGTTTGCTCGCTCTCTCCCTTCGTATTTTTGGAAACGTTTTTGGCGGTGAGGTTCTCCTCGGTGTCATTGCGTATTTGAGCGGCTATGCGGCGGCAATTTCCTTGCCATTGTTTTATTGTTTGGAGCTTTTTGTTGGCGCTGTACAGGCGTATGTATTCTTTATGCTGACGGTCGCGTTTATTAGCCTGAGCTTGCCTGAGGGCGAGGATGCACATGCAGACGCGGCCGAAAGTAGTCATTAAGTAAATTAAAGGAGTAATAATAAGATGAATTTGGTTCCCCTCGCATTTGGTCTGACCTACGCGATTGCCGCTGCCGGTTGTGGTATCGGTTTAGGCCTCGTAGGTTTAGGTGCTGTACAGGCTGCCGGTCGTAATCCAGAAGCGCTGGGTAAGATCCGTACCCTGATGATTTTGGCTATGTCCTTCGTGGACGCCTTAGCTATCATTGGGTTGGTTGTTGCCCTTATTGTGAAGTTCTTGAAGTAAGGCATATAGGAAAGTAAATATAATGCTAACGGTTTTAGCAACAACTGAGAACGCTTCCAATCCCAATTTATTCCAAGCATTGGGTTTGAATGTTCAGCTGCTTGTTGAGCAAGGCTTTGCCTTCCTGCTGCTTGTATTTATCTTGGGCAAGTTTGTGTATCCAGTCCTAGTGAAGGCGATCGATGATCGTCGTATGGCTATCGAGGCTGGTTTGCAAGAAGCGAAAGATTCTCAAGAAGCACTAGAAAAGGCGGAAGCCAAGGTAGCTGAGATGCTCGAAGAGGCTCGCAAGGATGCTGACGATATATTAGCCCGGACACATCAAGAGGCTGCCAATGTCGTGGCCGATGCCGAAGCCAAGGCCAAGACTCGGGCAGAGCAAATTGTCACCGACGCTCGTCAGCAATTGGCGGTGGACGTTACGAAAGCTCGTGAACTGCTCAAGAAGGATACGGTGGAGCTAGTGGGTCTAGCAACGGAGCGTATCATCGGAGAAAAGTTAGATGACCGTAAAGATGCGGATCTGGTTAAAAAAGTATTGGCTCAAGGGGATGGTATACGGTGAACAACAAGGCGTCGCGACGAGTTATAGCCCGTACGGTAGCAAGCAAGCTTCTGCATGAGCCATCACGCCAAAGCCATTGGTTGCAAGTAACGGCTGCATACCTTATGGATCAGGGCATGGTGGACGACCTAGATTTGTTTATTAACGACGTGGCTCATGAGCTGTATGAGCAATCCGGCCACCTATTGGTAGACGTAACTAGTGCCCGAACCTTGACTGAATCAGTTCGTAGTGCCCTAAAGCATACTCTGCAAGGGGCGACGGGCGCCCGCCACATTGAGCTTGCTGAGCATGTCGATCCGAGTCTGCTGGGCGGCTTAATCGCTCGCACCCCAGACGCCCAACTCGATGCCAGCGTGCGCACCCAACTCAAGCAATTAGCGAGCCTATAACCAGGAGATTAAGAGAAGTATATGAGCGAATTAGCAATCCAAGAATTATCAGCCGAGCTGCGTGACGCAATTCAAAGCTTGCGCACAAGCAAAGGTTTGGAAGAAGCTGGCATTGTCACGCGCGTGGGCGACGGTGTGGCTTGGGTTTATGGCCTGCGCAAAGCCGGATACAATGAAGTTATTGAGATCGAAACTCGTAAAGGTGGCAAAGTTACTGCGTTTGCCCTGAACTTGCTAGAAGACGAAATCGGCGCTGTTATTTTGGGTGATGACGCTGAAGTCGTTGCCGGGGCTAAGGTAACCATGACTGGTCACGTATTAGATGTCCCTGTGGGGCCAGAATTAGTTGGTCGTGTAGTTAGCCCATTGGGCCAGCCATTGGATGGCAAAGGCCCTATTAAAGCAAAAGAACGTGGTTTACTTGAGCGCCCCGCCCCTGGGGTGATGGCTCGTAAGAGTGTGCACGAACCGATCATGACTGGTCTTATCGCGATTGATGCCTTGACTCCGATCGGTCGTGGTCAGCGTGAGCTTATTATCGGCGACCGTCAAACGGGTAAGACGGCTATTGCTATTGATACGATGATTAACCAGGCCAAACAGAAGACTGGTGTAGTGAACGTCTACGTTGCTATTGGTCAGAAACTATCTAAGGTGGCTGCACTCGTAGAGCGACTGAAGCGTGAAGGTGTTATGGATCAGACTATTGTCGTTGCTACTAGCCCAGCTGATCCGGCTCCACTGCTCTACTTGGCCCCTTACGCCGGTACTGCTATGGGTGAATATTTTCGTGATAACGGTCAGCACGCTCTGATCGTCCATGATGACCTTACCAAGCATGCCGTAGCTTATCGTCAGATGTCCTTATTGCTTCGTCGTCCGCCAGGTCGTGAAGCCTACCCTGGTGATGTGTTCTACTTGCACTCTCGTTTGCTAGAGCGTGCAGCTAAACTTAATGACGAGTTGGGCGCTGGCTCACTCACTGCCTTACCAATTATCGAGACTCAGGCTGGTGACATTTCGGCGTATATTCCGACAAATGTTATTTCAATCACTGACGGTCAGATTTTCTTGGAGACAAGCTTGTTTTACCAGGGTATTCGTCCAGCTATTTCTGTGGGCTTGAGTGTATCCCGTGTCGGCGGTGCTGCGCAAACCAAGGCCGTAAAGAGTGTTTCCGGCGGTTTGAAGCTGTCTCTTGCCCAGTTCCGGGAACTTGCTTCGTTCGCCCAATTTAGTAGTGATCTTGATCCTGAGACTAAGCAATCTATCGAGCGCGGCCAGCGACTCACGGAGCTGTTGAAGCAAAAACAATATCAGCCGCTATCCATTGCTGAGCAGGTTGTCAGTCTCATGGCTGCGACCAAAGGCGCTTTCGATGTTATTCCCACAGAGAAGGTTAAGGATGCCCAGGCCGAGCTTATTAGTTTCATGGAAGATAAACACGGTGCAGTTATCAAGACATTGAACAAGGGTGACAAGCCGACCGAAGATATCGAGAAGACTGTGATTGAAGCTGCAGAAAAAGTAGCCAAGAGTTACGTAGTAAAGCCTAAGAAGGTGGAGTCGAAATAGGATGACCGCAGAGGCACTACCACCAGAAGTGGATGATAGGACGCTCTCCTTATTGCTTGGGACTCTCATTGGTGCTCGTGGGCTGATGAGAACCGGGGGAACGGTCGAAGAAATCGCAGGCTCAGTGCTGAGTGAGAGTCTCGCTGCACCTTCTGGCTGGGATCCTGGCGGTCTCTCTACACAGATAGGCGTTGCATATCTTGGTCGTTTGGCTGACAAATATGGTATGGATTTAGTTGCTCGACCTGTAGGCGAGGTGTAGTTATGGCTAGTCGTCAACAAATCAAGCGACGAATCGGATCAGTACGCAATACGCGTCAGATTACTAAAGCCATGCAGTTGGTCGCTGCCAGCAAACTCCGTCATGCTCAGGAAGCCGTAGTGCGTCCGCGCGAGTACGCTCAGCTAGCCCGTGAAATTCTTACTCGTTTGCGTCAATTTGCTGCCGATGAGAGTGAATTTAAGCTATTCACTGCTCGTCCCGTCAAAAAACGTTTAATTATTACGATTACGAGCGACCTTGGCCTGGCTGGCGCGTACGACGGCAATGTCATTCGTACCTTGATTCACGAAGCGCAGGCTGACCGTGCTAAAGGTGTGAAGACGAGTGTCGTCGCTATCGGTCGTAAAGCAGCTCAGGCGACAAGTCATATTGCTGGATTGGAAGTTGAATCTGTCTATACGAAGATGCCGGACAAGCCCAATGCGGATGAGCTTCGGCCTATCTTAAGTAGCGTGGTTGGCTTGTTCGCTGATGGTCAGGTAGACCAAGTGGACATTATTTTTACCAAGTATATTTCTAGTGTCAGTCAACAAGTGCAATTGCAGCGTTTGTTGCCTGCTGGCTTCGAAGAGGCAGAATTGAATGATGACTTGGCACATGCCGATGTTGAGCCCGATGCGGGCAGTCTACTTCGTGCTGCTGCCCTGCGCCTATTGGAAGCACAGATTTATCAAGGATTTTTGGAGGCTATTGCCAGCGAGCAATCTATGCGCATGCTGGCCATGAAGAATGCGACTGACAACGCTTCAGATCTTATTGATGACCTGACTTTGGTGTACAATAACGCTCGCCAAGCTGCAATTACGCAAGAGTTAGCCGAAATTACCGGTGGGGCGGAGGCATTGAAATGATACATACACGTCTCAGACCTGGCATACATGATTTTGCTTCTGCGCTTGGTGGTGATGGCGCCTTTACAACGTATGAAGGCAGCGGTAGTGAAGCGGGAGAAGCCTGGCCGCGACCAAACGGAGTGGCTGGGCCTGAGAAGCATCCGCCTGAACAGCAGCTGCCACTAGTGGTAGGTACTTCGGCAGTCAAAACGGAGGCCATGATGATGAATGTAGCAGAAAGTGAACGGAGATAAGATGAATATAGCAGCGAAAGAGAAGATGAAAACCACTGGACAGGTTGTTCAGGTAGTTGGTGTGGTGGTAGATGTCGAATTTGAAAGCGGCCAGTTGCCCGCGATTAACTATGCCCTAAAGGTTAAACTAAATGGTAAGGACTTGCTACTTGAGGTAGCTCAACACCTGAGCGAAAGCGTTGTTCGTACGGTGGCATTAGCGAGTACCGACGGCTTAAAGCGTGGAGATGCCGTAGAAAACACTGAAGCTCCCATCTCCGTACCAATTGGTGATGCTACCCTAGGTCGCATGTTCAATGTTATTGGTGAAACAATTGATGGCAAAGAAGCGAGTACCTTTGCTAAGAGAGCTCCTATCCACCGTGCAGCTCCAGCTCTCGAAGACCAATCTGGCTCGGTAGAAGTACTTGAGACCGGTATTAAGGTTATCGACCTGATTGCTCCAGTTGTGAAAGGTGGAAAAGTTGGCTTGTTTGGTGGTGCCGGTGTAGGTAAGACGGTACTGATTCAGGAATTGATCAATAATATCGCGAAATTTCACAGCGGCTATTCAGTATTCGCTGGTGTTGGCGAACGCACGCGTGAAGGTAATGACCTTTACCATGAGATGGAAGAATCAGGAGTCATTAAGAATACCGCCCTGGTCTTTGGTCAAATGAACGAACCTCCAGGCGCTCGTTTGCGTGTCGGTTTGACGGGTTTGACAATTGCCGAAGGCTTTCGTGATAGCGGTAAAGACGTACTTTTGTTCATCGATAATATCTTCCGTTTTACGCAAGCGGGCTCAGAGGTATCTGCCCTGCTTGGTCGTTTGCCGTCTGCAGTGGGTTACCAACCGAACTTGCAACAGGAAATGGGCGCACTTCAGGAGCGTATTACAAGTACGAAGCAAGGCTCAATTACCTCCGTACAGGCTGTGTACGTACCTGCCGATGACCTTACTGATCCGGCACCAGCCACAACCTTTTCTCACCTTGACTCCACTATTGTATTGAATCGTGCGCTGACGGACCTTGGTCTGTATCCTGCCATTGATCCTTTGGACTCTAGTTCAACCATACTTGATCCAGAGATTGTCGGTCAGGAGCACTATGATGTTGCCCGTGAAGTGCAGCGTATTTTGCAGCGCTACAAAGACCTGCAGGATATTATCGCCATCCTGGGTATGGATGAACTCTCTGATGAGGACAAGCAGGTCGTGGGCCGTGCTCGTCGTATCCAACGTTTCTTAACACAGCCTTTCTATGTGGCCGAAGTATTCACTAATAATCCCGGTAAGTACGTGAGTCTTAAGGACACCATTAAGGGTTTCCGTGAAATTCTAGACGGTAAGCATGATGGCAAGCCTGAAAGTGCCTTCTACATGAAGGGCGAGATTAGCGAGGTTAAATAATATGCCCGAGTTCTCTGGCCAGGATGGCATTATGCCGTTTCGAAACGTAGGTGAAGCTTCTAAGGCATTCGTGGCACTTGTTGAGGCTCAAGGTGATTCTATGGGTATTCCTCAGGCAGATCAGGCGGCAGCAGGTTTTTTGGGGGCGATTGGAATGACTTTCCTTAACTCTGGTGAGCGAGCCTCGGCTCAGACAGGAGTAGCTTGATATGAACCTAGAACTTGTAACCTTAGATGGTGTAAAATTTAAGGCTGATGCTTATTCGGTTATTTTGCCGACGGCGAGTGGTGAGATTACGGTGTTGCCGGGTCACGAGCCACTTTTGAGCCAATTAGTCCCCGGTGTCATCACTATTCGTCGGAGCCGCACAGAAGCAGATTATCACTTAGAGCATTTCGCTACCTATGGTGGCGTATTAGAAATTAGCAGCAAAGGTGTACGTATTTTAGTGGACGAAGCAACACAAGGTGAGGAGATTAATGAGGCTGAGTCCAAAAAAGCTCATGAAGCAGCTCTGGCTCTTCGTAAGGATGCCAAGACGCAAGTAGAACTAGATAAAGCTCAAGCTCTTGTCGATCGCCACGGCGTCCGTCTAGAGGTTGCTGAATTGCGCCGTCGGCATGCGCGCAGGCAGTAGCTGTTCTTGACAGCAGCTCCATAGACGAGTACAGTAACCTTTCGTAAAACTAAACAAGCTAAGCATTGTCTAGCGGCAATGTTTTTTAGTTGAGGAAAGTTAATGATTTCTGCTAGCGAATTTGGAGCTTCACTGGGCCCTATTGATGAGATTGCAAGAGCTCGCGATCACTTGACTACCCTTGCGGGATATACGTCGTTTGATCTTACGCCTGATGGCAGGATTATGTCAGGCTGTATGGACCCTCGTGCGGATGATGTGCTTGGTCAGCCGCAAATGACTAAGATGATGGGGCCGGGTGGTGAAGTTGGTGAAGCCGCCGACCATGCAGTCGCCCTGACGGCTGTAGAAAATAGGTTGGTAACGCTAGATGAGGCGTTAGAAGAGGATTTGCGACTACGAAGGACAAGCGTCCATGGCGCCCACTATGACTGTGCTTATGTGACCTCTTTTGGTGCCATTATGGGTGAAATGGCGAACCCTTCAGCCCAAACAGCAGAGTCAGTGGATAAATGGATATTTGGTCACGAATTAGGCTATCTAGTAACACAAGACGTTTTGACCGGTGTACGAAATGCTGCTTGGCAGCAGGCTGAAGATTGGCGGTTCCAAGGTACCCCAGAGAGTATCGTCCATGCTATTGATGCTCATCATCCTTACCACGCTAATGTACCGCATATGCTCGGGAAGGCCACGCCACATTTTTATATTGTAAATAACTATCCCACCCTTGGTTTAGATCGTCATAAGAAACATAATACGGCAACATTACGCGCCCAAGCGTACCATGATAATCTTGGCGCTCGATTAGGCGATATCCATAATACGCACGCACTGCCAGTAGATGTCCGGAGCCACCGCATGGGCGCTCTGATGCTTCGTTCGGCAGCCACCCGAACTGTTATTGATAAGACCAAGCGCGATGCTGGTCATCCTTTAGAGCACTGGGAAGTGGAAATTGGCAAGCAAGGCCCTAGTTTCAGAGAAATTTCTCTCAACTAGGCATCTCTTGCTTGGTTCCGTTTAGTGTTGATGCTTCGAATAATTCGCTAAGTTTTTCGATGTCTTCGAAGTGTCCCATGGCAAGAAGCGCCAAGGTAAAGCCATCAAATGCTGCTTCTTGGTCTTGCTCATTGGAGAATTGTTCGCGCAGAAATGGCCTGACAGCGCGCGTAATGCCATGAAAACGCTTGTTGACCTCAATCCATCCTTGCTCGTGCAGTTGCTGTTGGTTGAGGTTTTTGAGCCACAAGCTTACTGTGGCGGCTGTTGGGTCGAGTTTCATAGCGTATCCTCCTACTTTTAGTGTAGCAGGCTACAGCTGGGGTCTATGTGTTTTTTATCACACGATATATAGCGTCGCTCTTGCCAAATGATCAGGATTGTCGGATTGCGGCTATGGCTTTGGAGGATTTTGCTAGTAGTGGTCATACGACGCTTGCTAGGGGGCTGCCGACTTACCTCATCACTATCGCTTGAGGTTTACAAAAAATTGCGTATAGGTTACGCTTTAGTCAATAGCTAAAATTCTACGGAGGGAAACATGTTTGGAAGAAATAAAATAGCCATGTTGATGGCGGAGTTTTTAGGTACCGGCGTATTGACCGCGGTTGTACTTGCCGTCAGTAAGTCGAATATAGGAATTCCCTATTTTGTGAGCTTAGCTGTTGGCTTAACACTTGCTTCTCTTGCAATGGTATTTGCCACCATCTCCGGGGCGCACTTGAATCCATCAATCACTATCGGTTTGTGGAGTGCACGGCGCATTAAGACACTGCCTGCTATCGCTTATGTTGCTGCACAGCTTCTAGGAGGCATCTGTGCATACTTGCTCTACACTTATTTCGTTAACTCACACTGGCACAACGGCGGTAAGTTCGAAAGCCGCATACTGGTGGCTGAATCGGTCGGCGCCTTTGTCTTTGCTATGGGCTGGGCGGCAACTGTCTATCGGAAGCTCGACGGTGGAAAGGCGGCTTTTATGATCGGCGCCTCATTGACGGTTGGAGCACTTATAGCATCTGCAGGCTCAGGGGGTATATTGAATCCAGCTGTTGCTCTTGGGCTTCGTGCCTGGGTTTGGGGTACATACGTCCTTGGACCAGTCCTCGGTGCAATCATAGGGTTTAATCTCTACGCACTGCTTTTCGCACCGAGCGAAGCACTGCTTGATTCTCCTCTTGGTACAAAACCAAAAAGCAAGAAATAGTCATATACATAAAAACCATCGGTGCAAGCCGATGGTTTTTATTTGTTGAAGCCCAAAAATATGTGTGGAGCACCCCCCGCTGTTAATTACGACTTTAACGCATAATACTGTCGGAGATAGTGAATATACATGGCGCCGGTCTTTGCTGGGATGTCGTTAAACGTAGTAATGATCCGATAATTTGTAAAATGATCTTTGTTGAGCGCTATTTCTCCAGGTAATGCCTTCACTACATAGGCCGTTGAGAGATCTTGACGCTCATGCTCAGTTTTGAAGTGCCCTACATATTGTGCAAGTAGTCTGGCCTGCTTGATATCAATATGCAGACCCACTTCATTGCCAGCAACTCGCTCTAGCGTATCCTGAATTGACTCTGGCTTAAACATTCTCAGCCCCGGCAATGCCCAGGTATTGGCATAGGGTTCAATTTTGCGTTTTACGAGTATAATTTTATGCGGCTCCAGCTCGATTATAAGATCAAAAGTCGGGATAACCGACCATTCCAGGATTTGTTCAAAGGTCTCTCGGGGAGCAAATTTTAATTCCTTGGGCATAGAGTAAGTATATAATGATTTTGCAGGTCGGCCCAAGCGTAAAAAGTGGTCTGCTTTTACTGTAGTTAGAAAATAAGAAGGCAAGCAGTATGAATCATAAGCCCGATAATGCTCCCGGCCAGAAGACTATTTTTTATGATGGGCTTTGCACCATGTGTAAATCGCTGGCGCATAAGATCGACGAGTCCGGACAGCAGAAACGCTTCGTAACCAAAGCTATTACACAGACGAATTTGCCCAATGGGGTAACCAAAGCGGACTTGGAAAGGGAGATTCATGTCATTGATGCGGATGGGAGAGTTTATAAAAATGTCGCCGCTATCCTAAAAATTCTAGAAGAGTACCCAAGACTTAGATTTTTGTCACGGGTAGGTGCATTACCTGGTTTCAAACAATTTTTCCAACTAGCTTATAAGGTGGTGGCGGCGAATCGTCATTTTTTGTTTGGCCCACCAAGTAGGATCTTCTATGTTAAGACAACTCTGATAGTTGGCTTTACGGCAAGCTTCCTGTTGTCCTTTGAGCTCTGGATGAGTAATAGGCTTTATCCTTTAATGCCACTACTCAATGGATTTCATATACCCCCAGGCATTACCTGGCTACTGATTATTTTGTTGCTAGCCCTGTTGTTGGGGAGCCTCTTTATCCCAAGACCGCGCTACAGTGTTCTCGCTGCCGTTGGCATTATTGGTATCTTTGTAGTCGCCGATCAGTCTCGCCTGCAGCCATGGGTATATCAGTATGCGCTTATGTTGGTAGCACTTGGACTATTTTCATGGCGTCGTAAGGACATCCAGAGCATGAATCTGGCGTTGCACACATGCAGGCTTATTGTTATTGGTATATATGCCTATAGCGGCTTACAGAAGTTTAATGCCGGATTTATTAATGTAATGTTCCCATGGATGCTGACACCGATCACGGATCATTTGCCACCGAATATACGATTGTACACTATGGCATTAGGCGTGCTTATACCCATCATGGAGTTGGGTGTTGGTATTGGACTCGCAACTAAGAAGTTTCGGAATCTTGCTGTATGTCTGGCAATTGCCATGCATTTATCAATACTCTTCTTGCTCGGCCCACTGGGCAAGGATTGGAACAGTGTTATATGGCCCTGGAATATCGCTATGATCGCCCTCGACTGCACATTATTTTGGAAGAGTGATGCAGCATTCAAGGATATCATATGGGTGAAGCATGGTTTTTATCAGAAGTTAATCTTATTATTGTTTGTCGTTATGCCCCTGTTTAGTTTCTTTGGCATGTGGGACTCGTACTTATCCTCGACGCTTTATTCTCATAATACTACTCGGGCGATTCTCTACGTCGACTCCTCCTCGGAGGGCTACTTACCGTCAGTGATCAAAAAGTATGCAGTGAAGGATGTGCAGGATACCTATAGCGCTTTGAATATATCCACGCTTTCATTTGGGCTACTCAATGTTCCAGCCTATCCTGAGCCTAGGATATTCAAGCACGTGGCCTCTTCCATGTGCAGCCTTGTGCTAGCTAGGAGCTCGAAGGATATGTTTTTACAAATTTATGAGAGGCCGACGATATTCAGGGAAGGCCGTGTTCGTACGTACACTTGTGCAGATCTCCCGACTCTATAGGAAGTCGACTACTCGTCTAGTAATGTAGCCTCGAAGGCTTCGACACCATGCATGTCTTGTGGGTATGCACTGACGTCTGGCAAATCAAGTGTCACAATACGCTGCCAGACGGCTTCTGCCAGACGCTTAATCCGTTTATATTCTGTGTCGTCGAGCTGTAGCTGCAGCTCTTGGATAGCACCGTTTTCATCTGGCTCAACAAATTCAAGGTATGCCCCAGTCACCGTGTAGCCAGCATATGTATGTGAACCCTCCACAAGCGCTTTATATAGGTAGAGCTGTTGACGATATTTATGTAGTTTTATCTCGCGTATCCAGCGTGTGTGGCTTTTACCTGTTTTATAGTCGACTATTTGAATAGTTTTTAAGCTTGGGTCGACAATAAGTTTATCTATTTTTCCAGAGAGGTGAGCCTTGCCTACAAATACCCCTTCGTTACGGAAGTTATACTCCACGACATTAGATGCTGAAATAGTAGTAGCTCGTTGGTTGATATAGGCCTGTAGGGCTGCTTGCCCACGGCTGAGGTACTGTGCTGTATCATGGGTGCTGAGTAGTTTGGTTTGTAGCTGTTTTTCAAAAGCAACATATATTTGTGTTTCACTTGGTAAGGCACCGATCTTTTTTGCGGCATGGTGTAGCCACTCCAGTGTTTCATGTATAGCATTGCCGAATTGCATTTCTGGGCTTGGTGCTTGTGGAAAGTGTAGAATCGTTTTGAGGAAGAAAGTCTGCGGACCGCTATATATAAGGTCGGTAAATGCATTCAGGTGCGTAGGACTCAGCCGATAGGTGCGTAATCGGTCTTGTAGTAGGCTACGCATATCGGGGTGCTCTAGCGCAGCAGCGTGTCGATCACTCCAGTATGCTGCTAGCTCAGTGGAAGGAGCTGGCCCCCTATTCTCAGCCGAGAGGACAACTTGTGCTTGCGTAGGCAAAAGTGGCGTGTGCACTATTCCCTGCTCGTCGGTAGACTCATCCAGAAATTTGAGACGACTCATGGTACGGCCAGCAAAGTTGTTAGTGTAATTCACCAAGTAGAGTTGTGTCTTGGCTCGGGTGATCGCTACGTAAAACAAACGCAAGCGTTCGTCGTTCGTGGTTCCGGCATAGCGGATAAATTGTAAATTAGGCGGCAAGCTGATCCGGGCTGAAGCGCTATGGCTTTTTCCTCCCCAGGCATCATCGTTGACGGCAAGTACAAACACGACACCCCACTCCATCCCCTTGGCTTTAAATGCGGTCATGAGTTGCACGGCGCTGTCGCTTGAAGCATATGGACTGGTATTGAGGAGCTTTAGCTCTGCTGTACGCATAGCCTCCACGTATTCGATGAAGTCAGCTAGCAGGAGCGGTCCGTCGTCTTCCTTGCGGTGGTCTCGCAGCCGAGCCCGCAGCACGATAAGGCTACTGAGTAGATTCCAAAACGTCGTGGTTTCAGTTTGACCGTTTTGTAGCTCCCCGAAGTAGTATGTATAGAATGGTGAAGTGAATGGTGCGTGGTCTGGCTCGCTCAAGTCGAGTGCTATCGAGCCAATGAGATAGTCAAACATGCTTTCTAGGGTCTCAGTACGTGCCAAGTGGCTGAGGCGAATGAAAAAAAGCGCAATGGGTGCCAGCTGCTCGTTGGCAAGGAGGTTGTCCGTCCAGCCACTCTCAGTCTGCTGCCATGCAAGCTGCCAAATAGTGCTTGTCGAAAGCCCCCAGAATTCGAAGCTTAGTACTTCTGCCCAGAGTGCGTTTGCTACGTTGGTTTTGCCATTATTGAGGGCAATTATAAGCTCGCTCATGCGAAGGAGCTGCATAATTGCTGGTTCATCTAGGACATTCTCACGTTTTTCGTACCGCATCGGTATACCGGCTTGTCGTAAGAATGGTACAAGCGGTTCTAGATATTTATGCTGCGGCGCAAGCACGGCTATATCGCCTGCGGGTATACCCGCTTGTATGAGGGCTGTAATACGCTGGGTGACCCAAGAGTACTGCATGACATCACTACGAGCCTCACGGCGCTCTACGACGACGTCCTTTGATAGGTCTTGGCCTTTGGCGGTGAGCACTTTCTCGATTTGTGGGAAATGATGGTGTAGTCGCTCTTCGATCTGTTCAGCAATGCCCCGTGCTGTATGCAGAATGTCACTATGTGAACGATAGTTCTCGGTAAGTGGTACAACGAGAACATCACGGTACAAGTCCTTGAATTGCAGCATATGCGAATAGCTTGCCCCCTGAAACGCATAGATAGCTTGGTCATCATCGCCGACAGCTAAGATGTTCGGGCGACCCTCATGCACCGGACTGTCAGTTAATAGCTCAACGAGTCGGAGTTGGGCACCATTAGTGTCTTGGAACTCATCGAGCAGGATGTATTGGTACTGCTCTTGCAGACTAAACCGTAGGTCATTATTGGTCTCAAGGGCGCGTACGGCACGCAGAATCATGTCATCATAATCGAATAGATTTTGGGCCGCGAGCGTTTTTAGATAGCTTTCATAGACGTCGGCTGCGGCCATAAGTTTCTGATTTGCCTTGTCGCCATCAGCAATAAAGTGACCATTCGTATCTTTGGCGAGCCATTTGTTTTTCCATGCAGTCAGCATGGTGGTTTTGCCAGATGCCTGTGCGGTATCGACGGCTGTCTCAAGTTCAGTGATGAGCGACTGAATGAGGGGCTGGATCTGGCCGATTCCTTGCGACAGTTGACTGGAGATCGTAAGTGGACGAGTATCGTCGAACAGTTTTTGGAAGAGCGGTATAGCTTTTTTGTCGATGCGCTTCATGTCATGCAGTGTGGCTGCCACTAGCTTGCTTACTTCCTGTATGGCCACGAGGTTTTGTTTGGCAACGCTACGCATGTCTTTTGGTGTAAGCAGGGAGCGTTTTGCGTCAGAGATAAGCGTCTTAATGTCAGCTAGATAGTTGTCGGCGTGCTTGAGTGGGTTGCTGAAAGGCAGCTCAGCAATGATTGTACGTATGATGCGGTCTAGGCCGAGGTCATCGATGGGCTCTAGGTTGGCGGCTGTATCAAAATAATCCGGAAAGCGACGGATAAGGTCAGAGCCAAAGGCGTGATATGTGCTGATGGTGACATCGTAGGCCCCTTGGCCAATCATGCTTGCAAGTCGTTCACGCATGGTTTGGGCTGCGGAGTCAGTAAAGGTGAGACAGAGGATGTTTTGTGGCAAGGTGTCAGTCACGCTTAAGATGTGCGCAATCCGGGTCGTTAGGAGCTGGGTCTTCCCCGTTCCGGGTCCGGCAATAACAAGTACTGGCCCATCGATGCGTTCGACGGCTGTCCGTTGGCCTTTATTAAGCCCTTCTAGAGCCTCATTGTATTTACTCATGCCTTCTCTATTGTACCGAAGGCATGCTACGTTTAGGAAGGAATAGTAAATAGTTATATTTAATTGTATAGTACGCTCTATCAAGTTTTGTAAGGAGTTACACGCAATGTCCAGACAATCAGGCTCTAGAAAGATGGGATTTCGGGGGGTAGCGGCGAGTGGCACTTTGGTAGCAGTCGCTTTAGCAGGAGGTTCTGCGGAGGCGCAGCCAGATCCCCATGATTCTACAGGGGTTACAGCAGAGCAACTTAGTGGAGAATGGCTACGTTCCTACAACAATATGGGGCTCGTAGTGCAGGAATTAGGCGATGCATGCATGAAGGCTGAAGCTAGTACTCTGCCGGATTCTCATCACTCTAAATCGCAGGACGTTTATTCCTTTCGCTCCTTTTACGCGAGTGGAAAGTTTACTGGTGAATGTATGACAGTGATGAACGGCCGGACGGTGACCGCCGTGGGCGCCACGAGTATGGATGGTACGCGCTATGATGTATACAGGGTGGGAGACGGTCCTTGGCAAATGCAGGTGACTACTGAGTGGGCAGGAGATACAGACGGTGATCACAAGCTATACAATAGCGCACTTTTGGAGCATGACGGGAGCACCAAAGTCTGGGAGACGGGAAATCCATGGGAAGAAAGGAACACAAAGCCAACAGATATGCCCCTCACGGTTGTGGCTGATATCAATCAAATACTAAACTATCGGCTAAGTACCCAGCCATAGCGGTCTTTACATGGCGCTGGGTAAGCTCGGCGCGGTTTTGGACTTAGCTGGCACGGCATGTACGTATGACACGCGCGAGCATTAATCTCATTTAGGCCCTTACTAAATGTGCGCCGAGCCAAGCTAGACGATGAGCGATGCTTGTACTTCGCTTCAAGATAATCCTAGTACTATCAGTATTATTTTCAAGAGATTTATAGTTACGCCAAGCCATAATTCTCCACCAGAGAATCATATACATAATTGGTCTAAAATAGAGGAATCGAGTTTTACTCTTTACGAAGTTCAGCATTTGGTTTGATTCATCAAAGGTGTCGAGGATCTCTTTACCACTTTTTATAAGGAGTTTATCGATTACGGTGAGGTCTCGTAGTAGGCTGGCCTTTTCATGTTTTTGTATAGTCTTCAATAGAGCGAATGGCAGATCATAATTAATATGAGCATTCGCCCCCATTAATAATGATATAAAGGCTGGTCTATGTTGATCGTTGGCTGATCCTATGGCTTTCTCCCAAGCCGGAGATATAGCTGAGTTAGCATCTAAGAAGTCGTTAATTGCCTGAAAGTAGTAGCATGCAAAGCGGACGCTGAACGCTTCAATAGACTGCGGATTTTTGAAACGATGCGCATCAGATGCGTTTTTTATAACACGAGTAACGACATAGTAGGCATTGTTGAAGGTCGTTAGATTTTTACACGTAGTCTCAGGTAGGCGTTCTTTTAGCGACTCTAGCTCAATAAGTACGGAATCAACGGTGGTAATTTTACGTATATTAATGGTTTTCATTTTGACGTGTGCCCCATATACGAAGCATGGTAGTTTTATTTATGTTTCTATAGTCGCCCAAGGGGAGAAGGAATGAAATTAGTCGCGGCTTACTTTTTAGCGCAGATTGGACAAATTTCAGCGTCTGAATCACCCCTGCTTTTCATCCATTGCTCGCCTGCTTTTGGCCAGCTTTCTAAATCGTGAAATGCAACAAGGTCGACAAAGATATCCAGGAACCAACCCCAGAAACCGGCGAACTTAGCGTTGCCCCATTCTACGGTCGCCCATTTCGGGCCGACCGGAATGACGGATATTGGTTTCTTTGGCACATAGCTACTTGGCATACTACCATCCAACTCGCGCAGAATATTATGTGCGACAAATGACGCATCGTATAATGCAGTTTGGGCCATACCGCTATACATGGTATTGGCATTATCGCCGATGACGTAGATATCCTGCTCGGCTTGTAAATAATCGTCAACTTCTACTTTGCCACGTTCAGTCAGTTTGAAAGCATTGTTTTTGAAGAACGGATTGTTTGTGACGCCGGCGGTCCAGACGACAGTCTGTGTCTTGAGCGGCCGGTTGCCAGCCATTAGTACGTCTGGTGTCTCACCCTGGACTGCAGTACCAAGGTAGAGTTTAATGCCCAGCTCCCGTAAATGTTTGGTGACGGCTCGAGAGATTTCCTTTGGCGAGCGAGGCAGTAAATGAGGGGCTGCTTCGACGAGCTCTATATGTAACTTACAATCTTTAGCCCCGTGCATCTTCATAATGTGTCTAAGGTAATGCGGTAATGCACCAGCCAGCTCAATGCCAGTTGGCCCACCGCCGACAATAACATAGTTTAGATCAGGACAGGCGTTTTTAGTGAACTGCTCGTGTAAATGTCGTTTGAAGCGTTCAACTTCTTCGGTTGACTTTATGCCGTAGGAGTACTTTGCTAACCCTTCTATGTCGAAGTAGTTAGTTACGTTACCGAGCGCCAAGATGAGTTTGTCGAAGGGGAGTTTTTGTCTGTCCTCGGTAATAATTTGTTTATTATCGCGATCGAGCTTCGTGACGGTAGCCTGCACGAATGTTATGCTGGCACTGTCCAATATACTATTGAGCCGAATACGCGAGCCAGCGCGCCTACCTCCGGTTGCTGCACGATAGAGACCGGGATAATACCGAAAACTGCTATGATCACTGACCAATGTGACACTACAGTTGTTCGACTTACTAAGTTCCAGCGCTGCTTTAACTCCACCGAACCCGCCGCCTACAATGACTACTTTTGTTTTAGTATTGCCCATGCCTTGCATTATACAGAGATAACGATTACTGCCAATATTAGTGTGGAAATAGTACGCCGATATTTTCTTTGTCTATGTATTTTTCACTTTGCGCATATAGCCGGTAGGCTTGCCGGTCTGCTTTGGTTTGTAAACGACCGCTCGAAGAACGAGGCCAAAGGCTAAAGTGACGTACGGTATCAATCTCTGCAGCATATACCAATACTTGTGCTATGACGTACAGCCAAAAGAGTAATCCAAGTACGACTGCGAATGTGCCATAAATGGAATCTAGCCGCTTTAACTCGCGAGATAGCAGAATGCCACCGAAGCTGAGAAGTATTTGAATTGTAAAAGCTGCAATACTTGCCCCTAACATCATATAGCGGTAGCGAATGCGCCCGCTGGTTGCGACGCGAAAAGCATAGCCAAATCCAAGGGTAAGGATGATAAACCCTAGGACATTCGCAACTGCTTTGGCCCACCAGCTATGACCAAGGGCTGCCGTAAAGCCCGATACTGCAATTGTGGCCGCAAAACTAGCAACACCGGCCGACATAATGGCCAAGGATTGGATAATATTTTTGGGGAAGCCAGCGCGTTTATTCTTAGGGACTTGCCACATATTATCCAGACTAAATCGAAAAGCGTCTGCTGCACCACGGGCACCGTAAAGGGTGATCAGGACTCCGATAATGAGCCCTGCCCCAGCGCTACGCATCCCATGTATTTGTGTTTGCAGCTGCGTGCCAAGTAAGGGGAAAAAGTGACCGACGCTGGTGCTAACACTGGTTTGAATTGCCGGGTCATTTCTAAACCATAATCGTAGTATGGTCACCAGCACAAGCAATAGCGGAAATAGTGAGAGAAATCCGTAGTACGTCAAGAGGGCTGCCTGGTATCCGCCGTTATCTTCGCCATATTTTTTGACCACAGCGAACACAAAAGCCGTTGCTGAGTGTCGTTGTTGCCATGCGTCTAGTTTTTTTGCCGGTCGGTTGATATCCACTACCATGATTAAACTCCATCAAGTCTCTGCTGGCAACGGTGTATATGCTACAGTTATTTATATGAACGTGCGTATAGCCTCGTACAACCTCTTTGAGGGCGCGAGCGGATCTTATAATCGGCTGATTGAATTTGTGCGTGAGGCAAAGCTAGATGTGCTTTGTTTGCAGGAAATTAACCATTGGGCAGATAATGATTTTGCTCGTTTGAAGGATTTTACGGATCGAATTCTATTTGCTGCTTACGCATTTGGAAATAGCAATACAGAATATAAGCTGGCAACGCTCAGTAAGCACGCTATTTTAGGGCGGACTTTACATGCAGAAGCTTTTTGGCATGCGGCACTTGAGATTCATCTGCAGATTGAAGGCAAAGAGATTTCAATTTTTAATGTGCATCTTGACCCTTGGCAGGAAAGTTCTCGTAACAGAGAGATTGTCCGTCTGGTAGCTACTATTATTCCGGGACGTCCAACAATTATTACTGGCGATTTTAACAGCCTGAGTCGTCAGGATAATTATTCTCCTGAGTTGCTGAATCAATTGCAGACTAAAGGTATTACGAAGTACGGCACCAATAAGCTAGAGTACACAGTTATTGATAAGCTGCTTGGAGCGGGTTTTGTGGATGTTGGCGCGGCGATGGCAAATTTTGATCCTACGGTACCAAGTGCTTTCAGTACTGATAAAGACCATGAATTACCGGTGCGGGTTGACTACATGTTTGTTACACCAGATCTTGCACCTTTCGTAAAAAGTGTAGAGCGTGTGAAAACTGACCTAACTGATACGATTTCAGACCATTATCCTTTGATTGTTACATTTAATTTCGACCCAGAAGTCGAACAGGTACCCTCTTTTACGCTCAAAGAAGCTCAGCTTCAGGAATTTAGCCCGAAGCCTTTGCATCCGATGGATGAAATACCTTCATCTCAGCCTCCGGCTTCACTAAATAAAGCCAAATTAGATGATGATGGAGAGATTGTGCTGTGGTCTCACGATGACAAGTAGTATAATAGAAAATACGCTTTTACTTTTTTAATTTTGCATAACAGTGGTAGAATGGTCGGCATGGCTGAAGATCTCACCCAGTTGCAAATTCGTTCCCTCCCCGAGACGTATAATTTTACCGACGGTCATGCTCACCGCCCCTTTGATGAGCAGGAGCGAGCAGCTATAAGCAGCCTGGATGATATTTTTTTTGAGGTCGAGCGCGAACGTCAATTTGAACTGGAGTACGCCTACATAGAAGCTTTTTATGGGCTTCACCACCAAACTGTTCGGAGCGACAAGACAAAATATCTTTTGCTCCCTAGCGCATCACTGAGTCTTGAAGTTGTTGCTAACTATTTGCGACTCGCGAAGTTGGATTTGGCATTGACCGAGCCTTGCTTTGACAATCTGGCTAATATGTTTAAACGACATAATATTTCGCTTGAGCCATTTCCTGATAAGAATTTGGAAGCAGATGATTTTCCGCAGCGTCTCGCGCAGATTCGAAGCAAAGCGATCTGTATCGTCTCACCCAACAACCCTACTGGCATAACCTGTTCTCCGAAGGCATTTAGGCAGCTCGTGGCTTTTTGCAAACAAGAGCATCGTTTGTTGATTATGGATTCATCGTTTCGTGCCTACAAGCAGCCAGAGGATATTTTTGATGAGTATGATCTGCTCCAGCAAAGTGGTATTGAGTACATCATGGTAGAGGACACTGGTAAAACATGGCCCACAAAAGAGCTAAAAGTATCGGTGCTTGCCATGTCACATTCGATCTACGACGTCATTTTCGATATCTATACCGATTTTTTGTACCACCACTCACCCTTTAATATTAAATTTTTAACGGAGTTGATACGCTTTTCTACAGCTGACAACCTCCAAAGCATCAAAAGTGTTATCAAGAAAAATAGACAAATGCTTCATAAGACCATAGAAGGATCTTTTCTCATCCCGCATGAGAAGCAGGCCACCAGTGTCGCTTGGCTGCGGATTGATCATGATGTAACGGGGGTACAGCTTGCTGCCATCCTTAAAGCCAGCGGTATTTTTATCCTACCGGGCCAGAAATTTTTTTGGAGCGATAACTCTAACGGTGATCAGTATGTGCGCATAGCTTTGGCTCGAGAACCGGAGGCATTCGAAAGAGCCATGCAGCGCTTTGGCGAAATACTGAGCAGCCTATCGACTGCCGAAAGATCAATTAATTTCGGTTACGTTCTTCCCCAAGCTTCCAATAATGGTTGAACATTTGGCGAAAAGTCTGGGCAAGCGCAGGGTTCACGATTTCGACACCGACCTTCTGTTCGTGCCGCCAGTGGTACAGTGCCACTGTATCATTGTAGGTAGTTATCTGGTTTTCTAGCAGTAAGGTTTTTTGAGGGATGACCCGATATTGGAAATTCGTCGCAATAGTAAACAATTTTTCATCTTCTCCGGGATTGACCAGCACGCGGACGTTGCGGACATTGTAATCCGTCTGTATCATCCTGTCTTGGTGCTGGCGAATCCACCGTCTGTTGCTTATGAGGTCGCTCAGCGAAGCACGGCCAAACATCAAGTTTTCATTATTAGTTTTTAGCTCGTGCCATAACATCTGCTTAAAGCCTTCTTCGCCCTCATATGTGTGAACAATAAAGCTACTAACCTCATTACTTTTAATGAGGTTGAGAAATGGTAGCAAATCCTCGAAGGCTTGCCGCTTGCCTTTTGTTCGCTCCTCTTCTGCTACAAGCTCGACCTCCAATGTTGCTGGGTCGGATGCAATCAAAAATGTACCACGATCATCGCTGCGTACACTTATCAGGCTTCGCTTTTCTAGCCCATCGGCTAGACGGTATACTTTACTGCGATTAACGCCAGTAGCGCGTGCCACCTTCAAATGTGTTGCTGGCCCCTTTAGTAGCTCAAGAAATACTTGGGCTTCGTCGCTCTCCAGGCCCAAGGACTGTAGTCGTTCTAGGATCGTGTCTTTGTTGTTCATCATGGTGAACAATTTACCATACTATAGCAATATCTGAAATGCTTAACATGTAGATTAACAACGGATCCGTTAAACGGGAGGAACAACCATGAAAGACGTAGAAGTTATGGAAGTCCGAGCAATGCTTAAGGAAATTTTAGCAGTAAGCGATGCCAGTCCTGAAGATGTGGGCGCCGTCATGACTATTGGTACGCCAGGCATGGGTTTGCAACGTTTAAGTGGTCCTGAAGAACTTGGTGCTGTCCTGGAAGCTGTTGAGCATGCCTCGCCAGCTGCCCGGGGTGTTATGCGTATCAATGAGACTGTCTGGCAGCAGCTGGAGTCGGTATACTCGCGCCGAGTCGTACAGCCCTTCTTCGCTTAGATTACCCAGCTTGTTATGTACGAGCATTAAGTGTTCGGTTTTAGAACTGGAATCCTGTAAGTGCCCTCTAGGGGGTTATTTGTGTGACCCGTATCTGTTTAATGATCCGTTTTTAAAACGGAAGATAATACTTGACAACAGCTTTTGGTCGAACTACAATCGCTTAGTCTTCAATATTAACTTTAAGGAAAAAGAAATAATATGGGTCATACGGCGAAGGCCGTCGCCACTGCTAAACGTGGTCATGGTCAAAAATTGGGACAATTTCTAGCAACCTCTATTTGCGGAAATGATATTCTTAGCTCAGCGCTTTATGTTTCAGGCGTAACAATAATTTTTACAGGGGTCTACGCACCCCTGATTTTATTATTTATCTGCCTAGTACTGTATTTGTATAAATCTGTTTATACCGAGGTCGTTGAGGCGCTACCCTTGAATGGCGGTGCTTATAACTGTTTGTTGAATGGGACGTCGAAGACTTTTGCTGCAATAGCGGGGACAATGACGATTCTCTCCTACATGGCAACAGCCGTGCTATCGGGAAATGTTGGCGTGGAATACTTAAGTAGGATTTTTACGTTCCCTATTATCCCAGCGACTATTGCGCTTCTTGCAGTGCTGGGGTTATTGGTTATCGCCGGTATTAAAGATTCAGCGAAGGTAGCACTTGGCATTTTTGCAATTCATGTTATAGCCCTTGTCGTTTTCCTGATACTTGGAGGCGTATACGCACTGAATGGCGGGCACTCTTATTTTATGGAAAACTGGCATCACACAGGCGCTATCGTGGCGAACCATCGTGGACTCGTCACAACACTCGTCCTCGGTTTTTCGGCATCTTTGCTCGGCGTATCCGGATTTGAAAGCTCGGCTAATTTTGTTGAAGAGCAGAAAAAAGGTACATTCCGAAAGACGCTTCGTAATATGCTCATCGGCGTTACTATTTTTAACCCGCTTATAGCACTGGTTGTGCTCAACTGCATGCCTATACATGCAGTTGATGCATCTCAGAATTTTTTGCTGGCTGACGCGGGTAAAGCCATCGGCGGGCACGTATTTTCGTACATGGTTAGCATTGATGCCTTCCTCGTACTTTGGGGGGCTGTGTTGACTGCGTTTGTAGGCGTAAGTGGCCTCATGCACCGCATGGCCGGTGATGCCTGCTTGCCAAATATACTGACGAAGCAAAATAAAAAAGGTTCATATCCCTACATCGTGCTCGTTTTTTTCCTGCTCTGCAGCTCAATTTTGCTACTCACTAAGGGTAATTTGCTTTCGTTGGCTGGCGTCTATACCATAGCTTTCCTTGGGGTTATGAGCTCGTTCGCACTCGGCAACCTAATTTTGAAGCTAAATAGAAGCGACCTAAAGCGTACATATCGCGGACCAGCAATATTTGCTATCCTAGCTTTTTCGGCAACCGTGACTGGCATTATTGGTAATATCGATATTGATCCACGTAATTTGACATACTTTTGTATCTACTTCGTACCCTCAATTATCGTGGTGCTATGTGTTATTTATGAGGATATTCTGCTCGCATTCTTGCTTCGAGCAACGCGACGAATTCCTGTTGTCCATCGCTATATTGAGAGGACTTTCAACGACCTTATTCAAGGTAAGTTCGTTGTGCTGTTGCATAACACGCATCGTCTCTCAAAGATCTTGGATTATATTTACCGCAATGAGACCGGCAGAAAAGTGACCTTAGTAGTCTGCAGGGACGGCACGAAAGTTGCATCGGACCGTTCATTTAAGGAGATTGAGGAGACGCTGCCATTTCTGCAGAAAGCCGGAGTCTATCCTAAGCTGAAACTCTCGCTGGTCTATAAGGATGAACCGTTCGGACCGCGAATGATTGATAAGCTATCAGAGGAATTATCAGTACGGAAGAATCGAATGCTTATTGGGTCAATCCATGATTATCATCCGTATACATACGATGAGCTTGGCGGTGTTCGCATTATTTTTTAGTTGCCCCAATCTGCTACCTGCAGGTTGGATCAAGCGGTTCGCATTTCCTATGGCGTTCAGATCAAAGGCACGGAGGGCTGAGTCACATCAAGGTCGGTCTAGGCTATGAAGTATTCGAATGAGAATCGAGACGTTCATCCGTATGTGATGATACACTGCAGTTTTTGTTAGTTCTTTGCTGCTTTTTGGAGTTCAGCATACAGATTATTCTCAAGTTCAATTATGCCGTTTTGTTCGACTTCGACCGTCAGGCGATCGCCACGTTCGCTTGGCACTAATATTTCTTCGACGCCAGGGAGTTTTTTGGTAGCTTTCACTTTCTCGATCATCGTTTTAACACTTGCCATGAGAGCCTCCCTGCCGCCGAGTATTTCGGGATCAATAGCGATGATTAGGTGTCCGCCCCAGTTTTTGTCGCTGTCGCCTTCACCCATGAATGCGGCACCGATCAGTGGGCCAGCTAATACTTGTACCATCATGGAGAGGTTGCTGCCTTTGTAGCTTTTGTCGAAAGTTCGAAGTGCGCCATTATCCAAAACCTTGGCGGGTTCAGTCGTCGGCTCGCCGGCTTTGTCATAGGCGATGCCGTCTGGTAATTGCTCGCCAGCGGTATTCGCTTCAACAACCCCGAAGTAGGCCATGGCTGCAGTTGCCATATCGAGCACTAGCGGTTTGTCGGTACTCGGTATGCCTATAGCGAAAGGATTGGTGCCGAAAATTGCCTCATAGGAGCCCTCGGCGGCCACTGTTCCCATGGCCGCAGTGAAGACCAAGCCGACAAGCCCTTCTCGGGCGATTTTACGAGCATAAAAACCAAGGGCACCAGAGGAAGTATATTGATGCCGTTTACGCCGATAACGGCGATGCCGCTTTCTTTCGCCTTCTGAATGGCTGTATCAGAAGCTTTGGAGATGCTCACCATGGCATGATTTTGGTGAGCGTCTAGTAGTGCGGATACCTTGGTCTCTTTCAGTGTCTCTATTTCGCCATCAGCACCATTCGGGATACCTCTGCCTATGAGTTTAACGATACCTTGATTGTTTCCACGCATTTGCGCGTACAGTAGAACATCGGTGATGATTTTAATCTCCTGCTCGTTGTAGCCGTAGTTAGATAAGGCTTTTTCGGTTAATGCTTTCAGTTCCGTAAGTGGTATTCGCATGATGTGCTCCTATTGATTACTATACTTTATAGCTCAACTGGCTCATCTTTCAAGCAGAAGTGTTGCATGTATGGGATGCTGACATCAGCTAAGATGCTTAGCATGCCAGGCGATACCATCCAACCCGGGAGTTCGCAAAAATATAATGCAGAATATGACATCGACGATCTTCAAGTGTCCTAATAGTCTTTCTGCTACTTCTTGATTGCATCAGATGGCTAACACGATTAAGCTTATAGCATGAATGATTTTAAACAAAAGCTAACTGCTGCTGGCTTTGACGGCGAAATGGACGATAGTGAACAAACACGAGATGCATATAGCCACGATGCGTCCTTATTTGAGCTTGTGCCACAGCTGGTTGTTATGCCGAAAGGCAGCAGCGATGTGCAAAAATTAGTGCGTTTAGTTTCACAGCTTAAGAAGAATTCCCCTGAGCTATCATTGACGGCACGTTCTGCGGGGACGGATATGTCCGGAGGTGCAGTCAATGAAGGAATCATAGTTGATTTTAATAAGCACTTTACGAAGATCGAAAAAGTTACAAGTAATGAGGCACATGCGCAACCAGGTGTATTTTATCGAGATTTTGAGAAGGAGACACTCAAACATAAAGCACTTATGCCGAGTTACCCTGCTTCTCGTGAGCTCTGTACTATCGGAGGCATGGTGAACAATAATTCGGGCGGTGAGAAGTCACTAGAATTCGGTAAAACAGAGGATTTTGTGAATGAACTGCAGGTCATTTTCTCTGATGGAAATGAATATACAGTCAAGCCGCTTAATAAGCGTGAGCTAATCAAAAAAATGGGGCAGAATGACTACGAAGGACGAATCTATAAACAGTTGTTTGAACTCTGCGAAACGCATTATGACAGGATAAAGGCGGCGAAGCCGCGGGTCACCAAGAATTCTATGGGATATAACTTGTGGGATGTGTGGGATCGTGAAACTGGCGTCTTCAATTTACAAAAACTAATTGTTGGCAGCCAAGGTACGCTAGGGCTGACGACGGATATCAAATTTCGGCTAGTGCCGCATCGTGCACATTCAGGCCTATTAGTATTATTCCTTAGAGATATTGATAAGCTTGGCGAAATTATCCCTAAGGTCCTAGAGTTCAAGCCAGCAACGTTTGAGTGTTTTGATGACGCGACGTTGCTGCTAACCATGCGGTTTATGCCTTATTTTCTGAAGATGCTTGGTAGCAAGAGATTTATCCATTTGCTTATCAGTTTAGTCCCTGATGGTTTTCAGCTGCTTCGTGGGATCCCAAAGATGATTTTAATGATCGAGTTTAATGGTGACGCTGAAGACGAAGTACGCGAAAAAATTAGGGCGCTGCACCGTGAGCTCAAGCAATACCGCGCGCGTTATGAGATCAATGGCTTCGAGGAAGACCCAACTGAAGGAAAAAGCGAGAAGTTTTGGATTATGCGCCGTAATGCATTCAATTTGCTCAGGAGTAAAGTCAAAGACAAGCATACGGCGCCATTTATCGATGACCTAGTTGTGAATCCCGAATATTTAACACAGTTTTTACCGAAGCTTCGCAAGATCGTAAAAAAATATAAATTCCTGGCGACCATCCAAGGGCATATTGGTGATGGCAATTTTCATATTATTCCCCTGATGAAAATTGAAGAAGCGAGCGAGCGAGCTAAGTTGTTGCCAGCCATGAAGGAGGTCGATGAGCTAGTATTGCATTATAAGGGTACGCTCTCTGGTGAGCACAATGACGGGCTGGTTCGTGGACCCTGGCTTGAACAGCAGTTCGGGCATGAAGTGTTCGGCTATTTTAAAGAAGTAAAGCACATTTTTGATCCAGAAAACATCTTCAACCCGCACAAAAAGTCAGACGCCAATTGGGATTTTAGCTTTAGCCATATCCGTCAAAACTTCTAGCCTTATATCGATAGCGTTCTCGCCGTGTGAGATATGACTGGCTACGGTTGTTCGGGCGGTTTGCGTTGTTCGGATATACTACCCACGGCAAGAAAGGGAGCTAATATTGTGGTAAAGATGCCTCCTACGCCGACTGCTGCTCCTACGACCTCGCCTCCAACTTCCCATGTATGTCTTGCTTGGACATGGGCCAGCTGGGAATTACTGAGATAGTTTGCCATACTCGGGTCAGTTTCTTGAGCGGCTGACACCAAAGCTGCATCTTGATTGGCAAAATAATAGGCAGTTGTTGCACCGCTGAAACCCAGAATTACTGCAGACGCTCCCATAAGGATTATGGCCGTAGCACGATCGAGAAGTGGATTCGGTGATTCTGGAGAGCTGGCCATAGCTATATTTTAGCAAGGAAGCATGCCGTAATCGAAGGGTGCACTAGATGCATCATTGATATCGAAGCTTGCAACCCTGCAGCCTGCGCTATATGCTAAAGCTATTAACAATAATGGGGGAAACTTTCCATGGGCGCACTAGATAAATTTGAACTGCAGTTGGATGAGTGGCTGAACAAGAAAGCTCCGGTGAAGCTACCTCAAAATGCGCGCAAAAGCCTTGCTGGTGCAATGTGGTGGATCGCCCTCATTATTGGACTATTGCAACTGTTTTCTGCCTGGGGCCTGTGGCATCTTGGACACCTCGTGAATCAACTAAGCAACTATAGCAACTATCTAGCTAATGCATACGGCTATAACGTCGGAGCACCGCATTTAGGGATTTCTTATTGGATCGCACTAGCAGGTTTAGCTGCTGAAGCAGTATTATTCTTGGTGGCAGCCCCGAAGCTGAAACAGATGAAAAAAGGCGGCTGGGACTTGTTATTCTACAGTGCCCTCCTAAATGCAGCATATGCTATCGTTCGTATTTTTGCTGGCGTGGGTAGTGGTTTCGGTGACTTTATTGGAGCCGCTATAGGCACGGTGATAGGTGCGTTCCTACTATTCCAGGTGCGAGAGTACTTTATGGGTACTAAGAAAGTCGAGGGAGTGCCTGCTGCTGCCCCACACGCCAAGGCTAAATAGGCCTTCTTAGGTAGCACTTTTTATTAGTTTGCCATCTTGCAAACGGAAGGTGACGTCAGTACGGCCGGCGATAGATAAGTCATGCGTTACGGCGATAATCGTCGTATCTTCAGAGCGGCTCAATGAATGGAGAAGCTCGAAGATCATTCGACCGGTTTCTTCGTCCAAGTTCCCTGTCGGCTCATCTGCCAGGATAAGCTTTGGTTTATTGGCGAGTGCTCGTGCGATAGCTACTCGTTGCTGCTCGCCCCCACTGAGCTTGCCGGGCTTACGATATTGCTTGTCACCTGAAAGACCTACCCCCTCAAGTAGCTCAATGGCACGTGCTTTTCGAGAAGCAGCTGCAAGCCCTGCAAATTCCATGGGCAGCATAACATTTTCGATAGCGTTCAAGTTGGGGATAAGGTTGTAACTCTGAAATACAAAGCCGATGGTTTTACACCGGTAATTAATGAGTGCATGATCATGCATGCTGGACAGGTCGTTGCCATCCACGACAATTTTTCCTTCTGTTGCCTTGTCTAGGCCACCAAGCAAGCTAAGTAAAGTCGACTTCCCGCTGCCGCTGCGACCGATGATAGACGCAAACTTACCTTGAGGTACTTCAAATGATAGATCGTTGACTGCCATTACTGTAGTGTCACCACTTTTAAAGCTACGTGTCAGATGTTTTACTTTTAACATTATTCTACCCTCATTACTTCTGCTGGACGAACCTTGGCGATTAAACCAGCTGCTGCCGTGCTACCAATAGCCGCAATAAGTATCGCGCTACCGAAGCCATAGATCACAACACTGGCATCAACATTGGCTTTCAGATTTTTAACACCCTGTGCCACAGAATTATTTGTAAACCGAGCTCGGAAGCCACCCATACCAGGCCCAGCGACCATTTGTGCGTTAGATGTTGCACTACTGCTGTTATTGGCGAGCAACTTGGTAACTGGTGTTGCGGCGAAACTGCCGATAACGATGCCGATGATGGCTGCAAGTACGGTGAGTGTAATCGACTCAATAGTAAATTGCAGCATAACTCGTACATTAGAACCACCAATTGCCTTAAGGACTCCTATCTCTCGACGTCGTTCGCGTACGATCATGACCATAGTGAGTAGAAGAATGACCGCAGCGGTACCTGCGGCACCGATAAGACTGAATAGTGAGACATTTTGAATATTCTGCAAAGAGCTTAGTGTGGCTTTGGCTGTATCAGCAGCATTAGTGACGTCGGCGCTACTGCCCAGTTTGTCTTTGATGACGGCTGTTGCACCATCTAGATTGACGGCAGAGTCGATATGTATAGCAATACTAGTAATTGCTCCACTTTGACTGCTGAGGCGTTGCACGGTGGATAGTGGCATGATTACTTGGTTATTAGCAAAGGAGCTGCCGGCGTTAAGTACACCTACAACTGTAATGGTTGTGCCATAGGCGGTAAATGTGGAGCCGGGCTTGAGATTGTTCTTGGTGGCCAATGCTGTGCCAAGCAAGGCTACGTTTGCGTCTTTGGTCCCATCGAAGGCTTGACCACTTACTAGGTTAGCGTTGCCGCCGTTCGTGTTCGTAATGCTGCCGAGAGGATTTGTTGTGCCAATGACGGATATTGGGAGCTTAAAGTTGCTGAGATCTGGTGTTCGGCTGCTGAAGGATTGGCCATCAGGGCCAGATTCGCTACTCTGAATACGGAACATTCGCTTGCCGAAGCTTCCTGGATCAATGGCAGATGCCAGGCTGGTATCGCCGCTAGCCAGTCTATCCGTGAGCGATCCATCCGCGCTTATGACATGCGCGACTGATTTGATCTTTGTGATAACGTCTGCCGTTAAAGGCGTTCCACCACCATCGAAACCATTTATGCCAGCTGCTGTTACGGTAATAGTGTTACCTGTATTTTCCTGCACCTTTTGGATCTTTTGACCGATAGCCTGATGGGCAAGGAGCATGGCCAGCGCCAGTCCAATACTTAAGCCCAGCATCCCTACTATGGCAATAGTACGAATGCCATTTCGAAATGCATTTCTGATACCCCTGCTAAATACGTTCATTGAGTTACCTTCGTTTTTTTAAGTAATCTTTAAGCGAATTGTGTCAGTAAAAGCTGCATGCTGGCCCGAGACAATAAAAAAAGACATCCCCGAAGGAATGTCTTTTTGCGTGGTGAGCCGTTATTTAGTAACGGTTACCGCCACCACCACCGAAGTTGCCACGGTCACCGCCACCACCATTGTAGGGGCGACGCTCACGGTTTTCTTGGGGGCGTGCTTCGCTAACTGCAATAGCACGACCGGCAAGTTCTTTGCCGTCGAGACCTTTGACAGCTGCTTGAGCTTCTTCGTCGGTACTCATCTCTACGAAGCCGAAGCCTTTGCTACGACCGGTGTCCCGGTCCATGATAACTTTTGCTGATACAACAGTACCAAATTGCGCAAAGGCATCGTTAAGTTGGTCGTCGTTGACGCCGTAGCTGAGCGATCCGACAAATAATTTATTGGCCATTAGTGGCTTATCCTCTTTCTTGCCTCGAGGTAAGCTGGCGGTTTCTCGTCCAGTTAGCTGCTCCTCAAGCGATTTCTTTAATACTAATCTAGAACTGTTAATTGCAGCAGCGCGTTTCTAGCTTTCTTATTATAGCACAAAAGCGTTTAGCGAGCGTCAAGTAAATGCTTGTGATATACTGTAAGGTGTTAGTGAGGGCATCGATGCAACAGTCTGCCGATGGTGGCGTTGACCAATCGCCACGAGTCATGGGTCTATTTTTTGTATGGCTGGCAGTTTTGCTTGTTACGCTAGGTGGTATGTACCTCGGGCATGCGCTAGGGAGGCCTACTGGCGCTGAGACTCCTTCGATTCGAGCATCAGGATCGCCTCCTCCCCAGTTACCACCTCCGCCCAAACCGTTTGAATTTCCTGCCGGCGGGCGAAAATTAGCGAGCAGTTATCGGTTGGTAGCATTGTATGGATCGCCAGGGAACCCGACACTCGGAGCATTAGGCGAGCAGCCTCTCGGGCCGTCTATTGACCGTATTAAGGGCATTGCCGCAGCTTACGCCCCTTTCTCTACCGCCCCGGTATTACCTACACTTGAAGTTATTGCCAGTGTTGCCTCAGCTACACCAACAGAAAACGGGGATTACTCTCGTGAAATAGACCCGAATGTTTTGTTGCCGTGGGTTGAAGTAGCTCAGTCAGGCGGTGTGTATGTGGTCTTGGATCTCCAGCCTGGTCGTAGCGATTTTTTAACCCAAGCCAAGGAGTATGAAGGGCTGCTGCGACAACCTAATGTAGGCCTAGCGCTTGATCCTGAGTGGCGCCTGAGTTCGAGCCAGCTCCCATTGAAACAAATTGGATCGGTGGGTATCGGTGAAGTTAATGAGGTTGTTGCATGGTTGGCTCAGCTCACGACCGCAAATCACCTGCCGCAGAAGTTGTTTGTGCTCCATCAATTTCGACAGGACATGCTGCCAGGTCGTGAGCAGCTTAATACGGCCTATCCAGAGCTTGCCTATATTGTTCAAATAGATGGCCAGGGTACTCAGCCTCAGAAACAAACCACGTGGAAGGCTATTACCGCTTCTCCCCCGCCAGGTGTTTTGTTCGGCTGGAAGAATTTTTACCACGAGGATGCTCCTATGCTTGATGCAAGTGGCACAATGCAGATCGTACCACAGCCCTGGTACATCTCGTATCAGTAAAAGGTTTATGCTTTACTAATATGGTAAGCAAGGAGACACACTATGCAACCTTATGATGAAGAAAAAAGCGAAGAAGAAAAACAAGAAAAGCTGACACAGGATTTTGATCCACCGTTCTCACCGGCTGAAGATAGTAAAAGTGCACGGCAGCTCTCCAAGCAGGATCCGCATCTAGATAGTGGTACTGATTCTGATCAGTGGTATCAGGAAGGAGCCGCTGCCGCGGGAGGACTGCCTGATGAGAGCGATGACGATAGGGAGCATGCCCTCCGTATTGCTTAAAGATGTACTTACTCTATGGTTGCCTGTGCATGTCGGGCTATCTCAGCGCCTTCTTGGGTTGGTGCAACAAATATTGGCTTAGAATGTGCTAGCCGACTTATCGTGGTGAGCTTCCCCGGCGAGGTACATGCTCGATTGCTCTGTTCATCCAAAATAAAATCGAGATAGTGGAGCCTCGCGATGATTCGCTCGCGTATTACGATGGAGTGTTCACCTATCATGCCAGTAAACACGAGCGCATCTGCGCCTCCAAGGGCCGCTGTCATTTGTCCGATAGCTTTTTGTATGCTAAAGACATACGTTGCGATTGCGAGTCGGGAGCGGTTGTCCCCATCTTCTTCGCGACGTAATAGTTCACGAATGTCTGTCGAGCCACCTAAACCAAGTAATCCACTGTGATTATTGAGGTACTCCTCAATAGCATCATCGTCGAAGTGACAAACATCTTTCAAAGTACGGACTGCGTTAGGATCAATGCTGCCGCTCGCAGTACTCATGATTATTCCTTCAATGGGTGAGTAGCCCATGGTATTGTCGACGCTCTTGCCGCCGAGTACAGCAGTGACGCTACCACCGCTTCCAAGGTGACATACTATAGCCTTTGGCGGCAATTTTTCGCCCATTTGCAGCTGTGTGATCACTGATGCCACGGATAGGCCATGGTAGCCGAATCGTTTGATTTCAAAATGATCGGCAATTTCAAGAGAGATGCCGTAATTCCAGGCGTAATCAGGCTTTGTGATGTGAAAGGCGCTATCTGAGACGCCGACAATGGGTACTCCACCAAACATTTTTTGTAGCATATGCAGCTCTTCCAATGTGGCGGCTACATGGACTGAGGCACGATGCTTGAGTGCTTCTAGGCGAGTGATGAATTCTTCGTCGATGAGATGGTTATCCAAGAAATAGGCGCTTGGCGCAACGATCTTCAAGCCAATCCGCTCAATCTGTTCTTTCTCCTCTAGGATGCCATTGGCATGCAGCATGGTAAGTAGCTGGTTCGTCGCTGTAGTGAGGTCCTGGGTGTCCACATGTAGTAGGTGCTCGCTTCCTTGGCTGAGAAGCGAGCATACCACTTTGCCTTGCAAATACTCAAAGTGCAATTGGGCACGTTCGTACCCGCCATCGTATAGGGCATATCTGCGACTGACGCTCCCTGGATTGGCAATGAGGATTAATGAATTCTTCATACACTTTCTACGAGGTCTAGATTATTCATAGTAATTATATATCGTTACTGCTTAAATTGCTTATGATAAAATTCGATTTATACATATAAATATTTCAGGGAGAGTTAATTTTTCTTGATTAGCGTTATATGCAGTACTCGATCGGATTACTGCAGCAGATGGTAGAATGGCTTATAGGATTGCTCCGGAGGATACTTGCCCGTGCGTGACATCATATCTCACATCAAACCACATGCTACGAAACGCTTATTCAAGAAACACACTATTCTGTTGTATCAGGGCGAAGCACCGCGGTCCGCATACGTAGTCTTGCAAGGTATTGTGAAGGCATATAGTATTAACGCCGCAGGCGAGGAACAGATAGCTACCTTTGAGACGAGAGATGATATACTCCCTGCCCCTTGGGTGTTCCATAAGGCATCCACCACACTGTACTACTATGAGGCACTGACCGATGTGGAGATGCTTGCAATATCGCGAGATCAGTTTCATCAGCTCGTTACTAGTAATGAGGAGCTACGCACGAGCCTGCTAGACTATTTTGCTACCGCAAATGCCGGCCTGCTCATGCGCATTACGTCACTTGAGCAATCGCGAGCACGTGAGAAGATAATGTTTACGTTATATTACCTGCTTTTTCGGTATGGGCGTGAGGTCACATCGGGGATGTATGTCCTTGAAATTAAATTGACGCATAGTGTCATTGCTAGTCTCGTCGGACTAACACGTGAGACCACCACCAATGAGCTAAGCAAATTAAAAACCCAGAAAGTCTTACGCTATAGCACACATCAATATGCTATTGATAAGGCTAAGCTGGAACGTTTGCTTGGTGAGGATAGCTTCGAGAGTCTCGTTATAAATTGATAGTCGTGCTGTCTAAGCATCAGCGAGTGTATTGGCTACTACCTGTACCAATTCTTTCGGTGATGCCCACGCTTTTAAGATATACCTAGTGGCACCTAGGCGGTATGCTTCATCAATTTCTTTTTGCATATCGTAGTTGCTGAAAACAATAATCTTCACAGTGGTATGTTCTTGCTCTAGGTTATAGTGACGCAGAAACTCCAGGCCATCCATACGCGGCATCCGCAAATCGAGCAGGATTAGATCTGGATTTGCTTTAGAGGCAATCTCTAGTCCCTCCTGGCCATCAAAAGCAACTACTACCGTATATCCAGCAGTACGTAGTATTATCTGGTAGGCCTCACTGAGCGTATGCTCATCCTCGACTACCAGAACTGTTTTATTTTTTCTGTTTGGCATCACTCATCCTTATATTCTTAATAGTATAGCGCGTGTTCTCTGTGCACGTCAGTGAGATTTTTTATACTTATACACCGAGGGCAAGTGGAATACGGATAGTGAAGGTAGTCCCTTTATGTAGCCGTGAAGTAACTGAAATGGTACCGCTGTGTGCGTCAATTATTTTTTTGGCCACGTATAAACCTAAGCCATTACCACCTACGGCAACAGATAAGGGGTTATCGATGCGAGAAAATTTTTGAAATAGCTTTTTGAAGTCTGCTTTCGCGATGCCTACGCCTTGGTCGCGGATTTCGATGCAAGCTGCATCGCCCTCCGCCTGCATTACTATAGTAATGGTAGTGTCTGGCGGCGAATATTTGCTAGCATTATCTAAAAGATTGTCGATAACCATACGGAACCGTAATTTATCTACGGTGGCATGAAGCGTTGCCGCTCTTAGGTACAGGTTGACCGTCTGGTTGCGGCGCGACAACGTTCGCTCTTGTTCGCGACGTGCAGCTTCCACGAGTGGCACAAGATTTGTGGGGTGTTTGATGAGCTCTAGCTTGTTGGCGTCAATGCGTACTATCTGCAACAGATCGTTGATAAGACTGAGTTGACGTTCGTTACTTTCATATGCACGTTCTAGAAATTCTCGTTGATTTTTATTGAGCTCACCGGCATAACCTTCGAGTAGCATACCGACATACTGCTTCACCCCAGTAGCTGGCGTGCGTAGTTGGTGTGATGCTAAGGCAATAAATTCTTCCTTGGACTTATTTAGCTGGCGTAATTCATCATTTTGTTGTCTTAGCAGGTTGGTCTTTTGTCGTAATAGTTTTTGTTTGGCGGCATCTTGGCGAATCTTGGCTTCTAATCTGGTGAGTTCGGCTAGATTTGAATCAATCGCTACTGCACCAATAGTCTTTCCTTTTGGCTCCTTGATGGGCGATACGAGTGCTTGCAGAATGCGCTCCACATACAGGCGTCCACCTCGTTTGTGCGAAGCAGCACCACTCACTATGGAGCGAAATTTTCGTCCTATAGGCCGTCTTCTGCTCATCGTCACTTTAGTACGCCCCATTTATTGTCTTTACAGTATACCAATTCTCACTTAGGAGGTTCGGTGACTACCGAGCTGCGCTTGTGTTGCCACGTAGCTGGAAGTAGTCCCAGTAACAGCTCTGGGCGGCTGCTGTTGTTGCAAAGCAGCTCAAAGCTGGCGAAACGCGATTAGTGGTATCGATAGTAACATTGGAGATGGTGTAAGAGCTGCCATTCAGGGTAAACGTAGCACTTGAGGTATTGGGACCGATAGCAAGAACGCGAATTTCTAAGCGCATCCAGGCACTCGCTGAAATTGGGTTGCCTGCTGCAGAAGTACAGGTAGCTGTTGCTCCGTCTCCGTAACAGTATCGCCAGTTTGGATCGATACCAGGATTTGCCTCCCACCATAAGCCCGACAGCGGCTGTGTAGTGGTCGTTGTTTCGGTATGTAGACCGATGCGTAAGACTTGGCCGGTGCCGCTGACGGCTACGGCTGTATTGAGATGATTACCGGCCTGGATAAACATTGATGGGCTACTGGCAGTCGTTAGTGCCAGGGTTGTTCCTTGATTGGCAACGGCTGGGGTTTGCAGTGCCAGCACTCCAAGATGATCAGGATCTGGTGCTGGTGTCAGAGGATTGAAACTAAGGGTTCCGTTGGCTCCAATGGCCTGTGCTACCCAGCCCAGCTGGCTAATGGGGGAGTTCAATGAAGTTTGGCCACTCATGAATTCATCATATAAGTCAAAGCCTCGACTAGCCGATAGGGTGGCGCAGTCATCCCAGAATCCATTTCGATAGCATCGGAATGTCTTGAGCGCATCATTGTAGTAGATAGCTCCTTCGGTGCCAGAGGGGTCGCCTATACCAGTTTTAGTTCCTAGCACCAAAATGATGCCAGTAGAATTGCCTCCACTGGGGCCGACATAGATGCGGCCGTTAAGCGTATCTCCCGAGAAGATACTGGTGCCAGCTGTTGTTTGGATGCTGAATGAATTTGTCGAATCGAGGCCATTCTTAAATGTGTTGTTGCCAGTAAAGATTTGCGAAGCGCTGCGCTTGGCCAGATCAGTATTATTTGATAAATCTGCTGAGGAGATCTGGAAACCATTAATTTGATACTGGCTATTGTTAGTGCTTGGCGTGAAAACAATGTCGATCCAATAGTTGTCAGAATTAAACGTTTGAGACGGAAAAGCACTAGTCAGTGTATGCTTAAAGACCCCGTCGCCGCCATCAACACCATTTTGCAAGGCATGTAAGGGCGGCGAATTCGTGCCGCCGTTTTGGAAATAGCCATCGGTGGATGAATATCTTCCATTTGGCGCAAAGTACGAAGCCACGTAGGTTGTGTCGGCACTAATAGAGACCGGAGTTGAAAAGCGTACTTCTTGCCAACCCGATGCCGACTCATTGGTAAAGATGGCCGATGACAACAGCGTGCCGCTGGCTGTCCACAGGTTTCCGATGTGGGTGCCACTATTTGTGGGCCCTTTGTAAAAACGAATGCCTTTAATAACACCATTCACATCGCTTCGGAATTTCACACCAAGCTCAGTACCTGCAGTATCTGTGTCATCGATAAGCTGAGGCACATTATTTGGCGACCATATAGTGACTTCATTAGCGTTAATAACTGCATCCATCAAGTTGACGTGGCCGGCTATGCTAATGCTTGTGCCATGATCAGTCACGATAGAATTACCAAGGCTTTGTGCACCCGTGAACTCAGCGAGCGAACCTATAGTGCCACCACTAGCAGTGAGGTTGCTGGTACCGGCAACGGTAGTATTGTTTATGATGGCTGTACTCTGCAAAATATTCGTAACTGAACCATTAGCAGGGCTTGAACCTAGGTTAATAAACTGCGTTCCATTGTAATATGCCAGGGCGTTAGAGGTTTGGTCGTAGTAAATTTGACCGGCCGCAGCATTACCAGGCTTTACGGATGGTAAAACTATAAGCCCACCTGTTACTTGAAGCTGTCCGTTTATTGTAAGCGTCTGTGCTGGGAGGTTTGGGCTATTGGTCTGAGCAAATTGAGCTAATGGCACCTGGACCTTATCGAAGCTACCCACCTGTACTGGCAAAGAGCCGTTGAAACGGCGAAGCGCTATAGCAATGCCGCCAATTAATATCAAAACTACAACAAAACCTAGACCTATTCTTTTTAAGAGAGGTTTGAGGCTACGTCGCGATACCGCAATAGGCGAAACAATGCTTGCTCCCGGCTGCATGGACAGAGCATTCTGATTAACGGTCGGCTCGCGATAAGCATCAGGAGTATACGTTGGTGGTGTTACATCATCCATCTCTAGCCCTTAAGCATAATATCTATTTTACATGTTTATGCTTGAATGTGCTCAAGTATTCAAGTCGTCAAGATAAGGTAGGTTGCAACCATCGCCCCAATTAATAGCAAAATGGCTGCTCCGCCAGCTTCTAACAACCCCCGCCGAATAGCTTTTGCTGCAAGTGGATTGCGACCTATGGACGCAATGCTAGAGCGGGTCGCAGTATAGATTAATATCGAGATTCCGGTTGTGGTGATCAGTAGTATAATGAAAGCAAACAAAATGCGAGTGATCGATACTTGTCGACCGGCAAGTGCATTGGCCGCATTTTGGACAAAGGGTGGCAAGAATTTGCTAGTGGGCGCGACATAGTATGCCACGCTAACCTGGACCACTACTTCACCAATATGGACAGTGTGCGTTTTGCCAGCGTGATCGGTAATAGCTTGCGTTTTTGTTGTCTTGAGGTTGAGCATCGTTCGAGCTGTGCCGACAACTTGGGTGTCGGTTGTAGCTAGCATCCCAACTCCGGCGATCGGTGATGGTGCGATTTTGTCGCCAGGCTGTACCGGGCCGTTAATATCACTTACTAAGACGGGAGTTGTTCCACTAATAACAATTTGCACGGTCGGGCTATTGCCTGATAGGGCTACTAACGGTTTATTCCCCGCAATACCAAGGAGTTGTTTAGCTGAGGTGGTATCAGCCAATTCGGCATTATACCCACTAGTATTAGCTGCGCTTAATAGTGCACCTGGTACTATATCTGTAGCCTGAGTTGGGGCACCTTGTGCAATCGCTGATTGACTTTGCGCCAGAACACGCACGTCCCCCAAGAAGGTGCTCAACAACAATAAGCCGAACGCTGCCGTGAATATGCGTTTGCAGAAATGAGCCATAATATAGTTACCTAAGCATTAGTATATCAGCTTTATCACAGGTATTAGGGCTCTTGAGTAGTCGAACCCTTTAATTGTGATAACATCTAAGGACACTATATAAAGACTAAGAAAGCTCACATATGAATTTTGATACCCCCCAATCAGATAAGCTAGAGCAAGGAATGCTAGGCCGTTCGCCTGAGACTTCCAACAATCCTGTATCGCACATGGCTCCTTCGCCCGTTGTAAGCGTATTGAGCCCGAATGGTATAGAGTATGTCTTTATGACTATTGCTTTATTTGGAACTGCAATCGCTTTTGCTGTTCTCCTATTGCAGCTCGTGAACGGCGTTTTAGATTTCAATGCACTAGCCTTCCCAATAGCGTCCTTGCTTGTATTGTTACCAGTCTTTTCATTCTTATTCCTGCGTTTGAAGAAGCGTGAGTTGCGTGAACCAACCTTGCGATTCGATGCATCTAAGCGTCGCTCCACACAATTTACCCAAATTGTTACGTTTACTACGTGCTTACTAACACTCATAGGTTTTGTGTTCGCTATTCTTTCTAAGTTTGCCGGCGGGCTTAGCATGTCACTCGTAAAAATATCGCTTGATATGCTATGTATACTGCTCATTGCTGGTGGTATTCTTTTCTACTACTGGCGAGATGAACATAAGGTAGCTCGTTAAGGTCGCCGTCCGTGAAATCTCCATTACTACGCTACAAGATTGGATTGGGTATCCTTGGTGGGTTTACGCTGGCACTGTTCATTTTGGTGCTGGTTCAGGCGAATAGCACAAAACAGGATCTACAGACAACAAAACAAGCAAACGCCATTGCGGATACACTAAATAGCTATACATCAGTTCCGGATACACTAGCAGATGCTGATATCAAGCACGTATCATCTGCCATAAGCTATCAAAAGCAGTCGGATACGAGCTATGAGCTTTGTATTACATACCGAGCAGCAGGCGGTAGCCTTCCATTCCATACGGTTTTTGACGGGATAACGAATGTGCTCACCGGATTTGGTGACATGGGCAACGCTTCTTCATATAACCCAAGTTCGTTGGTTATTCCAGATAGCCATGCTAAGGGCAAGACTTGCCAAACGATCACAATCGATAACACTGCCGTGCCGCTTGACCAGAGTTCCAGCACGAGTTCGGGTGGTTCAGGTCTCATGGGACAATGACTCAGTAATAGGCTATGCACCTATGAATACACAGGCAATCCACCTCAAGCTTTTTCAGCTACCTAGATAAGTAGCGTACAAAATAGCGATAAAAAAGGTCGCATAGTAGCTGGCTTGTAATATAAGCAGGTTGGGGTGTTTTATCCTATTGATGCCGCCAATATACAAAAGTCCTACCATAACCACCATGCTTACGAAGGTTATTGCATGGCTTGCACTACTTATTGTAGCCGCGAAGAGGGTTACTCCTAGTGCGAGGAGCATAAAGACACCCGATAAGGCCGAGCCAACTACATGGTATGTTGTTTTCCACCCACCGACCTCTGGAATAATAGTAACCGAATATTGAAATAGCGTAGCAAGGATAATAAAACTAGTAAATAATGGCGCTAAGTGAAAGGTGGGCGCGAACCATTCGATAAAGAAGAGCAAGAGGAGCGGAAGCACGAGTGTGAAAAGCAGAAAATAGTAGGCGATCGCTGATCGATGTTGAGCGGCATGCTGACTAAATGTCATATGTTTACCTTGCGGCCATTTCCAAAGCAAGAAGGCCAGGCCACAAATAAGTATCATGACTGATAGTACGCAGAGGTGTTTGTATGCTGTTGCTGGATGCATGGATTCTTCTTATCCTACCACCAGTTGTTAGAGAATAGGACAATAATTACACGGTACGAACTACTGGAGCCCGGTTGTAAAATAAGCACCGTAATGTCAATATTTAGGCAATTAATATACAGTTGCCATCAGTATAGTATCGGTATGGTTGAGCGGCGCTAAGTCTGATCGACTGCCAATACCTCGCAGATAGAGGTATTGAGCTACGGTCGGCAATTTGCAGCTTGCTGCTGGCACCAGCAGTCAAGCGCTATGAGTCTCCTCAAATCTTGGATAATCCGTGTAAGTGTTCGCCTTAGATCAATGACTACGTAGCAGCTTTTTACTGGACTTGCGTCTAAAATTTTTGTTCTATCCCCGCGTGCCGCAGCGTTGCGACCGGTCGAATAACCAACTCGTCGTGAATGCCTGTAATTCGGTTTACTGTAACGCCAGAAGCTGCGGCCATCACCTCAGCTTGTGCTGATAGAGAAAAGTATTCATCACCATTCGCGTAAGTTAGAGAGGTGGGGATATCACTCTGTTGCGCGGCGATAGCGGCCTCAACAGCATTAAAGCGGGAGATTTGTCCAAGACGGCCTAGGTTTCCCTTGGGATGCGCGAGTAATTCTGCTGTAGCGCTTAGATCGTAGGCGCTGATCGTTCGCAGATCGCCCACTGATTGTATGCCAGCTCTGGGGGTATGCATTCGCATTGTTTTTAGCACAGTTCTTCCGACCAATCGGCCTTTCGTGTTCGGAAGTGGGGCTCCAAAAGCCTCTATTCTATCAGGGTTTGTTCCTACGATTGCCAATATCCCTGCGGACTGAGTGAAAACGTCAGCTCCTAGCACTGCCCTACGCACCACGTTTTGGTTATCCATGGCATGAGAGAAGGTAAAGGGGTCAACGTCGTCGTAGCAGCCCGTCAGGGCTTCAGCAACACCTTCAGCAGATTTTTTCCCATTTCCAAAACCACCGATATATACTGCCCGATTCATATATACTGATTATATCATTATGGCGCAGAGACCGGTGGCAGGAAGGTCGAAAAAGCACGGTGTACTAGCTGGTTCTATGGGCACCTGGTGTCTTTACTTCTTTTACCTTAGCTTGGGAGTCTGGCTCACGCTGTGCTGCGAGGCCTACTTTTACTATGTGGTATGCATCACGGAATGAAGTTCCCTGTTGTACAAGCTTATATACCCGTTCGGTAGCAAGAAGGTCAGGGCTCATTGCCGCGTGCAAAGCTTTAGGTTGCATAAGGAGTTGGGGCACTACTTCGGCTAGCAGCGTAAGCGTTGTCTTTGCAAGTTGTAGACCCTGCACGAGTGGGGGTTTGGTAAGCTGTAAGTCTCGACTATAGCCGCTATATAGTCCGCTGACAATTTGCTGGACTTCTTGTTGGTATACACTAAATACTCGGACATTAGCACGCATGATTTCGAATAGATCATAGTTTTGCTTATTAGGCATAATGCTTGAGCCGGTCGTATAAGCTTTGGGGAGGCGTACGAAGTCGAATTCGCTGGTGCTAAAGAGCAATATATCTGAAGCAAAGCGGCTTGCCAGAATCATTGGCATGGTGAGCGCATTCAGGACTTCAACCTCAAACATACCCCTGCTGAGTCCACAGTACATAGGGTTCTCTTGGGTTTTTGCAAAGCCGAGGGCTGTTGTAGTGACTTGACGCTTGAGTGGGAAATTACGGATGCCAAAGCCTGAAGCTGAACCAAGAGGGTTTTGATCGATAAGTTTGCTGGCAGCTGATACAACTAGACGACTATCGGCAAATCCGTCAGCGAATGCACTGAGCCATGTGTCAACGGTTGTCGGCATGGCTCGCTGCATATGTGTATAGCCGGGCATTGGCATGCTGGCATGTTGTTTAGCCATACTCATAAATGTGCTGCTAACTATTTGCAGAGCCTGATCTAGCTTGGCGAGCATGGTTTTTTCGTATAGCCGCAGCATAACGAGTACCTGGTCATTGCGGCTTCGCCCGGTGTGAATTTTTTTACCAAGATCACCAAGTGACGCCACGAGATACTGCTCTATGGCGGTATGGCAATCTTCTTGTGCTTGGACGATGGTAAACGCTCCTTTGCTCCATTCTTCCAATAGCTCATCGAGAATTTTTTCTATTTGTTGTAGTTCGGCCGAACTCAGTACCTTCATGTCGGCAAGCATGGCGGCATGCGCCCGCGTAGCCTGCACGTCATATGGCACCAGCTGCTGGTCAAAGAGGTAGTCTTGGCCTACGGTGTACGCTTCGACGAGTGGGTGGAGACCGTTATCAACTTGCCATAGTTTTTTAGACGATTTCATGGACGCGTGCCTTTGCTTTGAGTTGTGTGGCCTCGCCGGCATCGCCGTCAACTAGCATTTGCGTGTGTACCTTGTGCGCAGTTTTTTGAGCCAGATTATGTATTTCAATAAATCCTGGCGAAGCGTTTTGATTAAAGCTTGCTTCGGCTACGTCCGATGTCATCAACACATGGTCAAATAATGAATATGGTGAGTCGAGTGCCACTATAGTAATAGAGCCTTTATAGAGTTCTATGGTTACCTCGCCAGTTACTTTCTGATTTTGATCTGCCATGTAAGCGTGAATATGCCGCATAGTCGGTTCAAACCATAGGGAGTTGTAGGCAAGGTGCGCCCATTTGCTATCCATATAGCTCTTTAGCTCATTTTCGACTTGCGTGGATACCATCTGCTCGAGCCGTTTGTGGGCAGCTAAGATGATATTTGCCCCTGGGCTTTCATAGATATCTCTAATTTTCAGACCAATTAACCGATCTTCAATCTGATAATGAATACCCACTCCATGCTTGCCCCCGAGCGCGTTGCAGTACGCAATTAGCTTATCTAGAGACATGGCTATACCATCCACTTTGGTTGGTATGCCGGCATCAAACTGTAGTTTGACTAGCTCCGGCGTATTCGGTGCTTGCTGAGGCGTTTTGCACCATTGGAGGATTTTGGATAGCTTAGGTACTTCATTCGGATGTTCGATCTCACCGCCCTCTGCGCTACTCCCCCACATGTTTTCATCGTATGAATAGGGTGATTCACTGCTCTGTTTAATTGGGATACGATGTTCTTTGGCATAGGCGATTTCTTCCTGCCGACCCATGCCCCATTCTCGCACCGGGGCTATAATTTTTATTTCTGGATCCAAGGTTGTTATATAGCTATCGAATCGTACCTGATCGTTGCCCTTACCCGTAGAGCCGTGAGCGACTACTTGGCAAGCCTCCGCGTGCGCAGTGGCTACCGCCAGTTCACAGATTATCACCCGGCCCAAAACCGTGCTCAAGTCGTAGCCATCCTGATAATTGGCATTAGCATAGATAGCATGAGATAAAATTTTTTCAGCAAATTGTTGTTTGGCGTCAACAACAATCGTTTTAACTGCGCCAAGTTTTTTTGCCTTTTCTTCAATGGCTTGAAGGTCATCAGCCTCTTGACCGATATCAAGTGTTAGAGTGATGACCTTGCAATCGTACTGTTCTTGTATCCATTTGAGCATGACTGAGGTGTCAAGACCGCCTGAATAGAGTAATAAGCAAGTATTAAATGCACCTTTATGTGCTTCATGCGATGCTACCTTATAGTATTTCTGCGTTGCCTTCATAAAATTGATTCCCGTAAAATTAAAAATAGCCCCATATGTCTTTTGGGGGCTAACGTGAGACTCTTTTTAGACTTCTATACCACTACAAGCGCCGCCCCCGGAATACGGGTCGGACGACGGCGGACGATTGCTGGGATGTGCATAGTGTTCATTTAAGCTTCAGCATAGCAGAATATTATCAGCTGTCAAAGGATGCCGCCCCCTACATCAACTAATTGCTGTTCCGGGTATTAGCGGATATCGTGCGAGTAGCTGGGGGCAGGTCCCTTGTGGGCCAAGCACGTACATGCCTAAGGCGTCGAAGCTGCCGGTCATTTTTCTCGCCACTGGCAAATAGGGACTGGTTATATCGAAGCCAGTGCCTGCCTTGAACCAATTTAGTGTCACATGAGGACGAAATAGGCCACCAGTCTTCGGGTCACCAACCTCAGCATAACCAGTTTTAGCGATATTTTCGCCTAGCTTTCCAGGAGCTGTGAGCAACTCTTTTATCAGGTTCCCTGCTGGGTCACGCTCCAAGTAAATGTCATTGCGCAGTACGTTGATACCCGCAATGAGTTCGTTTTGGAGGGCCACTAGCGAATCGGTGATTTTGTAGCTCACCTCCAAAGATCGTTCGCCTGCATTGTAGGCGTAGCCAGTACCGGTAAGCTGCATGCTTTGATAACGAGTGGCTAAGGTGAGCAATACCGTATTCATCGCTTCGAGATTGCTAATAGGCGATGGTGTTTGATAAAGGGTAAGATGAGGCACGAGGTTGAGTCTGTTATGAGGTCCGCTTAGCTCGACGATAGCTGGAAAGTGCTTAGCAAGTCTTTGGCTGAGTGTAACATGTTGGTTTCCGAGATGTCCCTCGGGAATGAGGGCGATATTTAGTTCGATGTCTAGGGTACTCATGTTAGCTAGTGTTAGCATTCCTTCTTGAATATTGGTGTGGCGCACTAGGCTGTGCTGCTCCCCTTTCATTTGCGTGCCCATGGGTCGTTATTTCTTCGGAGAACGGAGGCACTGTAACTGTGAAAATCGTGCCTTTGTCTAATTGGCTCTCAAAAGTAATAGTTCCTCCTAGCAGACGTGCGAGCTTTTGTACCACGTAAAGCCCGAGACCGGTCCCCGAATTTTCACGCGTGCGATAATCTTCTGAGCGCCAGAATCGTTCAAACATGTGTTTCTGATCAGATTTGCTAATGCCGATACCGGAGTCCCGCACGGTTAATACTATTTCTCGCTGAAGATTCATCTCTGCAGTTACTTGTATCGTGCCATGCTTCGTGTACTTGATGGCGTTAGTAACAAGGTTTTGTATGATCTCTTCAAAATATAGTCGGTTAGTCCTGATTGGCTGCAATTCGCCCTTCGCCTCCGTAGTTAGTACAAGGTTTTTACTTTTTGCCTGTTGGCTGTAATCGGATTGCAGTCTGGTAAGTAACGCGTTTACATCAACCATCTCAACTTCCATATCTTCAGTTCTTCGTTCGGTGCGCGATAGCGTCGCCAGGTCATTCACGAGTTTAGCGAGTAGCACTACTTGATCATGGGCACTGGTGACCGCTTCATCGATGAGCCTTTGATCGGCCCCTCGGTCCTTCAGCACCATGATATTCGATAAACTGCCTTCAGCAATGGCAACTGGTGTACGCAACTCATGACTGGCGATTGAGATAAACTCATCGCGCTCCTGTTCCAAGGTTTTTTCCTTCGTAATGTCTCGTAATAAGAAGATATAGCCACGCTCACCTGGCTTTTGAAAGCCGAGGTGAATTGGGGAGATGTTAAGATAGAGGTTAATTTTTTCTCCATCTTCAAATTGGTGACTGATATTTGTGCGGACGAGACTGGCCTTTATCTCTATAAGAAGCTGCACGAGGTTAACAGGCTTCCCTTGCACGTCAATAAGATGTAGAAATTCATTAATTGGCTTACCGGTCAAGCTTACGTTGGTGTCTAGCAGGCTGGCGGCTGCGGCATTATAGACATTAATTTCGCCCGCTTCGTTTACGGCAATCACTGCATCGCCCATGCTATTAATAAGTGCCACCAATCGTTCGCTTTCTAGGCGTTCCTGCTCACGTGATCTTTCCACCTCAATACCACGTTGTTCAGAGATTATACGAATGCGTGACACCACTAAGGCGATGACGCAAATAAACACCGCCAAGATAAACAGTAAAATAAACACCAGGCCTGACTGCGGCACGTTGTGTGTATTCAAGGCCCACCATAACGTCATGCTGCTTAGGAACGTTGTGATACTGGCATACATTGCTCGTCGCCCCAGTAGCGCATCACTGGCTAGAATCAGCAGCAGCCAGGTAAAAATGAAAATTGTGTCGTAGCTGATTACAAAGACGAAATCGGTAATAGCCAAGATATGAAAGCAGACGATGTAAAAACGTGCTTTGCGTTCAGTAAACGGCATCCACAGTAGCTGCATTGCCCCAAAAAATGGGAGACCAACAACAGTCGCATAAAACCCCCACTCGTGGTACGTATACGAAGGTAAGAAGCGGTGATGCACTAGCCATAGTGCACCTACCGACAAAATCGAGAATACAAAGGTTGCCCATTGAACAAGGCGCAAAATGCGTGGCTCAAGCTGTTTAAAAGCATTGCTTATGCTGGCATTCGACCCCTGGGGCTGCCTGCGGACATCGGGTTGAGACGGATTCATTGCTACCTATTATGCTACGTCATCTGCGGAACTGGAAATCTCTCATTAATTTTGGTATGGCCTGGAATAGGGCGATACGAAAGCATCCTTCTGTTTACTTTGCGAGAAGCGCCCTCTTAAACGTATGATTGACGACATATGTATCATCGCCCTGGGTAAGCAAGGCGATTAGTGATTGTACTGCTGCACTGCTGGTTTCATCGACACCTGCCACAGTATTAAACGCATTGCTTTCAGTACTACCGTACCATTGAGATAATGGAAGACTGGCAAACCGACCATCCATGGGGTAATCGGAGGTTGCACGTACCTTGCCTGTGCGCAATGCATCAAATAATGCATCGGCATCGATGACTCCGGGTATCATGAAGCTAACAAGCAGTGCATTTGGCTTCATGCTCGCCAGTTGTTTTTTGCCAAAGAAGCCCGGTTTGACTTCACCTGAAACGCATAAGAACACAACATCTGACTCATGAAGCAGATGAGTGAGCGTGCTGTAGGTTAGCCTTAGCTTTGTTTCATAGTCAGTATGGCGGTGCGCGCTATTGTACAGTATGGTCCGTGGTCGATTTGCTTGGAGCATCTCGGCAAGCCGTTTGCCGATATGCCCAAGCCCAATAATGCCTAGGGTTTGACTTTCAAGGCCTGGAACCGTACCGCTTGCCGCTTGATTGAAGAACCCACGATTCATAGCTAGTGCTGCGGCCTGGGCCCACTCCGCGACCGCGTGAACATGGCCATCGGGGACAGTCGCGATAGCTATGCCTTTCGCGGTAGCTTCTCGCCATGCGGGTATAAACGTTTTGTATGCCGAGCCACAATGTACAATGGCACGTAACGCGTGTGCCGTTTCAATTACCTTGCTTGTCACTTGTTCGACACCACCTACGATATAACCTACCTTATCTTTGACCGCCTCTAGAAGTTCTGCTTCAGTGACGGTTGGACCTCGTAGGCGCTCAACCTTAAACCCGGCTGCTTCCAATAGCAGCTCATGTTGCGGAAGGACGAAGATAGTGTCGGTTACGAGAATCTTTTGCATGCGCTATATAGCCGTAAATTTAATTTCGGTAAAAGTTGAGTCGCCTCGCTCCCCAGGTTTTTTTAGACTAAAACGCGTGGACTCGTCAAATCGAAAGCCATGTTGCGTAAAGTAATCTATTTCGTATTTTGCTAGTGGCCAAGAGCGCCCGTCGCGTACCGCGATATCATCACAATCTATGATAAGTATTCCGCGACGCTTGAGCATGCGCCGGAAGGATGGCCCTAGCTTATCGCGCAACCCGTCACCTGGCCGATCAGAGGGCCCACCGTCTGGATAGTCCTTAAACCACAAGAAAGGGACGCTCGTATAAACGTAGTCGTACACTCCTTCGAGCGTACCTCCCATCTCTTTGGTAAGGCAGTCTGCGAGTTTGATGTCTGCTCCTGTAGACAGTTCGGATCGAGCGATAGTGTATTGATTGGAGTCGATTTCAATCGCATCACACTTGCCACCCATTCGTTGGATGATGCGAGGCATTGTGCCGATACCGCACATGGGGTCGATTCCACGACGCCCGGGAGTAGCAAGCTCATACCTATCAGTCGTCAACTCGACAACTGCTTCAGGGACAAGAAACCGTGGGTCTGACTTCAGACCTACCGGTATGTATATTTTATCGTCAATTTCAAGTGTTGCGGCATGAGTGGGCGGGATATCGAAGCTAGTCATCTAGGCACCGTACCAGCAAGCAGATTGTATGTTAAACTGTCTCGCATGACGGACAACAATCTGTTTTTAGAAAAGTTAGTGCAACTCGGCTTATCACCAGATGAAGCAACGATATACCTAAAATTGCTCAAAGCTGGTACGTCTACGCATTTGCGTCTTAGTCGCGAGACAGGCATCACTCGTAGTAAAGTGTATCGCCTGGTTGAATCTTTGGAGCAACAAGGACTCGTTTCCCGTTATATCGATGACACCGGACGGTTTATAACACCGAGTGAACCGGAAAATTTGACGATAAGGTTAGCCATTCAAGAAGCACAATTAAAAGAACGACGCGATGTATTGAGATCTGTCGTACCACAATTAGCACGGCTGACGGGCGTACGTGGTAACAAATTTTTTAGCATACGCGCCTATGAAGGTGTCGACGGCTTTCGTCAGATGCTTTGGCATGAACTGAAGACTAAGGGAGAAATGTTGGTTTTGGGCGGAGCGACAATTGAAGAATTAGCGCCCAATCCTAGGTGGGCGGAGCGGCACAGGGCTGGGACGATTACTGCAGGTTACTATATTCGGGAGCTACTTAATGAAGCACGCTGGGACCTAGATTTTACGAAGCATAGTGCATTCGCTGAGGTATATGGCCAACGCCACATTGATAAGGAGACCTTAGACCTGACCACTCAGATCGTCATCTATAACGACACGGTTAGTACCTACCATTGGCGTCATGACCAAAAGGTCGGTTTTGAAGTTATTAGCAAAGAGTACGCGAATACCCTGCGACAAGTTTTTGAATTTTACTGGCGCATGGCACGACCAGCTGCTTCTGAGGATCTGGTTACAGCCTAGTCTGCATGTGTTAAGCTTCTAGGTTCGATGGCATAGGTGTTAGACAGATCGCGCAGCAAGGTTGCTGCATCATGAAAATAGACAGATTCGCTAAGCAGCGCTATGCGAATATAGTGCTGTCCCTGTTCATGGCGGTGCCAATAGAAGCGTTCGCCAGGCAGTAGCTGGATGCCATGCTCGTGCAGCCAAGCCACAAACGAGACTGCTCGCCAGCTCTCCGGCAATTTTAGCCATTCGATGCTGATGCGAGCGTCTTGATTCGTAAGCTGGAGCGGCGTGTCCTCTAGTAGCCGTCGTAATTCTGTCCTATTAACGTCGACGAGGTCTTGGGACAATATACGTCGCTTCTCGGGTCGCTCAACGCCGATATAAGTGCACATGAGTTCAAATATAAAGGGTGAGATGCCTACAAGGAAATCATCAGAGATAGTCCGTAGGGCTTTATGCAGCGACGGACTGGATAAAACCATTCCTAGTTTGATATCCGCACTGGGCCAGGTCTTACCCGTATCCTCTGTGGTTATAAAATCGATGTCTGCATCTTGCAGTAGCTGGTATTGGTCATAATCCCAGAAGTCGCCATAGAATCGGAAGCAGAAATCGATAATCAGCAAAATATCGTATTTTTTGCAGTATGCAACAATATTGGTAAATTGTTCTTTGGAAGGACAGCGTCCAGTGGGGTTATTTGGGCAAACGATGTAAAGTGCCTCGGTGAGGATGCGTGGGGATGCCTCAGTGAGCTGTAATACCTTGCTCTCTGCTATCGGCAGCAATGGGATGCCATGCCGCTTGAGAGCATCGGCCAATGTGTCGAAGGTGGGTTGCATGAGTGTTACGGATTTTTTGTGAAGTCGTAGATAGTTGGTCATTACTTCAATCGCGATTGAGCCCGAATATTGAGTCAGTGGTGTAGCGAGACTCTGGATAGAAGGCTGTCCTGCAAAAGTGAAGAAAGCGTGTTCGAATTTTTTCTTAGCAGCTAGCTCGTCGCTGGTGTGTGCAGCCACTAATATGTGCGTAAGATTGCTCATCGCCATCTGTTGTTCGGCTGAGATGCTCTGCCGAGGGTATGCAGTCGCAAGGTTAAATTTGCTTGCCAAACCAAGCCACTCGTACACACTGAGCTTTTCGGTTTGTTGTCGGGCCATAGGTGCCTAAGCATAGCAGCTGCCACAATATCTGTTAATCTGTCTCACGAGTTGGACAGCAAGTTCGTTCTTGCCAATGGCCACAAAGCCATAACGCTTTCCCTTAATGTGAGGTAGATGTTTTACATCTACCTCAACCAGGTCCCCTTGCTGAGCCACCACATAGCCATGGGGCTTACGGATACGGACAATGCTTTAACGACGTCCTTTGGTACCCCCCTTTTTTTTGTTTGACAGGAGGCGCGAAGAACAAGTTGTAACGACTCATGACACGACCCACTCTAGAGGCCATGGTTCAAATATCGTGACCTGCACCTACTTTTTGTGCCGCAACTGCAACCCACTATTGATGGCTATTTATTTTGTCTTTCCACTCCGCCGGGAAATGAAGTGTATCCATGCCTGACAAAATTGATTCAATATAGCCTAATCTCGAAACTGAATGTTCACTAGTGTTAGCTACATCGTAATAATATGTAACTTTACTATCAATATCTTCTACGTGAGCCTCAAAGCTATTTCTGTTGTACCACTTAGGGAAGCCTTCAAATTTGTCGAGTTTTGCTAAATCATAATCTGTAATTTTAAAGATTGCTCCCCAAACATAGGAGCCCTTCTCGTTAACCATGGTGGCCACGCCTCGCTCGTTGATAATCCATCTGAAGTTGTTGAGTCTATGAAGCCTAACGAACTGCCAGCCACGATTCCGCTCATCTGAAAGATTAAGCCCATAAGCAAAGTAGTACATAGCCTGATTCTAGGCTAGAGTAGCCTGTCAAGCAATCCTTACAGATTGCTCAAGCGGGTAGGCTGTTCTTCTCTTCTGGGCGACATATGTTCTGGTGAGTAGTAAAACTACACTTCTAAAAAATCTTTTTCTTAGTACTTAGGTTTGACTGGGCGTAAGTCCCCAGCTGGTACTCCTTGCTCGCGGATTTCATCTTTGTGGGTCAAAAGTTAGAGCAGCTCGATTTTATCGATTGCCGGGAAGAGTAGCTATTTTGTAACATCGAACTTTAACGTGACGATGCGACCAGTATTTTTGGATTGCTCGTTACGAATGTACAGATCGCCATTTAATTCAGCAGGTATTAAGCTTATACTTAACGATATGAATGAAAAAGCGCTGGGGATTGACATTGATAAATGTGTCTACTTAGCTTCGCTAGCATCGAACCCCCTGGTGCTTGATCCAACCCTGGACAAACTTAGGGCAATCACGACTGCACTTACCGGTCGCCCTGAGGCTCCTGTAAGTGATCAAACGGCTAAGGAGCTGCAGCTGTTACAACTACAGATTAGGGAGTTTTTAATAAATGATGAACGGCTGCGGCTGTTTACGGCTCAGTCGCTTGATGAAATGCTGTTTGACCATGTAGAAGGCCGTGGCACTATTAACAAACTGAGACGATCGCTGGTCATCATTTTTATCGTAGCAGTTTCATTGCCACTTAGTACGTTGGCGTTAACTACTAAACTTATTGTGAGCTTACGGGCTAACATTGCAGTGAGTCTTTTCTTGGCACTTCTTTACATAGGGGGAGCTTGGCTCATGCTGTCTGCACTAAGGTGGTTTAAGGTTGAGCTTCGCACTGCATACTTTTGGATTTGTACTGGCATGGCCCTGATTGGTCTGTCTCTGCTGTTAGCACCAATAACCCTGCTGCTACGACTTGAGCACGCAACTTGGTTTAAGCTGGGCGGTACCACGGTACCTTTTGTGGTCGCATCAGTGCTCCTCTACATAGGTGTACGCCAAATGGCTCATCTGGTGGGTATTGCATCTCGTGCGCTCTCGGTTCTACTGCTCATCGGGGTGACTGTCGCGTCCCTAATAGTCACACTGCTGATTCCATATCCCGGTACTCCTACTGCGGCGCACCAGATAATGGTAGCGAATGGGCTCCTGGCCATAATTGTTGCGCTCAATACTTTTTCGATGGTTTTGATGGGCAAGATCGCTCACCAGATTGCACCATTATATAAAAAATCCATGAAGTGGTTGTTTGCTGTGTTTGCTATCTCTACTTTTTCAAATATGGGCGAGGTGATTTTAACTTCCCTTGGGCTCATTGACCTTTTTGGCTCGATTTTGGGGCTAACGTTTGTGGTATCAGCGCTCTGTGCATTAAAGGCTGGCTATGAGTTTAATAGGACAATTCGCTAGTCTTAGAGCTCGCTAATGATGCGTGGCCGTTGATTTGCTTTGATTGATAGCATAAAAATATGCCTACCGTCGACAGGCATCGGGAGTCGCCGCAAAAACGACCTTTCAGAGCTCTAAGCTGCTGCATGAACTGGCTGAGCATGCCGGTCAGGAGCCTTTTGTACCTTGTACAGTTTTTTGGCGGTATTATAATAATAGCTAGATGAGTGTAATTGATGACTATCTGAAGAACGTTAATCCTGCTCAGAGAACTGAACTTGAACGGATTCGTGCTATTGCAATAGGAATGTTGCCTGATGCAGAAGAGACTATATCTTATGGTATGCCGACCATAAAGTACAACGGAAAGTCGATTATCGGGTTCGACGCGCATAATAAACATATTGGTATATATCCATTTAGTGGCAATGTTATTAAGCAAATAAAAGAACTCGATAGATATGGTCAGACAAAAGGTGCAGTCAGGGAATCTTTAGATGATCTGCTCCCAGAAAAGATGATTCAAAAAATAATTGAAGTTCGTCTAGCTCAAGCCATCAACTAGGCAGAAATACTTACTGGATAATCTGTAAAATTTATGCTCACTATAGGGGACGATATTTGACGTGCTAAATGTCTGTTTGGGTCCTGCACGATCGGGCTTTATCGTCGATAGACTTCGCGCCTATGTTGGATGTATAGGACAACAATTTTCTGATCTTCAATATCGAACAGAATGCGGTAGCTTCCTACTCGAAAGCGATATTGGGCATCGGCAGGTTTCGTAAGTGGTTTAGAGAATTCACGGGGATCAGTTTGCTTGGCAAACCATTCCAACTTTGCTTTAAGTCTTTTTTTAACTTGTTCTGGGAGTTTTTGTATTTCTTTGATGGCTGGTTTTTTGTAGAGTAGCTGATAGGCCATTTCTATAAGTCTCCAAAAACCTCTTCATGACTAAAGTATTCTTTGCTCTCTCGTGCTGACTTAATGGTTTTCAGGTATGCAGGGTCAGAAGCTGCGAGGATATCTTCGAGCCTATCAAGGTCTATGATTGCTCGTTCTTTTTTGCCACGACGAGTAACGATGAGTATATCTTCACCACTGACTGCATCCAGAGCATCAGCTAAATTAGTTCGAAGATCGGATGCGGAAATAGTCCTAGTTGCCATAGTAATCACCTTACGTACGATTAAGTATTACAATTTAAGTGTACGTTTGTGATAATAAAATGTCAACCGATAACTTCCATGCAAAGTTTTTGCTTAACTTTATTTTAAGACTTTCGAACAAGTTAACACCTTAAGGAGAAAATAAAAACCCGACATTGAATCGGGTTTAATTTGTTCGAGTCTCCTATGGCTGGACAGAAGGGACCTATTCCAAACTTCTGACGACGAAATTGAATGTGATATAGAGGAGATTCGGGAATTGCTCGACGATGAAGACGAGGAGCCGGCTCAATGATAAACCGAATCTTTAATCGTCGTAATGTTGACGTGTCAGGTCTGTTGGCTTCACAACTCTACAATGAACAAACCTTCTATAAAGCATTCGAACGAGACTTGCTTCGCTGCACGGAGGAGGTCGTTATCGAGAGCCCATTCATTACAGTGCGACGTGCGAATATTCTGCGGCCAATTTTGCAAAAGCTTACAGCCCACAGGGTGAGGGTGGTGATTAATACTCGCCACCCTCAAGAGCACGATGAACGCTTTGAGTTTGAGGCAATGGAAAGTATTGCGCTCTTCCAGCAGCTCGGTGTCGAGGTGCTCTTCACGGGCGGGCATCATAGAAAGTTGGCAATACTTGATAGGCGGGTACTTTACGAGGGTAGTTTGAATATACTGTCCCAAAACGATAGCTGCGAAGTAATGCGGCGAATCGAGTCGGGAAGTTTAGCCAGGCAAATGATCGTCTTCGCAAAGCTAGGAAGTTTTCTTAACTGCTAGCCCAGTTGTTTACTCACCTCCATCGGCCATTCCCGCCGGATAAACGGCTTGCCCTGCACTTCTTTAACAAGCTTTTGCACGAGCAGTTCGAGCTCCGCAAAGCCGCTGTCGATCTCCTTTTGTCCAATTGCTACCTTATGAGGTACGAGGTCTTGGTGCGCCGACTTAAGCTTGGCGCTGAGGCTTATGCTGCGGTCGTCAACTTCAATACGCAGCGGCAGGCTGGCGTACTTTTCAGCCAGCTTTAGGCTGGCATCAATAAATGCTGCACCCACGGGCAATAACCTGACCTGCACCGGCTGCAACCACAACGGCAAACCCCGGTCTTCAAAATCGTTGAACAACAGATACAAGTACCGCTCAATGCCGCCCGGAATAGCTGAGTGAATAATCACGGGGTGCTTCTTGCTACCGTCTTTATCTATATAGTGGATATTGAGACGTGGCGCATTGCCAATATCCACCTGGATACAGCCGATCTCGCGCTCCTGACCTAGTTTGTCGATAATCTTGTAGTCCACGTTCACGACCCAGTAGCGGTCAACACCATCTTCCAGAACATTCACCAGCACGTCAGCACCGAATTGTGCGGGGATTTGTTCGATGTAGTGCAAATATTCCTTCCAAATCTTCTCGGAAGGCACTTCAATAACGACTTGATACTTGCGACCAGCACCTTCCGCTGCGCCGACGATCTTTTCCTGCAACTTCGGGAACCAGGCAAAGGCTTCGGCCACATCCCTAAAATACGGATGGATGTCAGGCATGAAGAACCGCCGCTGGCGGAGTAACAGCATCATCTCGCCGCTTTGCTCGTGACGGTAACAGTCCGAAATTGAGAAGTGCGCAAACGGTAGTTGCTTGTAACTCAGTGGTGCTTTTGCCGCCAGGTTAAACTGTGGATAGCTGGCGTCGTAGCTCATCACCACGTCGTTATTACCGGACTTGAACTGATAGAGCCGATCGCCAAAGAGCGAAGCGTAAGCATCCACCACTGGATGGCTCAGATTGAACATGTTCGCGCCATTTACTTCGTACACTGGCATACCCAATTCATGCACAAGCTGGCGAGCGTAATCCTGCACCAGTCGGCGCATAAGGTTGGCTTTGTAGTCATACTGCACATGGCCGATATCGGCGTTTGGCTCCCAGCGGAAGCCGAACTTGTTGGCATACTGCAAATAGCTTGGCTTGTCGTTGGATTGTTTGACCAATACCTCGTGTAATGCCTCACGGCGAATAAACCAGGCAAATTCAGGATTAATGCCTGGCTGTTTGAGGTAGTCGTTTACTTCAACCACTTGTTTGTTTTGTTTCAAAATAAAGTATTTCATAAAAACTCCATAGGGTTAGTAGTTAGTTCCCTCTACGTATCGGCCCTAGATGAAGTTTTGTTCCGAGGTAAACAAAAACTCCCGCCGCCATGGCGAGAGCTTTTTTGAATCAGCAAAAACCAAGGCGAGCTAGGACAATAGCGTCGTCGTGGTCGTTTGGATATTGTTGCTGATTTGAATAATCATGATATTTATTATAAAACTAATACGCTCAAATTGCAAGTTTCACCCCAACAAAAACGGGACTTTCGATGAATCAATATCTAAAACCTTAATAAGTCTTTTAATAGATTCGGGTGATGGTTTATTTATTCCTCGTTCTATCTTGGGATATGTATTATCACCAAGCCCAGCCTTTTTGGCAACTTCAACTTGAGTCCAGCCCTTCTTGAGTCGAGCTTCTCTTAGAATCTCACCTGGCGTTTTTGCTTTGTTCATATAAAATCATTTTACCATGCAGGCAAGAATAGTTTTCTGACTAAAGCCCCTTAAATAGCACTTCGAGTGACAAACCCAAAGGCAAGCACAGTTTGTGGAGCGTGGCTAACGTGGGCCGACGGTGGCCCTGTTCTATAAAACCAATATGCGCGCTTGCGATCCCACTCTCTGCAGCAAGAGCTTCCTGAGTAAGGCCCTGCTTACGGCGTGCCTTTAAGAGCCTACTACCAATCTCTTTATAGATCGCGTCAATATTTTTAGCCATTACTTCTAGCGTAGGTCTAACATAAGTTAGTGACCACTAACAAATGTTAGGGCTTGTCAGCTTTAGGCTGAGCCTGTATGCTAAAGATAAGCCCTCCAAATGGGGCGAACAATTCAAAAGACCTAACCCATTGCTTGCAATGGCATGGTTTTAAATCCAGAGTAGTACTAATCCCGTCGTTAGTATCTACTCTGGTCATGCCTGGAAACGGGCATGGGGCGCAAGCTCGCTAGCGGCGGGTTTTGTGTTCCGTCGTAAAACCAGAGTAGGACGAACCATGAGCAAACGACCACAGGCAGTCGGTGTGACTGCTATTATTTTTGCTAATTTTTCGCAGGGGTACTGCAATGCATAGCCTCCGTGTTGAGCATAGGCACCCCTGCGCCGGGAGAACGTTAGCCTGGGATTTAATGGGCCAGCTCGCCAGTCCGCAGGGCAAGGTAGCAATCGCTGCCGAAAATCCAGTCGCCCTCCTTTCGGCTGTTCGGAAACAATGGCTGCGCCAAACACGCAGGCTCCAGATTGAACGGGCCCGCACGCTGGACGCAGTACGGCTCTTGGCGATCTCGCGGGAGCTGAGCTACATGCAGAATCTTCGGTTTACCGCAAAAGTCACCGAAGACATGCTAGGAGCGGACGTAATGTTTGGGACGGCGGATGATTTGGTGCAGATAGCGCCAGCCTGTTCGGTGTTGTATGTCACTTATGATTTTCCGAAAGAAAAGCTGCACTTGATGACGAGCTGGATGCCTAAAAATGGCATCGTGGTGATATATGGGAAAGGGTGAGCCACTTCGCACCAGCAAGGATGTGCTCGTCCATCTCGACTTTATTCGCCGCAAGAAACAAGAGCATCTTGTGTGTCTTTCATTGGACGGTGGCATGAGGCTTATTAGGAAGCGAACTGTGACTATCGGTCTTGTAGATCAAGTATTGGCCCATCCGCGCGAGGTTTTCGCTGGGCCAATAACCGACCGCGCTACTTGGATTATTGTTGCGCACAATCATCCTTCGGGACTGGCTGAGCCAAGCACACGGGACATTGAAATGACACACCAACTGGCGGCGGCTGGACAACTTATTGGGATACCGATGAGCGATCACATAATCATGACTAGTAGCTTGTACTATAGCTTCAGGCATCGAGGCTTACTCTGTGGGCAATCAAAATATACAGAGGCAGTCTAATTCTCCCTTACCTAAGCTCCTTAGGCAGGAGGCTATTAATTTGCTTCTCTGACCAAACATTCTGGCCGTCCTCCACGAGTTTCATTCTTCTCATTGCCTCATGGTAATCATCCTCGGATGTCTGTAGCGCAAGGTCGGATACCATCTGATATTCTCGCAATAGATCGTCGCGCATACGCGCAAGCTCACCTCCTGTAAGTGCTCCCTGGACAATGTCTACCATGAAAGATTTGTACCGATCGCGGAGGGACATATATTTAAGGGCAGAATTCTTGTGCGCAACTGCTTCCTGTTCGATGCCGAAGGTTAGATGGCTAATCATCAAAACGATTTCTGCCACAGTTAAACCAGCACCAATATAAGCGAGGATATGCTGATCCGGGAATATGCCTTGGGCGACAAAAAGGCCAAGCACGGCTCCTACAACAACAATGTTGAGGCTTTTGAACCAAGTAATGCGCTTTTCTTGGCGCTCAGCAGCCACCTCCTGCACTTTGTGGGACAGCGCAGCGTTGGCAAAGCACTGGCGAACTGCTGCTAAGTTTTCCCTGTCTACCTTCATGTTATTCATCTCCTATCGGTACGAGCTGCATCGCTCGTGCTACACATATGCCGTTCTGAATAACATAACACTCGGCGTAGTGTGTGCCCAAGTACTTGGAAGACTCCTTGCGAGTCAGGCCGATGCCGTCGTGAATCTGTCCGCGCAGGTCACCAGCTGCCCGGGCCGCGGCGCCGAAGTTCCTGATTTTCCATAACAGCTTGCTGTCCGGCGGCACGTTATTGGCCTGAAACACGATATCAACCTGCTTTGGCAGACGAAGGTATTTGCCCAGGAAGGTCTGTAGCGGATGCGACCGGAAGCCTTTTCCGGTCACTGTCGCCGAAACCGTGACCTGGTGCTGCGGGTCGATCCTGACGGGGTACTGATCTTCTATATACTCTTCCTGGTCACTGACGTCATTAGCCGCGAGCGCATAGACTTTGCTGAGGTTTGCGTTGTATGCCGGGAACGTTCGGTTACCGAAGACCTTACGCCATTCATTACAAGCGTGTGCCAGCTTGTCCTGCTGCTCGTACTCGAGCGCTTTGGTCGCCCTGGAGCGTACTGTTGCGATAAAGCTGGTATCCTGTTCAGTAGCATTGGCCAGCCAGTCAAAGAAGCTGGCCACTAGTTCAGACCATGGCTTATTCTCATAGTCGTTCTCATCAAGAAACCTGGCGCAGAACTGCTCGATCTCGTAAGCTTTGATCGTCATTGTGGCATTGCGCTTGCGCCACCGCTTAATGATGCGAATAAGCGGTCGGGTCACGCCGTCTGTGCGGGCATTTGAATCCGCAACCACGGCAAGGTCGGCCCGGGCGTCGAAAGAATCCCAGGAGCCACCGTTTTCGGAGTTTGGGATAATAAAAACACCGTCGGCCTCGTAGCCCGGTAGAAGTTCTACACTATGTGTGCCGTCAGAGAATTTTACCAGCACTACTTTGCCCCAGGCGGATATTTTCTCCGTGGTCGTGAACGTGTCGCCGAGTATATTTCGGATTTTCTGCAGGAGCGCAGCCGGACCGTTGCCATCATAGTCCTGGTACTGCGCCAGTGTTTCTGCCGGGATCTTGAATAGCAGGTCGACGTCGCCCGGCGGCCGGATGTTAGTCTTCTTGCCGTATGAGCCAATCAGCAATTTTGTCGATCCGTTGTATTCGGTGTCGTAAAAAGCGCCGTGAAGCAGTTTGGCAACACTAGTATATTTCGTCCTGGCGTCCTCTCGCTGGCGTTGCGTCAGCTTTAACCGCCGGAGCATCTCAATGAAATGAGCATCCACGGCTAGCACTCCGGCAGATTCAGTAAATTATCCGTCCAGCGGCCGTCGGCATGGGTCTGTAGGAATTTGGTACCGGCCCGACTGGTGTTTACATAGCAGCTCACCGTCCCAGATGTGTCGCGGACGTAGGCGTGGCCATTGTCTTCCATCCAGGCAACCATGGTGGGGCGGTCGGTAATTTGTGATTCCCTGGTTTGCTCATTGAGCCATTTATAGTGGCTAACTGCCTCGTGCGGGTTGTAGTGGTTGCCCCTGTCTTTTCTAACCGCTATGATTCGAACTGCCATGTTTTTTCACCTCCTGACATAAATTTGTTGCTTGTGCTTTGCTCGCAGCAGTTCGGATGTGACACATCTTTTTGCGGCGGATAGGCCTGTACTTTTAGAGGATACACGGCCCAGAATTGCATGTCAACAGCAAAAGGCGTTATACTATTCCTGTATGAGGAAACTATCAGATACCACCCAGCATGTAGCGAATAAGATAAAGGAGTTGCGTCATAATTTCAGGCCAGGCGGCCTATCTCAGGAGGAGCTCGCGAAGGAACTTGAGGTCAAAACGAATACTATATCGCGCTGGGAGACGGGAGTTTACAAGCCGAAGCTAAAAGATCTTGATCGACTTGCTCACTTCTTTGGAGTTTCAATTTCCACCTTCTTTCCGGATGACACGGGTGACCAGAATTATTCGGAGCCAGTCAATGCGCTTATGCGCGCAGCCAAAGAGTTGCCCCCGGATGACATTGAAGTATTAAGACAGTTCGCAGAGCTGAAACGGGCACAGATCAAGTTAAGAAAGGCTAAATAATTTTGACTCGGACTGAATACTATCAAGCTTTGAAGAAGTTAGCTCGCGAACAGCGGGCACTTTTTGATTTGACAACCTCAGCGATAACTCTTACTGATATGCGGCGTATATACAAACACCACGGCGTATCTATTATGCTCTGGCCGCCGGCGGGTATGCAAGCCAAGAAAGCGAAGACCATCCGTGGGGCGTATCGACACATCGAAGGTGAACCGACAGTTATGATCGACCGAAACAAGCCGCCTGAGCAGAGAGTTTTTACTATGGCGCATGAGCTCAAGCATCACCTTGTCGATTTTGACCGGGTGAAAGACGGCTCGTCGGCATGCGCTATTACACCCGAGAACGATTACATCGAAAAAGGCGCCGAGATTTTCGCCGCAGAACTCATCTTTCCTGAGAATGATTTTCGTAATCATATGACCATTAATGGTATCGGAGTTGGACAATGTACGCCTGAAATAATCGTGCGTCTCAAGTATGATACCGGCGCCACACTCAGCCATGCTAGCCTCGCAAAGCGCGCAGAGTTTTTAGGTTACTCTCAGCCAGGGAGCCTACTTGGCGTTAGATGGGTTGCGTTGAGAGAATCAATCTACGGTGAGCCCGAATACAAGCGCGTTCAGCGCTACAGAAGTAAAATAAAGATGCAGTCTCAACGCTCCCAGTAGAAAATTTATCTTATTGACGGCAATTTTGTTGAGTCCAAGCCTTCAAACTGTCATCAATTGACCCGCCGCTCAGACTAGCGGCCACGGCCTGGGAGGGATCATCGTGGATTTTCTGGTATAGCTGGCCGAGCGTTTTCACATCTGAGCTTATCTCGGTTGGCGCGACGCGCTCCAGCCTATTAAATGACGTGGCGATTTGGCCGGCGTCGCCGACACTGAGATCAAAAACGCCTGAGGGGTAGGTATCGCCCGGCAGCTTGCTAAGCCGTGCTTTTTCTTGCTTATACGCATTACAGTATGCCGCTACAGAGCGCTTCGGCTGCTGAGCCTGGTACAAGAAAAACGCAAGTAGCACAACAATTACACCGATAACAACAAGTGGCAAGTAGCCCTTCTTCTTTACCTTCTCCCAGACTGTTTTTTGCATATCTCACATTATATCATTAAGCCTTGGTGATGCTTATGCTTTGAAATATAACAACATTTTTGTAAAGTTAATTTTATAAGAGAACTTTAAGGGGACATAAGGAGAGGGGCGTGCAAAAACGCGATCTGAAATTTGTTGCATTGTTTGTGGCTGTGGGGCTGCCGCTAATAATCGCTCATCCTGCCTTGGCTTCGGATGGAAATATTAACCAAGTCCAAGACTTTATAAAGAGCGTCATCAAGGTCGTCTCTGGAATTTCAGGTCTTATCGCAACTGGGTTTTTCGTTGTTGCTGGTTTTATCTATATCACAAGCTCGGGCAATCCTGAGCGGCTAGAAAAAGCAAAACAGACGATGCAGTTTTCGGGCATTGGTCTTTCTATTGTCATTGGTGCGTTTATTCTCAGTAATATCATTACTGATCTGGCAACGAAGGCATTTGGGAATTAGCAAGCAATGCACTTCTTGTCGGCCGCACCACTGACATTGCTGGCCGATGCGTCTACTGCATCTTCGGCGATGCGCTCGTACATTACGCCCGCGATCACCACACTATGTGTGCTAGCTTCTTTGGCTTGCACATTCTTTTTGGTAGTCGGCGGCATGCGGTACATGACCAGTTCGGGCAATCCCGAAAAACTTGAGGAAGCCAAGAAGATACTACGTAATGCGGTCATCGGCCTGGTGCTTGTCATCGCCGCCGCAACAGTCACGGCTATTTTGACTCACGCCTACAGTGCAGCCAGTGGGCCGATGAATGATAAGTTTCCGGCGATTACGGAGCAAATTCAAGATAACAGCAAGCCGAGTTTTTGGGATATCGCAACCAAATACGTTATTAAGATTCTGAAAACCACTGTGGACGACCTTGGCACACCGTTTGTAAATGCGCTTGGCTACTTCACCAACAGCACACCGCTCATGGGCGACAATTCCAATGTGTTTAACATCTGGGCAGCAGTGTTGGGCATAACAGATATTCTATTTATTGGCGTTGTGGCGCTGCTCGGTTTTCATATTATGAGCTTCACGTCGCTGGGCCTTGAAGAAATTGACATAAAACAAATACTTCCGCAGCTTGCATTTGTTTTCCTGGGCATCAACTTCTCGATATTTGCAATCGACGGCATCATTACCCTGTCAAATGCTATGATCCACGCCTTGCAGGTGGCGTTCCCATGCACATCAATTTGGGATTTGTTGAAGCAAGTCACCGATAAATCCGGCAACTTGGGACTTGGCGGTTTGCTTGTGATGCTGGCTTTTGTAGTACTGACCGGCTGGCTGCTGGTGTACTACGTGTTTAGGCTCATTACGCTGTACATTGGCACGATTCTTTCGCCGCTTGTAATGCTGCTTTGGCTGCTGCCGGCTTTCAAAGATTTTGCGATAACCGCAGCCAAGCTTTTTATGACGACTATCTTCGTATTATTCGTTCAAGTAGTGATTATGCAGCTGGCGTCGTCGATGTTTACGGGCATGCTGCAAGGCGACAATGGCGGCCAGCCCAATACCCTGATGGCACTGATCGTCGGCCTTGCCACGCTCATGGCCTTGCTCAAAACCCAGGAAGCCATGAAGGAGCTGTCGTTCGCATCGAGCGGGCCAAAGGCAGCGCGAGAGGTAGCAGGGTCATTTATGCGCGGCGTGAGTTACCTGCACAAAACTGAGCGAAGAACGCTGAACGCCACCAAGAAGACGGCCAGCTTTGTCAAAAAACATACCGGATCGAAATCGTCCAAAGGCTCGTCTGGCGGCAGTTCAAAGAAACCCACGGTCAAACCCACCAAGCCGCCCGCTCCATCGCTTAAAACCGGCGAAACGAAACGCGCAGCAAGCCCGGCAGCCAAATCCAAGCCATCAAAGGAGGAAAAGAAGTGAGGAGAACAATTGTACCAGCGCAAGTAACCACACTCGAAGACAAAATCGCCGGGCGGCTTGGCCTGTCACAGATGCTTTTGCTGGTAAGCCCTATCTTTGCCGGCAGTGCGATATTCGTCATCTTGCCGCCGTTCTTTAACTATGCGACCTACAAAGTCGTGCTGATTGTATGCGTCGCTTCGTTCTGCGGCACGCTGGCCATTCGTATTCGCGGTAAGATTTTGCTGTTTTGGGCGATCATCTTGCTTCGCTACAATCTCCGCCCGCGTTTCTATGTGTTTGATAAGAATAGCCCAGCAACGCGCGATATTTCGGCGAAGACAGCTGTACCAAAGGAGGACGAAGATGCATTGCCTGCTCAAAAAGCTCACACCCCGCTACCGCAATTGAGCATTGCCGAAATAGTAAAAGTCGAACGGCTTATCACCGACCCCAACGCCAATGTGCATTTTAAGACCACCAAGAAAGGAGCGCTCAGTGTCCATTTTACAGAAGTCAAACAAGAAAGCGTCGGCGCGCCAGCAGATTAACATCAAGGGCGTTCGTGACGGCATTTTGCTGCTGCCGAACAATCAATATCGCATCGTGCTTGAAGTTTCTTCGGTCAATTTTGAGCTGAAGAACGACGATGAGCAGGACGCGTTGATTGATACCTACGAAAGTTTTCTCGATTCATTGCCGTGCCCGCTGCAGATTGTGGTACGGATTCGTGAACTCGACATGGACAAGTACCTGAATGATCTGCGCCTCCGGCTTGCCGACGAAAAAGAAGCAGTGTACCAGGCACAAATAGAAAACTACAGCTCATTCGTGCAAAGTCTGGTCGCCGACAATAAGATTCTGTCGCGCCGTTTCTATGCCGTGCTTTCCTTTACCGCGAACGACAATGACTTCGCGGCCGTCAAAGAACAGCTCCTCACCAACGCCGACCTCATAGACAAAGGCTTCGCCCGTCTCGGCATCCAGACCAGGCAGCTTGGCAACCTTGAATTGCTCGATCTCTTCTACAGCTTCTACAACCCGGCACAAGCCAAGCGCCAGCCACTCAGCAGCCAGGTCGCCCAAATCCTCAATAGCTCATACATCCGAAAGGGACAGGCATGATCGAAGTAGTTACCTCAAAAGTTACCGAATGGAAGAAGCGACGCGCCGAGCGTCCGAAAGAAATAGAGTTTACGGTTGGAGAACAAGACCAAGCCGATATTTTGTCCTACGAGGGGTTGGAGGAACAGGCCGATCACTTGGTGATTGACGGCCAGTATATACGAACGCTGTTCATTTCCGGCTATCCGTTTGTGGCAACGTCGGGCTGGCTGGACAGTCTCGTCCACTTCAATCACAACGCCGATATTTCGTATCACGTCCATGAAGTTGACGCACTGCAAGCACTGCCCAAACTCCACCGTAAAATTACGGAGCTAGAATCAACACGGCGAGCCATGATGCGAAAAGGTGCAATCATCGGTTCAGAAATTACCGACCCACTGGAATCAGCCATGGAGCTGCGCGACAAAATTCAGCGCGGCCAAGAAAAGCTGTTCCAAATGTCGATCTATGTATGCCTGCGCACCGAGGCGCTCGACGAGCTCAACAAAACAACCAAGATGCTCGAAAACGCACTGGCTGCCAGACTCTTTAATATCAAAACGGCACGCTATCAGCAGCTAGAGGCGCTGCAATCTATCTTGCCGCGCGGCGAGGACGAACTGAGCCAAAAGCGCAACTTGGATAGTTCGTCGGCGGCGCTGACGTTTCCATTTATGTCGTCCGAACTCGTGCAGGAAAATGGTATCCTTTACGGCGTCAACAAATCCAATAACTCGCTGGTGATTTTGGATCGCTTCAGTCTGCCAAACGCTAATAGTATCACCTTTGCGCAGTCGGGCAGCGGCAAAAGCTACGCCTCGAAGGTTGAGATTCTGCGGCAGCTCATGCAAGGCACAAAGGTCATTGTGATCGACCCTGAGCGCGAGTATCGGCGGCTGGCCGACTCGGTAGACGGCACGTATATCAAGCTGTCTGCCAAATCGAAGGAGAAGATAAACCCCTTCGATTTGATGACGACCAACCATGCTCAGGCCGATTTATCGGAGCACATCCAAGACTTAACGGAAGTCATTTCGCTGATGGCCGAGGGCTTGGACAAAAGCGAAAAGGCTGCAGTTGATAAAGCCATCCTGACAGTTTACAAAGAAGCCGGCAAAGGCATGCCCTTGCTGCGGGATTTCTATGCTGAGCTGCAAAAGCTTGGCCATTTGGGGTTATGCGAGCGGCTCGAAAAGTACCTTACTGGCTCGTTAAAGGACGTTTTCAACCAGCAGACTAATATTCAGCTCGATAACCGGCTCGTGGTTTTCGACATCAAAGACCTACCGGTGAATCTGCGGCAGATCATGATGATGATCGTCGCCAACTTCGTGCAAAATATTGTGAAGAACAAGCCGGAAAAACGCCTGCTTGTCATAGACGAAGGCTGGCTTTTGCTCAAGCATGAAGAAAGTGCCCGGTTTGTTATGGACTTGGTGCGCCGTGCGCGCAAATACTATCTTGGTGTGTCGATTATTTCCCAACAGGCCGATGACTTCTTAAAAAGTGACGAGGGCCGCACCATTGCCTCGCAAAGCAGCCTGCGGTTTTTGATGCATCAGGACACGACTACGATCAAAGGCGTGGCTTCCGAGTTTAATCTGAGCGAATATGAGGAAAGCTTTTTGCTGACCTGCGGCCGTGGCGATGCAATCATCATTGCCGATCAAAACCACGTCGCCGTCACGGTTCGGGCATCCGAAAAAGAGCACCCGCTTATCACCACTAACCCGGCCGAGCTGTATCGCAAATGATGCAGATGCTTCTGCTGTCGAGAATAGCCCGCTCATTCAAAAAAGAGCTGATTAGCATATTGGCTGTGTTTTTCGTAATGCTGACGCTGCCCATGGTTGCCTTCGGTGCGTCAACCAATGTGAAGGCGCTGGTGGGCAGCGACGATGGCGGCAGTAATGACGACGGCAACGTGCAGCTGTATACCGACACGGCACAGGCTGGCGACCTGTACGATTACGGCAACTGCACTTACTGGGCCTCCCTGCGCCGCATCCAGGTCGGCAAGCCAATTCCAAATACATGGGGCAATGCGGCAACGTGGGCAGTCCGGGCTATGCTTGGCGGCTGGGTCGTTGACCATACGCCAACCAAATATTCAATTATGCAGACGCCAAATTCGGCCGGCGGTTTGGGACACGTAGCTTTCGTGGAAAGTGTTGACCCGGATGGCACCTGGCACATTTCCGAAATGAATGTGGTTGGTTTTGACGAGATCGACAAGAAGGCGATGCCAGCTTCGGCTGCCGCGAGATATAGCTTTATTCACGATAAGGAGTGATGATGCACGTAGATCAAACTGTGACCCAAGGGCTGAACGTTTTACAGAGTATCCTGCCTTGGCTGATTGTTCTGCTGGGAAGTGTGACTGCTGCTGGCGTTGTTTCCGTGGTTGTCCTGAATATACTCGACCGTCGGCGGCAGCTTAGAAAAAAGTATGTGCATATCGAGCTGACGCCGCCCGCTCAAACAGACAAGTCACCCGAGGCCAACCAGCGTTTATTTGCAGTGCTGCATGGTTTGGAAGATAGCCGCACGCCGCTAGAGAAATTATTACGCCGCAAAGTTGCACTTTCGTTTGAAGTTGTTTCAACACGCGAGCAAGGCATTCGCTATATCGTGCGTGTTGCCGAAGACGAGGCAGCGATCTTGGAAGAAACTATCAATGCGCATTCGCCGGATGCAAAGCTGCGGCGGGTGGATGACTTTTTGCCGAACACTTTGGACTACCGTCGTGCCCGCATTATCGAGGTCAAGCAAACCGGCCACTTTGCCTACCCGCTGCACACGCAGTTTACGCACCTTGAACATGACCCGATGGCGTATCTTACCGGAGCCATGACCAAGCTCGCGCCGGGGGAACTCATGAGTCTGCAAATCGTACTGTCGCCGGTAAAATCCAGGGCCGCAAGCGCCCTATCCAGACGGCTCATCCACAATGAGGAATTGTTGTATAAACTGGGCAAGCGCCAGATGCCGATCATTGGCATCATATTCAATATCTTCAATAACGTGACCTTCGCGCTGCTCGACGGCATTGGTGAAATGGTGAGCGGCGTACCGAATCATCACAACTCTGCGGAGCAAACACATCACAATCAGGTGGCAGCCAAATTGAAGCCAGCCCGTGTACTCAGCCCACTTGAGCAAAAACTGGCCGAGTCTGTACAGGAGAAGCTTAACCAGCCGCTTTTCCGCGCCAACATCCGGGCGCTCGTATTGGTTGACGGCAAGGAAGATGAAAAGCGCCGGGCCAAGAGCGTGCGCGACTGGCTTACTTCGTTCAATGTGCCGAAGTACCAGGCCTTGAGAGTGCGATTTAGTTTTCCTGCTTCGCTGCGCGGACGCTACCGCCGGTTCACCTTTCAGAACAGGCTACCCGCCATATTCGGGCGCGGCGCCTGCCTGCTGTCCACGGCGGAAGTTGCCGATCTTTATCACTTCCCCAACAACGCAACGACTAAAACCGAGAATATCGTAAAATCGCTGAGCAAAACACTGCCCGCGCCGCTTTCGCTCAAACGGGGCACACCTCTGGACGTTGTACTTGGGCGCAATCACCATCATGGCACGGTAACTGATGTCGGCCTTACGGCAGACGAACGCGAACGGCACATGTTTGTGGTCGGCGGTACGGGCAATGGTAAAACCACCCTGCTCAAATACGCTATCGTGCAGGACATCAAAATTGGCAAGGGAGTCGCCGTCCTCGACCCGCACGGCGACTTGGCGCAAGAGCTTCTTGCACTCATCCCCGAAGAACGTATAAACGACGTTATATACTTCAATCCGGCTGACCTTGCGTACCCCATCGGCATGAACCTGCTGGAAGTACCCGAGGGCTTGACCGGCGACCAGCTGCTCGAAGCCCAGGATTTCATAGCCGAAATGGTCGTGTCCATCATGCGCAAAACCTTCTCGGACGATGGCTCCGGCGGTCACCGTATCGAATACGTGCTGCGTAATGCCGTACTGACCGCGCTAACCGTCAAGGACGCCACCATTTTTACCGTGTATGACCTGCTCACTGACAAAGACTTCCGCAAGCCCATCGTCAAAAAGTTAGAGCAAAAGTGGCTCAGAAATTTTTGGAACCATGAGTTCGGCAAAGCCGGCGATTACCAGCAAGTCAAAATGATGAGCGGCGTGACTTCCAAAATCGGACGTTACCATGCCTCGGTTTCGGCCGAGCGAGCCTTGGAGCAGCCGAAGTCCACTATCAACTTTGGCGAGGTGCTGGACGGCAAAATCCTTATCTGCAACCTGGCCAAAGGTTCTATCGGCGAAGACACTTCAGAAGTGCTTGGCATCTCGGTGCTCGCCCAGCTACAGCTTGCATCTTACCGACGCATCAATCAAAAGCGTGCCCAGCGGCAGCCATTCTACGCCTACGTGGACGAGTTTCAGAACTTCGCCACCGTATCGTTTGTGGAAATGCTATCAGAAGCCCGCAAATACAAACTCTTCCTGATTATGGCCGAGCAAACCACCGCCCAGCAGGATGACGAGAATATGGTAAATACGCTTTTGACCAATGCCGGGACGATTGTGTGCTTCAAATCCAACAGCCTGGCCGACGAAAAGCAAATGCTGCATTTGTTTAACGGCAAGGTTGATCCGGGCGAAATCTCCAATCTGCCAGCCTACAACTTCTATGCCAAGCTCTCCGGCGGCACTGACCCACAAGACCCAGTTTCGGGCATGACCATTGTGCTGGACGAACAAGGCGACGAAGAAATCGCCGAGGCGGTTATTGCTGCGTCACGCAAGAACTACGCTAAAAAATATGTAGCGAAAACAAAGAAGGACACCGAAAAGAAAGCTGCGGAGAGCAGCGAGCCTGTCCCGGAGAATAACGAGGATGATAACTCCGAGCAGCTCCTAAGCGGAAGTGAAGCGTAGGTTATAAGGTATTATGAGATCATGCATATAGACCCCCGCCTCAACGACATCGACGACTGCCTGTACCGCGTCGCCATACGAGTGTTAATTGTCCAGGATGACAAAGTACTGCTCGTCAAAGAGCACGAGCAGTGGTGGGCCTTTCCGGGCGGCGGCGTTGACCATGGCGAAGCCGTTGAGTCATGCTTAACGCGTGAAGTGGAAGAAGAACTGGGTGTACCAGCTGAAGATGTTTCGTCAGATTTTCAGATAGTGCACTACAACGTCGGCAAAGTCGTGAATGGCGTGCCGCGGATGAACTTATTCTTCAAAGCGTCGGTGCCGGCGCTGCTTGGCAGAACAGATCATGTTGCCGAGTGGCAGTGGTTTACGAAGGACGAGTTTCTACAGCTTGATATTCATCCGTCTTACGATAAAGCCGAGCTGGTCGATGTCATTTTTGCTAGCGACGAGGCCAAGTCCGAGGCTTGACGAGAACATTCTATGGCCCGCCGTTACTACCGCAGACGCCGTCGCAAGCAAAATCCAACGACAACTTTTATTGTCATAGTAAGTTTTTTAGGATTGGCGTACTTGGGGAGTCTGCCAGTTGATACCCTGCGTTCCGTCGCACTATTAGTTGGATTGGGCATTGCGGCGCTTTTCGCGGTTGTGGTGCTCGTCAAACTCAAGCTACGCCAGCGCGAGGTTAAGAAACTTCGCGCGCTTGGTCTGGTCGATGCCGATTACATGGACGGCCTGGCCTTTGAGAAGTTCGTGGCTGAGCTTATGAAAGACCAAGGCTTTGCTAAGATTACTCTCACCGAACGCTACGACTACGGCATCGACATCGTTGCCCACAAAGACGGCGTAACCTGGGGTGTCCAGGTGAAGCGCCATAGGAATATGGTCAAAGCCGAAGCCGTGCGGCAAGTGGTGACCGCGCTCAACAAGTACAAATGTCAGCGGGCCATGGTGGTGACGAATAGTACGTTTAGCCGCCCAGCTAAAGTATTGGCCGAGACGAATGACTGTGTGCTTATCGACAAGGACAAGTTGGCGGAGTGGATTGTGAAGTTTCAGGAAGGACGATAACATGGCGAGTAAATTTAATTGCACAATTTATTTCGACGAACATATACATCTCGAAACAGTAGAAGCATTCAAAATGATGGGCTTCAGGTGCGTCGCCATTGCCAGAACAACAAAGTATGCTGGCAGAGAAGAACGAGACTATATAAACGAGATAGCGGCTGAAGGCGCATTATTCCTAACGGCAGATAAGAAATTTGTTGACGATATAGTTGCCCGAGGGACACATGATGTAGGCATTATTCTAGTGCCGACTGGTTGGGAGGATAGCACGCTGAGCTTCGCGGCGGCTGGTTTGGCGGGATGTTTGCGCGGCGCCATAGACAATCAGGGCAAGCGGAGCCTGGGTAACCAAGTTTATTATATCGCTGACGATGGCTATCACCTTATCGAGAAAGGTAAGGATAAGCTGTTCTATTCCGTAGGCAGGCTGGAATTAGATATGGACGAGTGGGGCGATAGATATAAGGGAGTGGCGACGAAGTAGAAAATTTTTAGTACGCAGCGCCGATAGCCAATTGTTACGTCTCAACCACCCTCCCACCAATATCCGCATTGTTGCCCGGCGCTGGCTTGGCCTGAATCACCGAACCTTTGCCATGCTGGATTTCGATGCTTCGATTGAGCTTGCCGGCTAGCACCATGGCGCCCGAGCCATTGCCCTCTGCTTCGGGAATGTCCCAATCAGCAGCAAAGGTACGAGCACGGATTAAGCCTTTGGCTTCATCTATCCAGGCCCAGAGCATGGTGTGGGCTACACTGGCCATGTCTTTGGCGCTTACTTTTTCCACGGCCTCGGCACTTTCTAGCTGTTTGTAGTTCCAGGGCGGCATGGTAGTGAGGCTGGCTCGTACCCAGGTGATGTCACCATCTTGCCAGGCGGTGATTGTCCCAGCGCGGCCCTGCAGTTGCTCGGTTGGCTTACCGCGAAGTTTGCCAAGCAGCCAAGCCGTAGCTAGTACGCCTACACCAGCAAAATCTATCTCGCCTTGCGGGTGCATGACGCTGATATTAGCACTGTCAACGTCATTGATGAAGATCGTTTCGCCAGTAGCGAGTTGGCGAGCCATGGCTTGGCGCTCAATGTCGGCGATGTGGCAGCCCTCATCTACGACGACGCTGGCGGCGTCGCCGAAGTTACCTTTGGAGTTGGTGAAGACGCGGAGGTGGAGGTTTGTCATGTAGTTTTACTCCGTATCTCTACATGCTGGATTTTGCCACCAGCCACGATGACATACTCCAGCCCAGAGCTTTCAATTCTCTCACCGTTCGGCAGTTCACCGATAAAGTCGTAGTCGAACAAAACGATGCCAGGCTTTACTTCTTCCACCGAGTTCACTTTCCAGTGGAGCGATGTAAACTTGCCATGAAAGGCTCGCTGCATGGCAATAATGTCATCGCGACCTAGATAAACGCCAGTGGTTTGTGAACTATAGGTAGTGGTGTCGGTGAAGAGTTTGGCGATTTGGGCAAAATCACTTTTGTTGGAGAGGTCGAAATAGTGTTGGGCGGTTTCTAGGGCTTTGGTCATTCGGATGCTCCTAGCACATTCTGTGGTCTGCCTTTAACCCAAGCTTCCACATTGTCGATCATAATATCGTTGCCCACCTGCATGCTCATTTCCGAGTTATAAGAGATGTGCGGGGTGACAAATACTTTGGGGTGATGCAGCAGTTTTTGGTAGTATGGGTCGTCGGCGTCACCCACCAGAATGCCGCCGCAATCGCTCGCGACGCCGGCAAGTCTGCCATCATCCAAAGCGCTGAGCATGGCGTGTTCGTCGACAATTTCCGACCTCGTGACGGTTACGAAATAGCTGCCTTGCTTCATAGCCTCAAAGAACATTGTATCGAGTAGCTTCTGGGTTGTGGGGTTACTGCTGAGCACATCTACTACGACGTCGGCAGTTTGTACGCTTGCATGCAGGTCATCGCCACGCTTAAAGTAATTCACTTTCATACCAAAGGCTTGAGCCAATTCGCCAACGCGCTTACCAACGTTTCCCTGACCCAAGATGGTCATTGAGCGTCCTGCCAGGCCAGGCGTAATGGGCGGTAAAGCGCCGTTTACGCGATATGTATCAGTACGGTTGAGCGATGCGTCGAACCGCCTCAGCATGAGCAACGTCATAAACATGACCCATTCGGCAACGGCGTGACGGTTGGCTCCGGGTGCGTTGGAGAGCGTGACGTTATTCTTTTTGAGGACGGCCAAATCGACGAAAGCCGCGCTCACAAACGAGAGCGTTACATATACGTCCTTAAGCTGGGGATAGGCATCTTTGAGGCCTGCCGCGCCAGAGCAAATGATATCCGCACCCTCTACCCGCTTGAGATACTCTTCGGCGTCTTTAGGGAGTGAATCATAGTAGGTGACATCGCCCAGGCTACCCAAGCGTTGCCTCTGTGACTGGGAGAAATCTTGGTTGTTGGTGACGACGATTTTAGGCTTGCTCATTGATGGCCTCCAATACTGCCGGTAATTTGCTCATCCCATCAAAATGGCCAGCTCGCTGTACGACCTGCGTTTTAGCACTCAGCATCTCTTGGAAGATCTTTTCCTCAGTGGGCGGCACCCACCCATCGTCATCCGAGAATAATGCCATAAATTGCGGACAGTGGGCTTTCACCGCTTGCCAATCGATGGGCGTTTCTAGCCAAGGCTTGGCAATAACCTGTGAGGCTTCGCTAAGACCCGTCAGGTGTGTCCATGGGGCGACAAACACTGCACCGCCCATATGCGTATCTTCCGGTAATTGCGCAAGCCAGCGCAGAATAGTCTGGCAGCCAATACTATGGCCCACAAGGATGGTTTGCTCGTCTGGATGAGGTATGAGTTTGGCAAGGGTATTCACCCAGGCTTCTATTTCTGGAGTAGCCGGATTGGGCATGGCCGGTATTTGCACCACACCCTTGGCCTCCAAGGTCTCTTTGAGCCAGGGATACCAGCAGCTTTGTGGGTCTTCGTCCCAAGCATGCACAAGGTATACGCGTTTACTCACTACCTTTGATCCTTCACTTCGACTTTATCTCGTTCCCACTTCAACCAGCCATCTACAATCTTAGGCAAATCGCTAGTGCCTAGCAGTGGTTCGCCACGCGACGAGCGCGCCAAGCCTAAGTCCCAGACAATGCTTCGAATATCACCAATAATGCCAAAGGCTGCCACTGCTTTTTCATCAGCCTCGCTAAATGGCCGAACCGAACGATAGCCTTCGAGCCAGGCATTAAAGTAATCATCCGAGATCTTCAGAATGCGATACGGTTCAATCGCACGCCAAGATTCGCCCGAGCTATTGAAATCAAAAACAGTAAGCTCACCACCAGCCATGTGTATGTTGTCAGGCTTCAAGTCCATATGGCAAACACCATAATCAAGTGCGGGATTGTTGAGGATGCTTCGCAGGCGCTCGGCCAGTTCGGTCATTCGTTGCAGCTGCCCACTCTCAATGAGCAATGGACGCATACGCCTTAACTGCTCGTCAATTAAGTAAGCCGCGTCGTATTTTGGATGAGGCAGGGATGACTTGAAAGTATCGGCAGCTTGGTGAATTTGCGCTGCTGCTTTGCCGATTAAAGCGTAAGTGGCGCTCGATTCTTTTGGCTTTTCCCCGGCCGCCCATTCAAATAGCACGCCGATTCGTTCTTCACCGTTTACCACAAAGGTATTTAGATAGCTTGTTTTGCCACGCACAGGGTGCACGACCGGCACATCATGCTTCAAAAGATGAAGAATCAGATCTATTTCCCACTGTATTTCGTCACGTGCGGTAACAGTGTACAGCTTGAGGGCAAAATGAGTATTTCCCGCCATTACCTGCACGACGTCGTTGGTTGGCGTGGCCAGGTCTTTGCATACGGGATTTTTTAGATCGTAGGCATTTAGTAGCTGGGTGGCTATTTGTTTTATATTCAAAGGCATGGATTTATTATTTTTGGCTTAACTTCATATGATATTCTCGTTTCCGCGTGCGTTAAACGCTGCCAAAATCTTTGGCTCGATCAAAGTATCAAGCAGCGAGATATTTTTAAACAAGATGTCCATGCTAGCTTGTTTGCCGGTTTTGCGGACTTCGTGCGCCGCTTCTATCACTGCCTTGTATTCTGGATCATCGACAAGTTTGGCGGACGATTCGTATATCTCATCGTACCCGACAGGAAATGTCTTAAGCTCCAAAATCTCTAGGCAGCGCAATCCAAAAAAGCAGGATTTACTAAACTCCTCCATGCTCGTTTGCATATCCCCGGTGCGATACGACAATATGGCTGCCAACGCCATGCCAATGTCGAACCGGAGGCGTTGAATGAGATCAAGCGTGGTAATAGGTGGTGGCGGAATCTGCTCAATGAGGTGTTCACCTGCAATAGTTTTGCCGCCCATAATAATCTCACGCATGTAGATCGACTTTTGGAATACGTGGCCAAATGTACCGCTAGACAGCTCTCCCCATTTGAAGGGGTAAGCCTTCACTTGTGGATCTGTGATTGCGGCATGTATCTCGCTACGTTGCACATATTTGTCATCGTCAAAGATAACGCCTACTTCATAGTCGCTGTCTGGTTTGGCGTCGCCACGACCACGCGAGCCGTAGAGGAAGACCGATTTGGGATGGAATTTGGCGAGGGCTTGAAGGGCATCGGTGATTAGGGGGTCGTCGATCATCTTAATTATATCCTTTCAAAAGATTAAGCAGGCTCATAAGTTCTCCAAACACCAACCAAACCCATCAAGAAAGTCGTCAGGCCGGTCACGCAGAGCTTGTTCTAGCTCACTGCGCGTAAACCAGGCGACGCGTTCGACTTCTTCCTCTTGTACCACAAAATCCTCGGCCGGCTTGTCGATCTGGAGTGTGTACCACTGGCAAAAGTAGTTGTATTTGCCGCTTACTCGGCGCTTGGGGCCTGGGGTTGGATCGACATTCGTCAGGCCTATTTCTTCTTCGGTTTCTTTGACGATGTTACCGTCGTAAGTTTCGCCTTCGTCTACCGTGCCGGCGACCGCAGGGCCCCATTTGCCGGGGTCATGTGTTTTAGTAAAGGCCCGTTGCGCCAACAATATCTCGCCCCGAGAGTCGGTGACCCAGAGGGCAGCAACCCGGTAGATCTCTTCTTTGGCAAGCGTTTTACGCTGCTTGTAGCCGATGATTTCGTCTTGGTCGTTGACAAGGGTGATGCGTTGGCTGGTCACTGCAATAGCTCCTCTAACAATTTCGGAAACTCGACAGTCTTCATATCGCTCAGACAAAAATGGCCGTAATTATGAAACTCGCGGTAGGTGATGCCTTTTACTTTATCTCGTAGAATCTCTACTGTCTTCTGCACATCATCCATGTCGTTGTCCGAGCCAAAGATAGTGACGCTCTTGGTGTGACTTGCGAGGCTTGGGTCGATATCAAACTCAAAGAAATCCGTCGTATCTCGACGGTCAGGGTCGAGCCACGGCGCAACAAGCACTACCTTTCCCACTCGCACATCTTTGTGCTCGCTGAGCCAACGGACGATAAAGCCTGCGCCGCAGCTATGGCCCACCAAAATAGTGTCGGGCGCAATGTCGTAGCGCTCAAACTCTTTGCGCCATGTTTCATATTCTGGTTTCCAGGAGTTTGGCACTTCTGGAGTTTGGGCGGCAATTTCTTTTATGAGCAGTTGTTTTTGTAACCATGGGAACCAGTGTGCGTTGCTGGCAGATGGATATTTAGAATCGTAGTACTCTTCTTGACCAGGCTTGCCGTGGAGGAGGATGGCGGATTTCATATATGTCTCACCCCAATCTCCGGCACCAGTATCTCATCGTCGCAATCCAGCACAAACTCAATCGCTTTTACCGCCTGTTCAGTCGTAAGCGCATTACCATTAAGCGGCAAGCCTGCTTTGGCAAAAAGCTCAGTCTTGATCGTACCAGGATAGAAGCCAGTTACGCGGACATTGTATTCGGCAGCTTCTTCTTGCAGGGCTTTGGTAAATCCGGTGATAGCCCATTTCGAAGCGTTATAAATAGAACGAGTTGCTTTGGCGGTGATGCCGGCGGTCGAAACAACATTAAGTATGAGCCCCTCTTTTTGTGCTTTCATACGAGCAAGGGCCGCTTTGGCAACATAAATTGTACCAAGGGTGTTGGTGGTGATGACATTCTCGATTGTTTCATTTGGGATATCGATCAGCTCACCATTGACGATAACCCCAGCGTTATTGATGAGCACGTCGATTTTGGGATGTTCTTGGGAGATTTTCTCAAAAGTGCTCTCAACCTGTTTTGCGTCGCGGACATCGCACACGAAGTAGCTACAACCCATGCGCTGAGAAATTTCGCGCATTGCTGCTTCATTGCGTGCCAGGATGATGACTCTGTTCTCTGGTGCTAGCTTTTCGGCGAGGGCTTTGCCGAGGCCGTCGGAGCCGCCGGTGATGATTATGACTCGCTGCATGATTATCCTGCGGTCACCTTTAGTTCCACCTGCACCGTTCGTACTTCGGTATCGCCGATATTCTCTACCGCGTGCGAGCCGGCCGGCGAGGAAGTTACTTGGCCCTCGGCAAGCGTGACTTCTGCCGCGCCGCCATCAACCTTTGTAAAACGAAGTGTCCCGGCAGAAAGTATGTAATTGATATTCTCCGGATGCCAGTGCATATCGGCTTTGTCGCCAGGCTTAACCGTTACTTTTAGAACGCGCATTTTGTCGTTCTCGAAGATAACTTGATGGATGTGTGGAGCAATGGTAACGGCATCGTCGCTGTGATGCAAAAACAGGTTTGAGTCTTTTGGCGTCATCTATTTCTCCTCACTCACTATCTTAACCTGCGTTACCTCCCGGAAGCCCTCGATGCCATTAGTGCGGCTATTGCCCGAAGCTTTATAACCGCCAAAAGGCGTGGTGGTGCTGAAGTACAGCGCATTGTTGTGGGCCACGAGGCCGCTTTGCAGTTGCTTGGCTACGCGGAAGTAGCGGTCTTTGTCCTGCGTAAACACATACGCGCCAAGACCGTAGATGGTATCGTTGGCCAGCCGTATGGCCTCCTCTTCGGTTTTGAACGTTACGACCGGCAGCACCGGGCCAAAGACCTCCTCGCGCCACACGCGCATATCGGGTGTGATGTTGGTAAGCACGGTTGGTTCGTAGTAGGCACCTTGCAGACCAGCTGGCTGTTTGTCGCCAAAAAGTACTTTTGTACCTTTGTCGAGCGCATCCTGTACTTGAGCTTGCAGATCTTCAAGCTGGCGCTTGGCCACAAGCGGGCCAAAGTCAGTGGATTCGTCCAGCGCATCGCCGGTCTTTTTCTTGGCATTAACTTTGGTGAGTGCTTCCAGTACTTCGTTCAGTTTGCTTTCGTGCACCAGTAGGCGCTTGAGTCCGTCGCAAAACTGGCCGGTATTGTCAAAGCGCACGGCATACAGTGTATCAATAATGGCTGGCACATCGGCATCTTCAAAGACAATGCCAGGTGCGGAACCGCCCATTTCGGTCAGGACGCGCGTGGAATTCTTGGCAGCTAGCTCGGTAATGCGCTGACCGGTGCGGGTACTGCCGGTGAAGAGGACGGCATCCACTGGCTGACGCACAAGCATTTCGCCTACGGCACCGTCGCCCAAAATAACATTGAAGACGCCTTCGGGCAGGTCGGACGCGGCAATTAATTTACCAACCAGTTCGGCGAACAAGATCACTTCCTCGGAGGCTTGTACAGAATAGTGTTGCCTGCCAGCAATGCTTGCCCGGCTTGCCACGGAATATTAAGGATCGGGAAGTTCCAAGGCGTGATACATACCACCACACCAAGCGGCTCGCGCGTGAGGTGGTGGCGCTCAGAGTCGTTCTCAAACACCACTTCGGGCGCCAGTGCTTTGTCGGCCATAGCCATCTCCGCTTCGAAATATTCCACCAGCTCTCCAACTTGAGCGCGAGACTGTGTGATGGGTTTGCCCATTTCTTTAGACATAAGCTCGGCTAGCTCATCGCCATGCTGTTTGCAAACTTCTACGAACGAAGCCACCGCCTTATTGCGTTCGTCTTGGGTAAATGCGGCCCAGGCAGGCTGAGCGCTGCGGGCCTTAGCGACAGCATCTTTGACATCCTGTTCGGTCGAGGCCTCGACTTCGCCGATGACTTCATAGTTGTGCGAGGGGTTGGTGGAAGTGAGTTTCATGTTCTTATGATACCTTATCTGGTGAGCTCAAAACCTATTTTCCAAGAGAAAATAGGTTCAACTTCCACTGCCGGGCAGTGAAAGTTACGATATATCTTGCAATGAAGACGTTTCGTCAGGCTCTGCCATATTGCGCCAAGTATCAGCTTTTAATCCCTCGAGGGTCGTGATGTAAAAGCTTAGCTCTGAGTCATCAAGGTTCTCAATAGTTCGGCGCATCTTTTTTAGGAGGCGTTTTTGTAGGGATTCACTGCCACAAACAAGTAAGATTTTCGGAAACGCATACTGGCTTGGCCAATTCTCGTCCTGATCGGCATATTTTATATATCGCATAATCGCTCGGGTAGACCGAAAGAACGGTTCGTTTTGATGGAGTACGTCCAGTAGGTACAATTTGGGTTTATTCTTGCCAAGCTGTATATGTGCATCGGGTAGTTGTTTTGGAAAATACGAAGCTGCGGCCATTTGTGTCTTGGTAAAGAATTGCAGCTCGTCGTTGTACTCTGAGCGCAATAAACCATACACATAAAGAACAGCCAGACAATGCTCCATAAACTGATCGCTGGCAATGCTATCGTTTCGGATATTGCGCAGTACTTTAGGAAGGTATCTTTGTTTCGATATCTTTTTTAACTCAGCAATGCCATCCGGCAACAAATAGTACGATGCGTGCTTACGTAGTAGCCTATACTCAGATTCGTATCTCCTGCCAATATAGCCGAGTTCTAGCATAAGTTTGAGACGTTTGTTGGTTGTGGCTTTGGTGACGTTTAGTGCAGTGCTCAGTTGCTCCGAAGTGGCGAAGCGAAAGCGGTAGAGCAGGTTCAGGATAGCTCGCTGTTTTTGAGTAAGTGTGTAGTGGTTTGGTTGGTGTGTCATTGTTATATGTAAATATATAAAGGAAGTAGGCTCACATTATGAGTCTAACAGATACTGTTTTATCACAAAACTGCGTTTCGGGAGGCGCAGTTTTTCTTTTACTATTTCGAGATTGTCTCGCCAGTCTCAAGTGTCTCGAGGAGACGCCACAGCCAGTTCTCGCCGCCAATTTCAGCAACCAGCTTCGTATTTGCTCGTATCCAATCCTCACGGGTCACAAGTGGCTCACGCTTGCCCTCCAAGCTTCGAGAAACGTTTACCACCACCGTGGGGTTAATAATGTCATGGCCGTCGTATTCCTCGCGTGATTGCGAGAGCACATCAAGCAGTTCCTCTAGCCAAATCTTTACGCTGATATCGTGCATAGTATGGGCGTTGGCTGCAATCCAGTCTTCTTTTGAGCCGAGGTTAGTATGCTCGTTAAAAATATGCGAAGCAAAGGTTACTGTATGAGCTGGGTTGATAAGTGCACCTTTAATATCTGATAGGTTATCGTCGTTCATATATCTAGTATAACTTGTTCGCCTTGTCTCGGATAAAAGTACCTCAACAAAAGCACTAAAACTACTTGATACTATCCTCACGAGGATAGTATAATTATCCCTGTAAGGATAGTTTCTAATCAGCAATTGGAGGGTAAATGCACACAATACAGGCAAATAAAGTAGAAGCATTGCAACGTATCCTAATAAAGGAGCAGCAACGAGAGGTTTCTTATAACGAGGCGCTCGAGATTGGCGAGGCGATGCTAGGGTTTTTTGAACTACTCGCTGCCGACGAGGAAGATGCATAGGCTGAGCTATGGAGCACCAAGCAGATACAGTCATACTCGCTCGCGTCTCTAGTAAGTCACAAGAGGATGAAGGTTATTCGCTCGATTCGCAAATCAAGCTACTGCAGGGCTACTGCGAAAAGCACAATCTCAATGTCGTAAGGATATTTAAGATTGCCGAGACTGCATCAAAGGAACAAAGCCGAAAAGTCTTCCACGAGATGCTCGAATTTATCTCGAAGGCAAAAGTGTACCACCTTGCTGTAGAAAAGACGGATCGTTTTACCCGTAACTTCCGCGATGCCGTGGCAATAGACGACTGGCTTGAGAAAAATGAGAACCGCCGACTTCATGCGGTCAAAGAAAACCTACTCCTCCACAAAAATGCAAAATCGGATGTTAAGTTTATGTGGGGCATTCACGTCACTGTAGCCAAAAAATACAGCGACAACTTGCGCGAAGAAGCTATGAAGGGCTGGGCCGAAAAACTTTCCCAGGGCTGGCTGCCGTCTGTGCCACCGCCCGGCTACATGACCGTTACTCATAACGGCAAACGCATACATATTCCTGACCCTGATACTAAAGATTTAATCCGGCAGATTTTTAAGCTGTATCTCGAGCCCGGACAAACGGTAAAAACGGTCGCCAAAGAAATGCGTTCTATGGGAATAACCACACGCAAGGGCCGTCCTTACTACAAAAGCCGGGTGCATAAGATGCTGCTTAATCCGTTTTATATCGGCATCAATCGTTTTGACGGTCAGGACTATCCAGGTGCTCAGGAACCGATAATCAGTAAGAAGCTTTTTAACGATGTCCAGTACAAACTGCACAAGGGCCGCCCCAGGGTCTATAACAAGCACAATTCGCCGCTAAAAGGTTTAATCTATTGTGACGACTGCGGCTCTGTGGTTACCTGGCAGCGTCAAAAAGACAAATACTACGGTGTCTGCCGGCGGCTTACGGACGCTTGCCGAAAAGGAAAAATGCTCCGGCAGGACTATATCGAGGCGATCATCCAGCAAAAGCTCACTAAGCTCGTTTGTCCGTCTCCCGAAGTAATTGATTGGGTGGTTGAAACAATCAGGAGTCAGTACAAAGAAAGCGTTGAGGCTCGCGAGCAACTTACCGCTTCTATTAAAGTGCAGATCGACCGCATCACGCATATGGACGACGTGCTTTACGAAGACAAGCTTGCAGGTGACATCACGCCAGACAAATACAAAGAAAAGCATGATCGGTTCATGCGCGAGAAAGCCGAGCTCGAAGAGCGCCTTGCTCAAGCTGGCAGCGTGTCAGACAAAAGCCTGGGCCAGCGACTCATCATCCTGGAGTTGTCTCAGAAGGCAGCACAAATCTACGCAGACAAAACGCCAGACCAAAAACGATTGATTATATCTAAGCTGTTTCGCAAATTAACATTAAAGGAGGGTGAGCTACATGTCGAATATACTAACTTTTCTAAGGTGATAGCACAGAAAGTATTGGAAACCGAAAAAATCTTGAAGGAGGCGAAATGAAATTCCAATCAATCAAAAATGACCCTATCAACAGAGGTGATGAAGGTCATTCTGAACTAAAGACTGTAATAATCAAAACATGGCTGGGGGTGAGGGATTCGAACCCCCGAATGCCAGGACCAAAACCTGGTGCCTTACCACTTGGCCAACCCCCAATGTGAGGTGACACGTATAGGTAGCTTGGATTGTACGTGTCTGTATCGCGGAACAGAGTAAATTCTAGCGCAAAATACACTTTTTTTCAACAGAGGACAACATTTCTGGCCGGAGCTATTGTCGCAATCATACTGTGTGACGTACAGTGTTAGGGCAATGCCAAAATCAACACCGAACGCAAAAGACTACATCCAGCCATTAAATATGAACGGCTTGCAGGGTCGCATGCTCCATATACCGGCGCCAAGTGGCCATAATCGTGAGATATTGGTGCTCTATGGTCACCATGCTTTATTGGAGCGCTGGTGGGGTCTCATACAAAATTTTAACACCTACGGTTCTGTGACTATGCCCGACATGCCGGGGTTCGGTGGAATGGATAGTTTTTACAAGCTTGGCCAGAAACCGACCATAGATAATTTTGCCGACTACATCGCCTCTTTTATTAAATTACGCTATAAACGGCGTCGAATAACGATTGTGGGAATTTCGTTTGGCTTTATCGTTGCGACACGCATGCTGCAAAGATATCCTGACTTAGCCAAGAAGGTTGATGTCGTAGTGAGCGCCGCAGGATTTGCGCATCATGATGACTTCAAATTTACGAAACGACGTATGTTCTTGTATCGTATGGCCTGTCGAGTATTTTCGTGGAGCATACCGGCGCTTGTGTGGCGCCGTACTGCCTTAAGCCCATGGGTGCTGCGAAAGGCCTATGCCCGTACGCACAATGCCAAGCATAAATTCGCCGAAGTCGCCGCGTTGCCAGAAAAATTTGAAGCGATGATGAATGTCGAGATTGATCTTTGGCACATGAATGATGTACGTACTCATTTTGCTACGAGCAATGAATTTTTACATCTGGATAACTGCAAACAGCAAGTGCATCTTCCGGTTTGGCATGTGTATACTCGGCATGATCAGTACTTTGATGAGAAAGTCGTAGAACAGCATCTGCGTGTTATTTATGATGAATATGAGGCTGCTATAGCGAATCTCGAGAATCATGTAGTCAGTGTACTGGCGGATAAAAAAGAGACGGCAGCCTTCATTCCGCAGAAACTACGACGATATCTGCTACGGAAGGCTTCCTGAAGAGTACATGTTACAATAGAGCCATATGAAAATCGGTCTCGTTTGTCCGTATAGTATTGCCAAGAATGGTGGTGTACAGGAAATCGTTCGTGCTATGCAGATAGAATTGGCGAGACGTGGCCACGACTGCTATATTATTACTCCTCGTCCACAGGACCACAATGATGAGCCTGAAGATCATATGATTTTCATCGGTGGGGCTACCGATTTTAACTCGCCAACACATACGACCATTCAGGTCTCGGCAAGCGTTCGAGACACCATTGATGAAATGCTTGAGCAGGAGCAGTTCGATATTCTTCATTTTCATGAGCCATGGATCCCTATGCTTAGCTTCCAGATCCTGAGCCGCTCAAAAACGGTAAATGTAGCTACCTTTCACGCCAAGATGCCAGAAGATATTATGAGTCGGACGATGGCGAGAGTCATTACTCCCTATACCAAAGCTTCGCTCAAATATCTACATGGGTTGACGGCTGTTTCTGATGCAGCAGCCGAATTGGTGTGCCGCCTGACTGATGAGCCAGTGGCTATTGTACCCAATGGTGTCGCATCACGATTTGTGCCGCCGAAGAGGACGATTGATAATCGTGCCAAAAAGACCATCTTATTTGTCGGTCGATTGGATTCGCGAAAAGGAGTTAAGTTTCTGCTGCATGCCTTCAAACTATTGTCTCAGAAAGATCCTCACATATCGCTGCGTATAGCTGGTGATGGTGCGGAGCGTGAGAGATTAGAGGCTCTTGTTGCTGACTTGGATCTGGACAGGGTTGAATTTCTAGGTTTTGTTTCTGATGCTGAGAAGATTAGGCTCTTGCAAACTAGCGACTTATTCTGTGCGCCATCACCATATGGCGAGAGTTTTGGACTTGTTATTTTGGAGGCTATGGCTACTGGTCTTGTGACTGTAGCCGGTGATAATCCCGGCTATAGCTCGGTCCTGACTGGTCTTGGCGCTCTGTCGCTCATCCAACCAAAGCATACCGCAGAATTTGCTCGACGCTTGCAGCTTATGTTGCACGAACCCGATTTGCGTAAGTTATGGCGTACATGGGCTGCGCATGAGATGCCCAAGTACAGCTATAAACGTATAGTTGACCAGTATTTAGAAGTATATGAAGCGGCGATGGCCAAGCACGGGCGGTAAATGCGTAGGCTCAAGATTGGCTTTGTATTTGATGATTCGCTAGATAAGCCTGATGGCGTACAACAATATGTTCTGACTTTAGGCAGTTGGTTAACGGCACAAGGCCATGAAGTACATTACTTGGTTGGTGAAACTAAACGCACGGATTTGAAGAAGCTGCATTCGTTGAGCCGCAACGTGAAGGTACGGTTTAACCAAAACCGTATGTCGCTTCCTTTGCCTGTTCGAATGGGCGCCATTCGTAGAATACTAGCGCATGAGCGGTTTGATATATTGCATGTCCAGGTGCCATATAGTCCGGCGCTGGCTGGTCGCGTTATTAAAGCGGCTGATGACCGCACAGCAGTGGTCGGTACGCTTCATGTGGCGCCGTATTCTAAACTGGTGAGTATGGCTAACTGGGCTCTTGGAGTCTGGGTGCGTAGTACGCTCAAACGCTTTGATGCTATGCTGGCTACGTCGCAGGCATCAAGACAGTTCACTTTAAAGACGTTTCACATAGATAGCGAGATTGCCGGTCTGCCGGTTAAACTTGATGCCTTTCATGGCGCAAAGCCCTTCAAGCGCTATATGCAAACCAAAAATGTCGTTTTCTTGGGACGGCTTGTAGAGCGTAAGGGCTGTCAGTATTTACTTCAGGCAGTGGCTCATGCCGTCGAGCACGGTACATGGCCAAAAGACGGTCATGTGATTGTGTGTGGCGGTGGTCACTTGGAGACTCAGCTGCGCGCCTACGTTACCCATCATCAACTTGACGATATCGTGGAGTTCACTGGATATATTTCCGAAGAAGATAAACCACGCTATTTGGCTTCTGCACAGGTTGTTGTATATCCAAGTACCGGTGGTGAGAGTTTCGGCATCGTTTTACTCGAAGCAATGGCTGCTTCACATGGTATGGTGCTAGCCGGCAACAATGCGGGCTATGCCAGCGTTATGGGTTCACATCCAGATAGTTTATTTGAGCCTACCGATACTGCGAATTTGGCGAAGAAGCTTGTCAGCGCGCTATCCAGCAAGGAGAAACGCGAAGCAGCATATGCTTGGCAGCATCTGTATGTCCGCCAATTTGATGTCAGTATTGTAGGTAAACGTACCGTAGCGGTATATGATGAGGCGTTGCATAAGCGCACGCAGTAAGCCATAATTGAGCTAAGATGTTCTCCGCACGATCTAAACATACTGAGACGACTTTCACTATTAGCAACAAGACGGTTATTCGAGTATTGTCGTTAGTCCTTGTGTCGATTATAGCTTTAGCGGCCTTACGTCAGGCCCGGCATGCGCTCATCCTTATATTTACTAGTCTCTTTCTGTCGCTGGCCTTAAATGCTCCGGTACACTGGATTGCCGCACGTTTGCCCGGCAAGCGTAAAGGTAGCCGTGCAGCGGCTACAGGAATCTCCTTTCTTATAGTCGTACTTATTCTATTTGCCTTTCTTGCCAGTATAGTGCCACCACTTGTGCGTCAAACCACCAGTTTTATCAGCGCAGCGCCAAATCTAGTGCAGCAGCTTGAAGACCAGAATAGTCCGACAGGTCGGCTGGTTCAGAAATATCATCTGCAGGGTGAAGTCGATAAGCTTTCGCGACAGCTTTCTGGGAGACTTGATAGCCTTAGTGGCAAAGCGGTGACCGGTGTGGTGAAAGTAGGAAGTAGTGTGTTCGCAGTACTGACTATTTTGGTCCTGACCTTCATGATGCTTATTGAGGGTCCGCGGTGGATACACTTTTTCCGTGATCTGGTTCCTGACGAGCACCAACGCCGAATCGATCGCTTGAGTCAAGATATGTATGCTGTAGTTAAGGGATACGTAAACGGTCAGGTAGTGCTCGCTTTGATTGCATCGACCATGCTATTGCCTGCATTGCTTATTCTCCATATCAGCTATCCAGCGGCATTGATCGTTGTTGTATTTGTTTGCGGGCTTATCCCACTCATTGGGCATACTATTGGTGCAGTAATTATTACTTCCGTTGCGTTGTTCCATTCGCCGGTTAGTGCAATCATTGTGTTGGCCTACTATATTCTGTATCAGCAGATAGAGACGTATATTATTCAGCCTCGCATTCAAGCAAACTCGACGAATATGTCGCCACTGCTAGTATTTATGGCAGTCATCATTGGCATCAATTTTGGCGGTCTTTTTGGCGGTCTTGTGGCCATACCCCTCATGGGGTGTATGCGCATTGCCCTATTGGACTATCTGCGGACCAGGCACTACATTGAAGAGTCAACCTACGAAGAAATCGCTACTAATAAAAAAGCAAGCGCTGCTATTGATTAGTGACTGACTACTAGGTTGTGCTCTCTGTGGGCGGAATTACTAGTAGTTGATGTGGTCGCCAAACGAACCTGCCATCGTACAAGCGAGGCACGACAAGCTGTCCACAGCAATGACGGCTCCATATATGTTATTTGTCAAAAGTAATGATCCTAGACCAAATAGGACCTTTGTCGGTATCGCGTATGATGATACCCTGTCCTTTTAGCCGTTCTCTAAGTATGTCAGATTGAGTCCAGTCTTTTCGCTCACGAGCCTGCTCACGGCTTGCAATGAGGTCGTTTTGTGTACGCGAGATATCTGGGCGATCACTGAGCTGCAAGCCAAGTAAACGGTCAATAATATTTAGCAGCGGCTGTATTTTTTCTTCATCAATACCATCATGATCGGCTTGATTGATCAGCTCGGATAGAACGCTCAGTGCCTTTGGTGTATTAAGGTCGTCCTGAGAGGCTGCAAGCAGCCGTTTTAGCGCACCGGCATAAGGTATGCTGGCGGCTGCTCCACGCCACGCCACCTTTTGGTGCTTCTGATCAGCCCAAGCACGCAGCGTTTCGAGCAGGCTTTCGGCGGCGTCAAGGCTCCCCCAGGTAAAATTTATCTGACTACGATAATGTGATTGCAGTATTTTTAGGCGAAATGCGAGTGGATCGTAACCCCTTTTAATGAGGTCAGCAAGTGTGTAGAAATTTTTGGATGATTTGGCCATTTTTTTGCCATCGACGAGGATATGATCATTGTGAGCAAAGATGCGTGCCATAACTGGATCGCTTTCAAGCGCAGTGCTTTGGGCAATCTCATTCTCGTGGTGAGGAAAAATGAGGTCGACACCACCTGTATGGATATCGAAAGGCTGGCCAAGGCTTTGCCGGCTCATAACCGAGCATTCGATATGCCAGCCAGGTCGACCGGTGAGGTCGACACCGTCAAGCGCAAACTCCCATGTCGGTTCCCCTGGCTTTTGTTTTTTCCAGAGGGCGAAGTCATGTATAGATTCTTTGTCATACTCATCGTTTTGTATACGAGCTTCGCTAGTATTTTGGGCGTTAATTGTCAGCAGCTGTCCATAGGTTTTCCCTGCACCGCGGTACGCTTCAATGGAAAAGTACACGCCGTCGTCAGCAATGTACGCGAATCCCTTTTTATGCAAGCGCATAATAAGCTCTTTCATACCTTTGATGACCTTGGGATCAGTCGCTCGTATGAAGGTTAGATTCTGGATGTCGTTGCCGATAGACAACATGTCTTGGTCGAATAATCGGATGTATTCATCGGTCAGTTTTTTAAGTGCTAGGCGTGGATTATCGTCAGGGTAGCGCTCATTGCTACGACGAATTGTCTTATCGTCGATATCGGTATAGTTCATGACATGCTTTACATTAAATCCTGCTAGATCAATGGCACGGTGTAGGGTATCAGCAAATACATAGGCACTTAGGTTGCCGATGTGTGCATGATCATATACGGTTGGCCCACAAGAATAGATGCGGACCGTCTTGCCATCTAAGGGTGCGATGGCTTCGAGCTTACGAGAATTGAGTAGGGTATTGTAAATCTTCATAATATTATCTGTTTAACTTAGTATCTAGTATAGCGTACCTGACGGATCGTCAGACAAATTCTGCCATGCGAGGCAACGCTAAGTTACCAAAGGTGTATAGCCTGTAGGTGGCATCTCGATCTAATGGATATTGTTGTAGCTCAGCAAGGTCTTTATGGTGCATTGCTTGACTATTTGCGACCATGGGCCATTCGTCGTCTTGCTGTTCGCCCGGTTGTTGATAGCGGAACTGACTAGGATTTGCTGCGGCGCCCTCATGCGCAAGGATAGTCGCCTGCGTCGACGTGTGTGCTACCCACTCACCTTCCATACCGGGCTGTACAACCAACACGCCAATGCCTCGTTCAGTTTTTTCATGGACCTGTCGCGCGGCTTCGAGGGCGATATGGCCAGCTACAGTATGATCTGGGCTATCATCGGGGCTGAACTGCGTCAGCCCGATGATCAAGTCGACCTCATCAGCAACAAGAAGTTTAGCAACGGCGGTCACTAGGCGGGTATGATCGGCTGTTAGATTGCCATCGGTCCCATCAAGTTGTGTGTACGTCTCAAATCCGACACGCCGTGCCCCAAGCTTTCCTTCTTGTTTGCGGTGACCCTGCTTTGGATCAAAGCTCGAATCTGGGTGGTGGTTCTTGGTCGTTGCTTCACCGTGCGTCAAAGTGTAGTTAAGCATTCTTATGCCTAGCTCGCCCATTATTGTAATGAGGTTGATTTGGGTGATGAAGTCGTCGGGATGCGCATCTATTTCCGCGACAACCAGCTCCTCAAGGAGTAATTCGCTAATAGCTCTCATAGTTCCCTTTTGCATTAAAAAACGAGTCGGTGAGACTCGTTTCATCTGCAACTTAGAAAACCAGCCTCACCTATATACGGGGAGTGCAGCAACAAATTCGAGAGCTAAAAACAATCATGCATGCGAGTATAAGTGGTTTGCTATTGCTTTGCAACCTTATCAAGCAACTCAGTAGCTTTTTGGATGCACGCAGACTTGAGTTCAGTGAACGAATTATTTTTAGCAGCTTTGAAACCACTGGCATAGGCATGCCCTCCACCACCAAAAGCAGCAGCTAACTCACCCGCAATCGGCGTGCCAAGATTAGAGCGAATTTTGGCAGTAACGTGACCGTCGCTATAGAGCTTAAAAGCAATTGCAATCTCGGTGCCGATCGCACCGCGCATTTCGTCAAGTACCAGCATAGATGGATTGTACTGCGGACTGTAGCGTTGAATTTCTTCCCAAGGAATAGTAATAGCGGCGATACGATTGTCTGCAAAGTATTCAATTCGTTGCAGAAGTTTGCCTTTGTATACGATGAGCTCAGGGCTTTTACGCATTAACTCGCGGCGTGCTTGTTCCAGGGCAGCGATGCTAACACCACCGTCAACCAATTCTCCAATAATATGAATGCTGCGCCCGGAAGTGCCTTCTGTAGTCAATCCTAATGAATCGGACATGATGGCACTCGCTAACATTCTCTTAGCAGTTAGATTGAGCGGCCAGTCTAGCTGTTCCGCAAGCTCATAGATTACTTCGGCTGTCGCAACCGCTTTTTGGTTGCAGACTACATTCGCAAACGTAATGGAATTCTCCACCGGATGGTGATCTATAAGTATGGTCGGCTTAGCTGCTACCCAGCCTTTTTGTCCTGTTTTCTCAAGCTGTTCAAAGAGACTGTTAGCGCTCGTATCGACGATAATGGCTGCATCGAATTGTGGCGGCAGCTCTTTAGTAACACGATCCCAGCCTTGCATATAACTTAGATAGCCGGGTATATCCACCCCGCAATATAGAATTGGCTCTTTACCGAGCTCATGTAAAATCTGCTCGAGCGCCAGTGCACTTCCAAGGCTGTCACCGTCTGGATTATCGGCTTGTAAAACCACGACACGCTCAGTAGATGCAAGCAGTTCGCGAATTTGTTGGGCCTCAGGATAGGTTGTCATCGTTATAGTATACAGTATAGAGTTCCCCTAACAGACTACAGTGCTTTTATAAACGCATAAAGCTATGTGTCATTTCTCCGACTTCATCGCGATCGAATGCTATGCTCGTTGATCGTGGGTATAGGCTCGGCCTTTTGCTATGAAGCTTGTGCAATGAGCCGCATACAGGCTTGGCTGCAGGCCGTTTTCTGTGAGCAGGTATCGCAGACAAGCATTAGTTTGTTACAGTTGTTATTGACGCAATTTTTGTAGGTGCTGGTTTTGTTGTCGCAGTGCATGCAACTGCCAATATCCGTAGCCTTATCCGTGAACTTCATGGTTGTGCGGCCATCAAATACATAGAGCGAGCCTTCCCATAGCCCTTCATCACCATATTTTTCGCCGTATTTTACAATGCCACCATCCAGCTGATACACATCCTTAAAACCGCGATTCTTCATCAGCATACTCAGGACCTCACAGCGAATACCACCAGTACAATAGGTCACCACGGGTTTGTCCTTTAGGGCCTGGTAGTCTGGCTTCTCGAATTCTTTTATAAAATCTTTTGCCGTGCGAACATCTGGTATAATACTGTTCTTGAATTTGCCAACAGCCGCTTCGTATGCGCTTCTGCCGTCAAAAAAGACTACATCATCGCGCTGTTCAACTAGTTTATGAAGCTGCTCGGGCTTTAGATGCTTGCCTCCTCCGACAACTCCATTTTGGTCAACCATTAGCTCGTCTACCGCGCCAAAGGTGACGAGCTCGTCCCTAACCTTTACGGATAGTTTTGGGAAATTTGTAGGTCCACCAGGTGCCCATTTGAATTCAATGCCCTTAAATGGCGGATATGCTTTGGTTTCTTTGACGTATGCTTTTAGGCTTTCGACATCTCCATCGAGCGTTCCATTGACTCCATGGGTCGAAATAATGATCCTTCCCCGCAGGTTATATTTTTCAGCAAGTGTTTTTTGCCAGAGTCTTATTGCCTCAGGGTCAGCCAACAGCGTAAATTTGTAGTAGAGAATTATCTTTTTCACGATTGTTATATTTTAACAGCTATACATGGTCACCAGAAATTTTTTTGTAAATGATAGCGTCCGTATAAACCTCACGACCTTGCAACATCTCCTGCGATCTTCTGCACCGATTGCACCGATGCCGCTCTTACGGGCGGCTACACTCACGGGTAGTTTCTGCTCTCGCTTTTGATAGCAACGGATCGCTAGAATACCTCACACCGACTGTTCCTCTGTTTGGATGTAGTAGTCCTTACAGTGTAGAGCGGCCGGCTTTTATGTGCTGCAGAGGCACTGAATCGTTACGAGTGCCTTGTAATTATACTATCTTAGTTATATAATATATAAATTATTATGTCTTATGGTTCTCCGTCTGATGGCATCAGACCATTCCAAGCGTTACCGGAATACGGGCTAGAACTTGCTGTGCTAGATGGTAGCTTGGCCGAAATACGCGCCGCCTTGCAGCCCGTTTACGAAGAGCTTGAAGCGCGCTGTCTTGGTCATTCAGCACTGGCGGGAGTTGAGGCAAAAGAAGTTCGATTTACTCAAGCCGAGGCGGATATTGCTATGATGACCAGCTTTGGGCGCTTCCTGCCACAGCAGACACAGATGGGTAAATATTACGGAACAGAGGGTAGCTACGTTTCAAAGGACGCAGCCGTATTCTCGCCGAGCCTTACGGCTGCGAAATTAGTACAATCATTTGGTGTAAAGCTTGATAGTGGCAGTTATTCTGAGGAATCGTCGACATATGCCTATGTTGTTGGCCGTCGAGATAGTAGTAAAAAGCGAAGCGAACTTTTACTCGTAACTCCTACATCGCATGGGCAATACGAAGATCGCGAGAGTGGCGAATTAGGGGTAATTGAGCTCCCCCCTAGGATCTTGTCGGTTGTCATTCACTCTAGGTCGGCGGATGCTATGCAAGAATTTGCAGATACACAACCTGGGGTTGATTTTACGGACGTGCAGGTTGATGCCATGCGAGTATACGGTAAAGGGGTCTATCGGTTGCCGACCATAGGCGTCCCAGGCCTACGCATCAAGGATGGAATGTATCTCACCGGGTCACTCAGATCTGGTAAGTTGCCACAAATTGAACGAAATGGCATAAGATGTAAAAATGATCAAAAGCCCGTAGAGCCTATGGATCTTGTTGAGCACGGCATCGGTGAATATGGCGTCCTAAGTCGTATGGCAAACTTGGCCGTAGCGTTTGGCTTCACCCCCGAACTCAAATCTCTTTTACAACAACGCAAGGTGAGTCTAGAAGCCGCTGCTGGCTCAGCTACTGAAACATGAAGCGTTCATAGTTCATTATATTAATCGCATAGCCCTTAATATAATACTTCACCAGCCAGGGAATTATCTTAAGGCAACACCATAATAGGTGCTATTCGGATTACTGAAATAGCTGCCACCCCTTTATCCGTTCGGGCTTGGGTATGGGCACAACCGTTTGCCGCTCGCTCACCGCTATATAGTGGTTGCTCTGTTTGTCGGCTTTACTGAGTGGATGTTTTTTGCTTCGTTCCTTGGAGCCTCACTCATGGCATGAATTTTTGTAATACCATGGTAGCTCGCATCAACGGGATTTTGGCGCTAGCCAAAGTTTTTAGCTTTGAATTCTGAACAATCTGAAACCATGACACTTTGCCATTAGTGAAAGTCGTATGGATGACCCGAAGACTCTGCCTGTCAACAACAAGTTGAGTTTTTAGTGTATGACGCTTTTTTTGCCGGAGTGGTATCGGCTTTGTCTTTTTTGGACGCTTACCGGAGACTCGAAGGCATCCATTAGGATAGTCTCGCATCCCACCCATATCACCTTTGATCAATGTTTTGCAGCCAGGCAGAACGAACAGAGTGGACACTATATTATCTACAACTCTGCCTGCGCTCAACTTAATTGTACGAACTTGTCGTATCTAGCTGCTAAACAGAGACTCTAGGAACGCCCTATGCAGACGTCGGTACAAAGACTTCAATGGCTTTTAATGCAATTTCGAGCTCGGCATTATGGATGGCCAAGTTCTCTTTCGGGTCGTCGATGCCCCCGTTGGCATTCAGTTTGTCGCCAATCATAATGGCAATGTTAGGCTCAATTTGGGGAGCTCCAATTCGCGTGAAGACTTCACTGAGCTGGTGAGCGGCCGAAGCCCCACCGCCAAAACCGTAAGACACAATAAAAATGGGGCGATTTAGCCACTCCGACTTTAAATAGTCAATAGCATTTTTGAGTGGCGCCGGGTAACCGGCATTGTACTCGGCACATACGATGATAAATGCGTCCAGGCTAGCAATCTTGCGCGCCCATGAGGTGGCAGCCTTTGAAGTACCAGGAGCGACTGAAGGAATAGTTGGCTCGTTGAAGAACGGCAAATTAATTTTCTCCAGGTCCAATATCTCAGCAGAAAGTTCGGAATGCTTTGCAACACTCGCAACGACCCATGCTGCGATAGCCGGTGAAATACGACCCTGTCGTGTTGAACCTAATATAATCCCAATTTTTTTAGTCATTGATCCAGCCGCCTATTTAACTCTATACTATACATTGTATAGTATTTAGCCAATATGGCAATGCGTCTTGCTTTCAGGGATATGTACATTAGGACACCCAGCACTGGTTCGAGTCCATTCCTTTAAGGAAGATGGCCCCCTAGGGCGCTAGTCACTGTCGAGGGTATAATGTACTCTACAAGTAGATAAAACACCAATAGGAGATAGTTATGGGCAAGATGAATCCGGTAGTGCATTTTGAGATGGGGTATAAAGAACGAGAACGTATGGTTAAATTTTACGAAACCGTTTTTGGCTGGAAAACACTTTCGATGGGGCCTGACATGGGCAACTATGTAGTCGCCCAGACTACTGAAACCGACGAAAATCGTATGGTTCAAACAAAGGGAGCAATTAACGGCGGATTCTATCAAAAAACTGATGATCCTCTCAGTCAAGCTCCATCAGTAGTCGTGTCAGTTGAGGATATCCAGGATGCGATGAAGGCCGTAGTAGAGGCCGGTGGTAAGATCCTCGGTGGCATGGATCAAACCGGCAAACACACTTTTGAGCCACAGATGATATCCGGTGTTGGCCTGTGGATTTCAGCCGAGGACACGGAGGGTAATCATTTTTCCATACTGCAACCATAACAAAAGCAAGCCAGCTTTACTGCGGCAATATTAACTTTAGAATTTGATATTAGCCATAGATATTTAGTTGATGGTAAGCTGAAGCTCAGCGCGGGGAGCGACACGAATGTGCTTGAAAAGCCGAACTTGCTTATTGATATTTTTTGGTCCGTCATAGTCGGTTCTCTGGTAATGTCACCATGGCGGCCATGGTCGAGGCTGTCCTACTTATAGTCAAGCTTCCCGGACCAAAACTATATTATTGGTTGCGACCAGGAAAGATATTGCCAGGTTCAGCGAATGAGCGCGTTTGCCATGAACCGTTTCCGGCATGTATACGATCGGATTTTTAGTGTTACGAAAATGGCAGATATGTTAGCTCTGGCGAAGTACTCTCAAGAATAGGACATTCTTTATACTTTCTGGCATTATCAAAACGACAAGCCGCTAGTAAAAAAAATTGTTTCCTCAAACTTTTATACTGTTTGTCGGCCTTCAAGGGCTCGCGTGAGGGTGATCTGGTCGGCATACTCCAGGTCAACGCCGACAGGTAGGCCACGTGCCAGTCGTGTTACTCGTACGTTGCGGTCGCCGATTTGCTTTTGAATGAATAATGCAGTGGACTCACCTTCCACACTGGCATTGGTAGCAAGAATAATTTCTTCCACATTGTCTTCATCAATACGTTGAATCAGTTCGGCTATACGCAGGTTATCAGGGTCAATACCATCAATCGGAGACACTAGACCACCAAGTACATGGTAGGTTCCCTTGTAGCTGCCTATTTTTTCTAGCGCAACAATATCGAATGGTTCAGCCACTACTGCGACGATGGACTTATCGCGCCTTGGATCGGTATATAAGTCAGAGAGCTCTTGGCCAGCTGGTATAAGCGCATACGTTCGTTTGCAGTAAGTAATCCCATCATGTAGGTTCCTCAATGTGGCAGCTAATGCCTGGGATTTGTCCGTGTCTGAACGCGCTAAATAGTATGCATAGCGTTCAGCCGTGCGTGGTCCGACGCCAGGTAGCTTACCGAGCGCTTCAATAACATCAGTTAAAGCTGGTGGTAGTATTGGCATATACGGTTTCTTTTACATGCCGAGATCGCCGAGCATGCCCATCATTGGCTGCATTTTCTCGGCGGCAAGTTTTTGGCTGGTGGCAATTGCCTCTTTTACAGCGTCTTCTATCCAACGTTCTAATTGACCAATGTCTTCAAGATCAACATACTCCGGATCAATATGGATTTTCTTAATCTTCTGTTCGCCAGTGATTTCCACCTTAACCGCACCATCACCCTTTTCAACAGTGATAATCTCTTTCTGCAGCTCTTTCTGCAGTTTTTTCACCTTCAATAGCATCTTAGCCTGGTCAAGACGACTCATAGCAAAACTCCTTTTACTTCTTTATTGTAGCAGATGATGGGGGTTGCTGGATGGTGAATAGCGGTTTGGTTTCAGGAGCCGCCGGCCAGGCTATGAAATACTGTCGATAGCCGTACCAGCATGAGGCAAACATTGTTACGCTAACCAATATCATAGCAACTGATTGTGCAATAGGATTACGGGGGAATACGGCATACCAACGATCGAGAAGAAGTCCGATGCCTGCCGCTATTAGCACATAGATGAATGGTATGATAATGCTGAGACTTACCGACCCACCTAGACAGATAAGGGCGAGACCTATGAGTAAGATAACGGTCAGAAGCTGAGTGCGTATGAGATTACCGTGTTTAATATATACGTATACTCCTAAAAAGAGCATGGCAAGACAAAAGACATCAAGAACGGCAATATGGCCCAGCCAGTGTTCCGGGTCTTGTGGCCCATGGAAGATTAGCTGTAGTGGTATTTCAGCGATATGATGCATGGTAGTGAATGGGTGCGGCCAACCCTCCCAGGGAAGCCCAGCGAACGCTTTGGCCGCTAATGGTGTGTGGTATATGCTTAAAGCCAACGGCGCAACGATAGCGAGCAAAAGAGTACCCCCAAGCGTTACCACCCATAAGTGTTTTTTGAAGATACGGTCGATTGTTTTCCACTGCCACACCATACCAGCTATGATGAACCACACCATTCCGGGCACGTAGAGAAGGACAGCAGCCAGGGCCAGGCATAACACTATAGCAAATGATCGTCCGCTGTGTTTAAGCCATACACTGCATGCAGTAAGGCTCAGCAAACCAAAAAGCAAGACATCTGGCTCTCCTAGGCGTACTGTGTGTAGGAACCAAGCCGACGCCCCAAAAAGGATGGTTCCGAGAATAGCGGCGCGCTGTCCGTGCCAGTAGCGTACTAACCAATAGAATGAAGTCAGCGTAATTAGGCCGAAGATGGTTGACGCAATACGTAGCACGGAAAGACTATGAGCTTTAAAGTGAAGTAGAAGATGCGCAAGTAGTGTGAACGGAGCATTTAGTGGGTGGCTGAAAATAATGTGCAAGTTGGTACTTGCTTGGTAGGAGGCCAGCTCCCCGTTGCTATAGCCATGAGTGAGCATACCAAGATGCCACCAAAGCAGCCAGCCAAATAGCAGTACTGAACTACCATAAAGCAGATATGGTAGCCAATACTTGGCCTTCACTGCCCCCAATTTCACCTTCGGCATGCGCATCTTAGTTGCTATTATACTGCATCTGATTATTGGGCAAACGGGTCTTTGTGTTTTGTGTCAAGGCTACGGAAACGTTGTTTATCGATCTCAAAGTAGAGGTCTACATTGCCTACCGGACCATTACGGTGTTTTTTGATGAGGATGGTTGTGATGTTCTTGTTTTCTGTGTCGGGATTATAGTACTCTTCTCGGTAAATAAAGGCTACTACATCGGCGTCTTGCTCAATGCTGCCACTTTCACGTAAGTCTGCAAGCTGAGGAATTTGCGGACTGCGACTCTCTACAGAGCGACTCAATTGACTTAATGCAATAACAGGCACGTTCAGCTCACGAGCTACACCTTTCAAACCGCGTGAAATTTCGGAGATTTCTTGTACGCGGTTATCACTGCCTCCAAACTTACTGCCCCCACTCATAAGCTGCAAGTAGTCTACAATAATCAGGCCCAAGCCATGCTGATGTGCTTCGCGTCGAGCTTTGGTGCGAAGATCGCTCACCGTAATACCCGGAGTGTCGTCAATGTAGATTTTTGCTTCTGACAAGGTGCCCATGGCTTGCCCAATTTTTTCGAAGTCTTGGTCTGTTAAGTTGCCAGTACGCAATGCCCACGCATCGACACCAGACTCCATGCTTAAGAGGCGATCGACTAATTGCTCTTTGCTCATTTCGAGACTAAAGAACAGAACAGGTTCTTTGGCTTGGACGGCAACATTATGTGCGAGGTTAAGCACGAGTGCGGTCTTACCCATGGCTGGCCGAGCGGCCAAGATAAATAGATCGCTACGCTGTAGTCCAGCTAACACATTATCCAGATCTTTAAAGCCGGTCGGTACACCACGGATTTTGCCCTTATCTTTATGCAGCTCATCCAAGCGATCAAAACTATCTTCGAGGATTTTTTCTAGTGATACGATGCTTTGTTTGACGTGCTGCTGGCTTACTTGGAAGAGTGTGCTTTCAGCTTCTTCGATTAGCTCGCGCAGTTGTTTGGACTCATCATAACCGAGTGCTGTCATTTCCTGACTGGCCTTGATGAGACGTCGTCGTAATGCTTTTTGGGCAACAATTTCAGCATACTGTTCAACATGTGCCGCGGTCGGAACGAAATTGGTAAGTTCAGTTAGATAGGATGGGCCGCCGACCATATCGAGAAACCCAGTGCCTTTTAATTGATCGGCGAGCGTCAGCACGTCAATAACGCTTCGACGTTCATAGAGCGCTAAGATTGCTTCATAAATACGGGCATGGCGTGGGTCGAAGTAGTCATCAACACTGACGGCGTCAGCAATTTTTACGAGAGCATCGGCATCAATGAGGACGGCACCTAGTAAACTAGCCTCGGCTTCGAGGTTTTGTGGCGCTTGTTGTTTGTCTTGTGTTGGCCCCATTCTTATGCTCCTCTAGAGGCTTATACCTTATCACCATCGGTCGCCTTAACTGTTCTATGATTCTAACAGTTCAGCACCGCCAAAGATATTACTTATGGCTTCCACGGTTTTATTTTGTACGGTTGGGGTTGAAACTGGCTCTGCTTGTACGGTATGAATTTTTTCGCCGGCTGGTGGAAGTGTCGGTGGTCCAGCGGACTCTGACGTATTTGGTTCACCCATTATGCAGATGATCTGAACATCTTGACCGGTAAGGGTTTTGATAACTTCGGCAAGGACTGTTTTGTTACGCTGCTCATTAAGTCGTTTTTGATGAAAGGTGAAGCCACTGATAAGAGTAATAACTCCTGGCTGGTCAAACTGTGGCTCCGCGGTTCGAATAATGCTGAAGAAGGTATTATGTTTTGCCTTGATGGCCGCCAGTACTGATGGCCAGACTGTCTTATCTAGGGTTACGGTCGAAGCCTTTGCTGGTTTTTCTTCTTCGGCGTGAGTTGTCTGCATTTGTTTCGATGTGAGCTTAGGAGTATTCGAGGTAGTAGCTTCCTGCACAGTAGCTCGGCGTAAGCTACTCGGATGCGGCTCGGTGAGCATTGGTGGCTTACTCTGTATTGCTTCCTGCATTATTTTTGGTGATGAGGCTGGTTGCCCTGCAAGAGCCGTATCAAGTAAGGCTATTTCTAGATAACTTTTCGGGTCAGCCGAGGAAGGCACTTCAATAAGTTTTGCGAGCAGTGCGAGGCTTGCATCACTAGGCAATGCTGGCTTCACTGAAAGCAATTGGGCACGCAGGGCTTCACCAAGCTGCTTAGCAACTTGCGTGGGCTCGTGACCGCCTGTATGTACTGCTTGAAGGGTCGTCGCTACTGCTGCAGCATCATGTGCGACCAATGCAGCGACCAATTGCTCGACAAGCTCTTTAGGGGCAATACCAAGGGTAGTTTGGACATCTGCAAGTGTAATCTTGTCTCCACTGTTGCGAATTTGGTCCAAGAGGCTGATACTGTCGCGGAATGAGCCCTCACCATGTTCGGCAATGAGCTGTAATGCATCATCGGCTATGGTGATTTTTTCTGCCACCGCAATATCCTGCAAGTGAGCCACGACTTTTGGCAAGTCAACTGGCTTGAAAGCAAAGCGTTGCGTACGGCTAATGATGGTTTCAGGCAATTTATGAGTTTCAGTTGTAGCTAGGATGAATATGACATGCGCAGGTGGTTCTTCGAGTGTTTTCAGAAGCGCGTTGAAAGCCTCTTTGGTCAGCATGTGTACCTCGTCGATAATATAGACTTTGTACTTCGCGCTGGTGGGGGCGATATGCACCTTGTCACGAAGATTGCGGATTTCTTCAATGCGACGATTGCTCGCTGCATCAATCTCAATAATATCTAAGTGCATTGATTCATCATCATATGGTATGTTGTTGATCTCATGCGCTAGGATCCGAGCAATAGTCGTCTTGCCCACGCCACGTGGGCCAGTTAGGAGATATGCGTGGCTGACGGTGTTATTTTTAAGTGCACGTGCCAGCGCCGTGGTGACATGCTCCTGCCCAACCACCTCGCTCAGTTTTTTCGGTCGATGGGCACGATATAACGCTTGCCCCATTACTGGACTACCTTATACTGGCCACGACGAATCAAGCTTGCCCTCACACTCATGTATTCATTTTAGCAGAGCTCGTGCTAATAGGACGTTGTGATTTATGGGTAAGTATTTTTCGCCAAGAGAAATAGTAACTAAGCAGTTATATCGTAGGGTTGATAACCAAGCTTTTCTAAGCCGTACGTCTCTATTATTCTGTTGCGTGTATTGGGTATAGCGACGTCATTAGTCCATGTGGGCATGAGTACATCGAATACCCTCGGTTGTTCGACAGTAACGAACTCATGTGCAACTCCTAAACGGTCGCCGTCCCTATGTTGTTTACCTTGAAAGATGACTACATCGCCAGGTTCGAGAGCGACCCAATCGGTGAATGGTGCCGCTTGCTCACGAAAGAATTTCTCAAGAGCATTGGGCTCAGGAAAGCTAGTGTAGGATTCGATTCGCCATTCAGGGGAGAGGAAGTTGCGCATAAGGCCAAAACGCACCCTACCCCTACCTTCCACGCTTACGTGAACATTGAGACCATCCACTGACGTATAGTGCTCGCGACCGCGGGATATGTCTGGGTCTAGATGTGTTGAGCCATCACGACGTTCTGGAGGAGGTTCTACGACAATCGGTGAACTATTTATCTCAGTAGCCCATCCACTGCTCTTATCTGCTGCTGCACAAACAACTATATCCATGAGCGTAAGCAGACGTTGCGGATATATAACTGGACCGCGGAGCGCCATAGTTTCAGTGAGAGTGGTTCTTTCGTTGCTATCGTCGAGCGGGTCAAAACTTTCAGGAGGCTTTAGTCCTTTTCGCATGGCCAAGGACCCGAGCAAGCTGTTCGGCCCAGCTATATTCGATACATGTACAGCCAGCGACTCATTAAAGCTATTCTCTATAAGGCTTGCAGCAAAATGTTGATCCTCTAGGGCACAAAAGATTCGTTCATTCTGCTTCAGGGTTGCGATGGATTCAGGGGGCCGCAGCATAACATAATAAGCACGAAACGTGACTCAGAAAAGGATTATTCGTTAGAGAGCAGCTTCGAGAGCTGCCCATTCGGCAGTACTATCATCTTCTGGCAGGTTAACACTTACTTGATCATTGGGCTTTGCTTTGAAATAGGTGACGCTTGCTAATAGTACACGGTAATCTTTACCATTTACATCCACAAAATAGTGACCGTTTTCAAGTTTAAGGGTGCCAACTACTTGTTTTCGAGGGATTGGACCAATTTGCTTGTATAAGAAAGTGCCGTCGTCGGCGATAGTCAGTTTTAGGATATCACCTTGAACGAGTTTCGATTTACTTGCATAGTTGGCTGGTACTGGATATGTTTTGCCATCTGAGCCCACCATATTTTGGCCATCAAACACACCTTCAATTATCTTGCCCAGATTCTCATCTTTTACGACTGGAGCAATTCGGTCGTCGTCGCCGACGAGACTAATGAGAAGCTCATTAGCTGCCGCCAAATTGGTTTCAGCTTCTTGAATAAGAGCCCGTAGCCGCTTGATCTGCTTATCTGGTACGTCTGCCATGAAATTATCTGTCTCTCTAATTGTCTCTCAAGTAGTGTTTGTATTAGTTACACTTACACCTAAGACTATCATGAAGATGAAGTCAAGTCAAAAGCCATTCTGTTTCTGTGGATAAATCACTCTACCCCTGGAATCATAGCCGATGTAGTCCGCTAGACTACTCACAATAAGAGCATATATAAAAATACCCGCTCATAACGAGCGGGTATCCGTTTTGCGCTTGGAGCGTTACAAACGAGATTAGGCGAGTTCGACAGTTGCGCCAGCTGCTTCTAAAGCTTTCTTGGCACTCTCGGCGTCTTCTTTCTTTGCCTTTTCGAGGACGGGCTTTGGAACGCCATCGACGATAGCCTTGGCTTCGCCAAGACCTAGACCGGTCAAGTCCTTAACAGCCTTGATAACGGCTACTTTTTGAGCACCGGCATCCTTGAGGATGACATCCCATTCAGCCTTCTCATCAGCAGCTGCTGCGGCACCGTCAGCAGGAGCGGCAGCAACAGCAACAGCTGCGGCGGCTGGCTCAATGCCATACTCATCCTTTAGGATAGTCTTGAGTTCGTTTACTTCTAGGACAGTCAAGCCAGTCAGCTGTTCTGCCAATTTTTTCAAATCTGCCATGTCATGTTCCTTTCAGATTATGGATTAGTTAGCTGCTTTGGCTTCAACGCCATCCAACAGCCCGTGCAAGTTGCCGGATAGGCCACTTATAACGTCGTTGAGCGGTGAACTTAGCGTTGCCAGAACCTGTGCAATAAGCTGGTTCTTGTTCGGCAACACTGCCAAAGCCTTTACTTCGTCGGCGCTCATAAATGAGCCTTGGGCAGTGATGGCACCGACAAATACAATACTTGGATTTTGCTTTGCAAATGCATGCAATGCCTGGGCCGGAGCAACTTCATCTTCGCTGTTGAACGCGTAGAGAAGTTGGCCGGTGAGTACACTGGTGTCGACACCTTTGAGAGTGTCGGTTGCTTGCAGGGCCTTGATGGCCAAGCGGTTTTTGACAACTTGCACTTTCGTGCCGTTGTCGCGTGCGTCGCGACGAAGCTGCTGCATTGCCTTTACGGTTGTCCCTTGGTAGGTGGCAACTACAGTCATCTTGGATGATATCAGCAACTCGCTTACTTCCTTAACGACTTCGTTTTTTTCTTGTTTGGTTAAAGCCATAAATGAATACTTCTTCCTTTTTACTTTGAAATCTATTCGACCTAGTAGATTTTTAAAGAACAAAAAAGTCTTTGGTTCTCGCATTACCAAAGACTAGGATAAAAACAAAATTGCCTTGTTTCATATTCCTCGGCAGCATATTTACGTTTGTTTCACCAAACAGCTACGGTCTTCGGTAAATGAGATGAAGTTATTCTACCTGAACAGAGACGAATTGTCAACGGGAAGCATTAAGCGGCTCATTACACTAAAACGGAACAACCAGTAAACTTGTAGTTGTAACGCTAACAAGTAAGAAAGGTTGTTCCTAATGTCTAAATTACCAAAGTTCTCCAGTAATAAGAAGTACTGGATGCACCTTA